>Ga0123355_10016027_pt1 | contig 11795 bp, 9 predicted proteins | sample TergutEmb28metaG_3_FD_89872 | JGI IMG/M metagenome (GOLD analysis project Ga0123355, IMG submission 89872) | Embiratermes neotenicus P1 segment gut microbial communities from Petit-Saut dam, French Guiana - Emb289 P1 | ecosystem: Host-associated > Arthropoda: Insects > Digestive system > Gut ...
GAGTAGAAGGTTGTAGCTCTCTTTCAAATTTGGTTTCTGAAGGAACAAAGTCAAAAGCATGCCAGAAAAAAAATTACAATTGGACGTGACCTTAAAGTCACACGGCCCTATAGAGGGTTAACATCCTTGACTCACCATGACAATGTTTCCACCAGTGACACCCATTGCCTGTGGCACTGCAGCTGTGACACTAGTTGTGTTGGGACTGGTAACTGCAGCCTGTGGGGTGGCTGTATGTGTGCCACTAGTTGTGGCTGCTGTTGGATTTGCTCCAGCCAACTGAACCAAGTTTCCATTCAAATTGATAACTGAAACAAAAAGCCCACATTACAAACCTGAAAATACTTCATAAAAATGTTTGACACCTGTCACCAATCCAGTACTCATTATTACATATTATAGTCATCAATTCATATTATCACAGTCACTGTCACCACCATATACATCACTCTCTGTGGTGGTGGTGGTGTTGTCATTGTAATTGTAGTCCCACCACTGCCACCACCCCCACCACCATCACCTCCTCCTCCTTCTTCACTATGAACAGGTTTGGATGGCAGCGACAAGACAAACCAAATGCTTTACAATAAACACTGACTGCAATTTTTAATATCATTCCTATTAGTTCTGTCAATGATTACCAGAAGGTGAGAGTAAAACAGTAAGTTGGGAAATATATGCAAAATGTAATAATTTTGGTATGTTCACTCTTTTTTTTTACTTAACTCATAAGTTGCAAGATATGTGGAAAAGTACTGAAAAAATATGTGTTTCAATTTTATGCAAAACTTGTTTCAAACACTTTTCATTCTGACTATACTCGGCAAGTTACATTTGAGTTAAGCTTCAAGTGGGCAGAGAAACTCATGGAGACGTACATGTCAAAGTATCTTTCACTGTTCAAGATTCAAGTCTTCTGGGTTGTCATGCTATGCCAACCAATCAATACTTACCTTTATCTTCAGGGTCAGAAAACCCAAGAAGAAAGTCATCACAAAAGCAACTGTTTTGAGCTCCATTCTAACAACATGAACAGGAAAGATGGTCTTACTTGGGAAAGGTCGTTGAAACCTCTGATTTAATAGGTAAGCCTGCAGAAAAAGCCTCCTAATGGTGGTTACAAGAGGCATTTTACAAGGCTACAAACTGCTTAGCAGGGCTGTCAGAAACACAGCACACCCCATTACCATGGCTATAAACTGCTCAACAGGCCTCTTCAGAGCAAAAGACATGCCCCTTCTTAGGGTTACAAAATGCATAACAGGCCTTTTCAGAACCAAGTACAGCCATGACATCTTGTCACCTCCAAAAATTCCCCAGTGCCACTAAAAACTGCAACAAATGTGTCAGACTCTTCTTGGACTGCTCATCCACAAAGACAGAACTAATATACTCCTACAAAACATCAGTAACATTTTACCAAGTGATAAGAAATAACACCCCAGAAGACTCGAACCTTCCTCAACACTTCTGAGACATCTTCAAACCTCACACTGTATATTGTTAACTGCTTCAACAACTTTCAGTTAACAACAAATTTCATGAAAATCCAGCACATATTTATTGTGTTCACAGACAGAAGCAGAGTGATTTTAATAAGCAAACCACAAGGATGCAAATTTGTTTAATAATAAGCTCATAGAAGTATACTGCGTACAGAAGATTCATGTCGTCTGAGATGTTACACTTGTCAGTGGGTAAATAGTTCCAAATGGTTCAAAGGCACTATATTCACTCAGAATGTCAGAACTGTTTACCCACTGACACAGTAGAACAACCTGAATATCTGAACCTTCAGCAACACTGCAGACAACCTCAGATCTTAACATTATACAAAAAATTCAATAAGAGTGTGGTTCAGTCAATATGTCTATTAAACACATAGTGAAGCTGTACAGGCTAGCTGTATTTGTACTGGCTCTTTCAAAAAGCCATTATCAGACCAGGTACAAAAAATACATACAGTATGTTCAGGTATAAAAATGTGTTTGTGATGTGTGAGGAAGTTTGGCATCTTAACCATTTTTTACACTTAATGCATCCATAAACAACACTGAAATTAAAATGTACACTACAGTAAATTCTGGTTTTTCACAAAACATTTTGAAAAATTCACTAAAATGTCTTTGCTAGTGAATTTTATCTGTATATTAAATATGTGACCCATTATTAATATTACCAGTTATTACGCATACGAATATGGGCTATGTCGACAAAGAGCAGTAAAGGTAAAAGTAAAGGTAAAACATCTGGCCATACCATGCCATGCAAACAGGCAGGAGAGGTATAGCTCTAATCATTCCTAACCTTGGCATTAAATTGAGGTGGGTGGTAAATGCTACTACCCACCTTCTTTACCCCTGCAAAGGAGCCCCAGTACCCACTGTAGTACAAACAGTTGTAATTTAGTGGTGATGATGAAGATGATAATAATAAAAGCAGAGCTTAGCATCAACAACAGAAGAAGAAATAGCAAATCATCAATAAAGGAATGAGATCAGTAAATTATAAGAAAATATTGAAAGTGCATATTATCACGTGACACAAGTAGAAATTAACAAAAGACCAAGACTGTAGAAACTTCAAAGTATGTTTAAAATAAAGGAAATACAAAAACTGATAATGAAGGAATGGCAGCAATACTAAAAATAAAGATCTGAATCTGAGACAAACCACCCAGTTTATGCAGCAGCAATGGTTATTACAGAAGAAATAAATGGAAAAGGACACTAAAAATCAGAAACTCAGCTTCAGCCAGCCACTGACTGGTCACTGGTGTGGGACAATCTCCATAATGTAATATTGCCTGATGGAGCCAAGTCAACATGGTATATTGTGATTCACGACATCCTACCCATGAATTGAAGGATGCACAGAATCTGACTGATGGACACGTACAACTGTACGCAGTGCAGGAGGCAAGAAACACTATCTCACTGAATGCAGGGTGAGAGAGATTTGGGAATAGACACACCTACAGATAGCTCTGATACAGAGAATGGACCCACGACATAAACCCAAGGAATGGCTCCTTTGTCCCTGTTGCAAACTATGAACCTGACAAAAACATCAGGCAACCTTGTGGTACTTGGTGAGTATGGTTTTTTTTTATGTGGCAAATAAAAGCAGGACCATATTGGTACTGGATTACACCGACTTCATGCATCAGAAACGGTGGAAGATCTATCAGGACAAAACAAGAATGCAACTGGTGGGGAACTATTTGGAGGTGTTCTGGACAGGCCTGGAATATTGGAACAACATATGAACATGATTAACAGAAGGTAAGGGGTGTCGCCACTGGTACACAGTTATGCGGGCTTACAAAAACTGTACTCTTGCACTTCTCAAATCCCTAATATCCTCTGGATCATATGCCCTGGAATATGCCCGATGCAAATGGCATTTTTTACCAAGTAGGTCAACACCACCTGCGACAGCAAGAGAATATGTTCATATATACCTTTCTGTACATACACAGAGTCTGGAAACATGAAAAATGTTTGACATGGCAAGAGTGGTGACTAGGATAGGGAGATTTTGTTTCAAATGTGTACAATGTTAAGTTTGGCACAATGTTGTTTAATTGCAACCATTAATTATATCCATGTTTTGTTCAGTAGTTGTCTGTAAATACCTGGCCTTTGGTTGTTTGGTATAAAAAAGGTAAAGTGATTCCGTTACAGGCCCGGTGTGGCCCAGAGGGTGGGTAGAGGTACAGTTCTACTCTTCCATAACCACGGCACTAGAAGGGGGTGAGATTCGTATATCCAAATAAAAAAAAAATTCCCAGACCAGTCCATATCAGATTTGTGGTAAACAAAGTATCACTTGGACACATTTTTCTCTGCATACTTTGGTTTTCCCCTGTCAGTATCATTCTAATATTGCTCCACATTCATTTATCTATCACAAATACCAGTTATATAATCTTAACAAGGTGCAGTCATCCCACTTTGTTATCAGTATCAAGTGGTCAATAACTGAAAACACACGCAATTGTACGAACATTCAATTTAATCATGCAACATGTTTCAGCAGTACAGCCATCAGCAGGCACATTGTCAAAAAAATATACAACAGAAAGTGAAATAATACTGAGAGAGGCCTCTCCTTTACAAGTACCATTAGACAAATGTATAACTGTTTAAACATAGCTTCAATTTTTGTTTTTCAAGAAATGGAATAAATATATTAATTTAATGGCAGTACTGCAGACACATTACATGAAAACAAAACAGATTCAAATTAAGTCAAATCTTCTTGTACCGTACAGATTAAAACTATATGTTCATAATGAGGAAGATGCTGACATCTGTGTATACTGCTGTATGGCAGGTACCAGAATATATAATGTAATTCTTGGAAAGCTGGTAGTGGAATAAACTATCTTTTGGGGGTAAGTAATCCATGTGCTGCCTTGCTGTCCTATATGCCAAGGTCAGCAAGTAATGTACTGACTATTGCACAGAGCACAGCAAGGAGTCACATGGATTACTTGCCCCCCCAAAAAATTTTTCCTTCCAAGTTGCTGTAAAGTATTTATATACACTGATCAAAATATTCTCCTTGCAAATGAAATCCTCTTCCCATCTTTGTTTATGACTATCAAAAGCTGCTGAGTCAATATATAAACTCAATATAGCCTGCTTGTTCATCCAAACATAAGACATGAAGAAGAGGTGAACATATTTTAAAAACTGATGAGTTGTACTAAACTGCAGGTATGTTCCAGCATTGGCTATAATCAAATATTAACCTGCTACTTTCAACATGCATGTACCATTCCAGAGTGCCTTTTGTTTCTGAGACACAGATGTACACACAAGCACACATAATAACTGACATTAAAATAATCTTCGAACAATGTGGTCAGGATGTGAAATGGACTTATCTGGCTCAGGATAGAGTCCAGCAGTAGGCTCTTGGCAACATGGCAGCTCCATATGAGGTGTGGAATTTGACTTGATGGGTGACTAAGCTTCTCAGAAAGAAATGATCTCCAGGGAGTTAATATTTCAACAAGTAGATGTTTGTGAGTACAGCATACATATGTTAATATAAAAAAGTATATTTTTATTGACACAGGCTTTGAGATACCTGTGGGCTGTGCTTGTTGAACACCTCCATCAAGTTGCATGGGCTGGTAGATAAATGTCTGTCCATCTGAAGTTTGTATAATCTGTGCTTGTTGTGGCTGCTGGATCACTATCTGTTGTGCACCACTGCCCTAAGATGTGAAAATTCAATGCATTTACATCAATGTTTCTCCAGTTTAGGGATGCAAGTTACTAATAAAATAGCAGTGTCCTTACAAGATTTTATATATATTACGTGATGTATTCTAAGAGACAACATTATCAGTGTTGTTAAAATACTGTTCTAGAGGCATAATTTGCATACCCAGTCACACTGTATGTCAAACAATTTGTACACCTGTGACTCATGTAATCTGTTTAATCAGTCACACTGTGCCTCATTCAATCTGCATAACCAGTCATACTGTGCTTCACACAATCTGTAAAACCAAACACATTGTACATCATTCAAACAGTATAACCCAGACACACAGTCATGTTTTCTTGGAGGGGAGGGGGAATCACTTGAGGGGTGTGGGGGAGGGACTGCACTGGTGCCCCAGTAGCAACATATGCAAATATTTTAAATTCAACTTCACATCTCTTGACTCCATAAAACTGCTCTGGTCACATGTAGGGTCAGCTCAACTACTGTCCAATGGATCAGAGCTACTCTAGAAGGTCATCTGGCCACAGCAGCTATCAGTGATTCACCTGGAAGGATGCAGTGTCCTGGAGTTGCCCACAGGAAAGCATGTTACCACCACTCCATTGGTGCCTCATCAATGATTTGATATCAAGGCTCAATGGAAGTGGTGTATATGCTCAGGGTTATGCCAATGATGTTTATCTGTTGGCAGTGGTGAAACTCCCGAACGTGGTGTCGGAGCTGATACAGAGGGTCTTTCACACTGTACAAGTATGGGGTGATGAGGGTGGCCTGTAGGTTAATCCTGACCAGACGGACCATTCCACATTGATGAGGAAAAGAAAACACCATACTTCTTTGAACCCCGATTTTTTGGAGTTACCCTGCACTGCTTTGTGTCAGCCAAGTATCTCAGAGTGATTCTAGATTCTCAACTGACCTGGAGGGGGTATGTGGAAATCGAGGTGATGAATGCCCACAATTTGCTGTGGGTCTATAGGAGGTTCTTTGGTGTGACATATGGCCTAAAGCCCAAAGTGGTTCATTGGCTCTAGGTCTATCATTTGGCCATCCATCAACTTTTTGTCTAGTCTGAAGGTCTGGCTGCTAGATAGCCAGTGCCATTCTTGGCTATGTAAAATTGAAAGACTTCCTTGTTTGGGGATATTAGGGACTATGCACACTACACCAACAAGTGCTATGCAAGCAGTCACTTGTCTTCCTCCACTTGACTTGGTGGTTCAAGGCAAGGCAAGGTCAGCTGCGCACTGACTCTAGAGTCTGAGTCTGGGGTGCTGGTCTTACCTACACCCCAACTGAGGACAAAGAGTTGGACTGATGCAGCTTCAAAGGTCGAATGCCACACTTAGTATGTGAAATAATACAATGAAGCCAGCATGCAACTTTGAACCTAAGCACAAGGTTACAATGTCAACAAGAGAGGAGTGGACCAAAGGACCCAGGGCTCCTCCTGCAGTTCAGGGGTCCATCTGGAGTACAGATGAGGCTGGAGTTTTTTGGCAATCCTTTGGAAGGAGACTCAGCGTCTCCATTGGTAGACATACAACAGTATTCCAGGCGGTGAAAACATATGCTATCTTGGCCTGAGTCTGTGATATTCAACAGACTACTAGATCAGAGAAATACATTAGTATTTGCTCTGTTAGTCAAGCAGTTTTGAACGTTCTTCAGGGTGTTAAAATTACACCCCCATTGGTAAGACAGTGCCAAAGACACTGAATGATCTTTCTGCTCACCACCCTGTGCAACTCATTTAGTTCCATGGATATTCTGGTGGAAGTGGCATTGCCAATAAGCTCAAAAGGTAAGGTTCTGCTCACAAGTTGTTGGACCAGAGCCAACTCTGGGGATGTCAAGGCAGAACTTTAGGCAGTAGATCAAGGTTGGTTATTTTAATCAGCACAGGACTCTGTGGCAAGGTCTTACCAGCACTCAGAGGCAGGTTTGGGAATTGATCTTGGGCCCTAACCTCGCTGCTAAGATTAGGTTGCCGTCCTTTAATGGAATGCAATCCAGGGTGATTACAGGCCTTTTAACTGGGCATAACACCCTGAGCAGACATCTCTACACAATGGCACTGACAGAAAGCTCTTTGTGTAGGAAGAGCAGAGTACAGGAAGAAACCTCAGCTCATGTTTTGTGTACATGAGAAGCTCTGGCCACACTTAGACATACCTAACTGGGTTCCTCCCCCACCCCACCCCTCTTTTTTCAACCCAAATGATGGAAGCTATCTGAAACTTCTTTAAAGGGACAGGGCTCCCAAGAATCAGAACCTAGTTTAAGGGTGCAAAAAAGGGCTGTTTTAAACAAGGCTTCGGTGCATCAGGACCAATGAAGGCTCGAACCACTGTTTCTTCATTCATTCATTTGTTCATTCATGCTGCTTGTCAGAATTACAATATACAGCAGTTGTCTTCAAAGAAGGAATAACAGTCAAATAAAAAAATTAAAATTCTTATATTTTCATATTTATTAGAACCAGACTATGTAATAACTGTGACTGTCAATCTGAAAGAGGCACTACAGTGAACAAAATAAGAGACATTAATTTCAGAGCACAGAAACATAGGAGTCCACTGACCTGCAAACTTGAGACAGGAACAACTTGAATTTGTTGAAGAGCTTGACCACTCTGTGTTGCAACTTGTATGGTTTGTGCACCCTGCGGAACTGCATGAACCATTATTTGTTGTCCGCCATTGTGGATCATCTGTCCAGCTTGATTCACTTGTAACACCTGAAAGATAAAGGATGAGGTAAGTACAGTGTATACCAAAGAAAAAGTTGACAAGACTTACATTCCAATAATGCAGACAGAAATAGAGAGTGATAGTATCAAGTAGTGACAAAGTAGAATGATGCTCGATGATGAATCAGTGTTGCACTTCATACTCCTGTACTCTGCTACAATATAGTATACACTGTGAAAAAACTGGCATCATTGCAATTACCATTTCAGAAACAGAAACATGCTACTAGAGTGTACAGAATGTGGCTGAGGTACAGATGCATTAGAAAAATGAACTTCGAACACCACAGCCAACAGAGTGATTTTTGCAAATGTTTATTGGGGGGGGGAAGTATTTTCCTGATTTTACGGCTTCGTCTGATTTAGCCACGCTTGAACTTAATGGTGCTCTGAAATGTCTGTACTGGGTCACTGAAAATCCAGACATAACAGAAGAATGAGCAGTTACTCTAAGAGGAAGTGTCAGTGTGGTGCATTCAGTCTTCCAGAGGACTCATATGGCTGTTTTTCTTGAAAGCAAATGTCACAGGTACTTTCTGCAAATCCATGCTGCAGGGCAATATTGTACCTTCTATCATTTTATTTTTTGGAGGAAGAATATTAGTGTGACAATGGTACATCAACACATTACCACAGTGACAGAGAAATTTTCTGAATGTTCACAGAATTTCAGAGCATATAATGACCCTACTTCCTTAGCACAGATAGCTCCAGCTACTAATGAGATGGAAAGCTGGCAATAAATCATGATATATAAGAATTTGAAAGAAGAAGGCTGTGTTGAATGAGAACAACAGCTTTACTGAATAACAACAGCCTTGCATTTCCTTGCATAGACTAAGAAAAACCATGAACACCTGTCAGAATAGCCACTAAACTGGCCAAGATTTAAGATGAATGGTACAAGAATTAATTGATGACACTAAACCAACAAAATGCACAAACTTGTTCCTTAGATAGCACAGTACTGTGCTGACCTTCATTAAGTATGTAGGTTGCTTCCAAGATACTGTAAACATCAAGATCCATCACATTCATACAACTACTCGACAGAGAAATGCCTACATTTTAACTATTTGACTCTTTTACACCACACCAGCCATGTACAAAGTTGTCAATTGTATCCAAAGTTGTTAATTGTGTTGTCCTATATATTGTTTGTGTGTACATGTGTACTCTACTACTGTCACTGGGTGTCAACCCAATTGCAGTTAACAAATATATCAACAAAAGTGACTAATTTGATTACTTCACTTTGATTCCCTGATGATGGTCCCATGCAGATTGAAACATGCAGGAATTCTCAGCATTATATTGTAATATAAATATCTAAGGAACAAGTCCATACATTTGGTTGGTTTTGTGTTGTGGATTAGTTACTGATAATGCAGGGAATGAACAATAGAAAATTGGTACAGCAACTTACCCAATAGTCAGAAAAGTAAGAAAATCTGAGAATAACAGCCCATGTTCCAAATAAATTCTGAATTATATTCCAACATTTACTACAGATGACTGCAAAAAAATACAGGGACACGTGACAGTTTATGTCACCAATACATCCTCTCAGGAAGACCCTGTATCTTTCTATTTTATGACAGGCTCCAACTACACTGAGGCTGCAGAACCATGCCATGGATCAGGTTTCTCAAGCTGTTACACTTCCCCCTCCAGCAAAATTTCCTATGTTCCCCTTCAGCCACTTAGTCATTCTGTTCACACAAATGTTGGTAGCAATACCCACATGACAACTCTTACTAGCAAGAGGGATTGTGGGATGTTTGACATGTAAAAGACAATCTGGACAAGAACAGAAGAGTGGGTAGAAATGAGATGGCTGGCCTCAGTACAGTGAAGTCAACTACCAGACAGCATCAAGTAGGATGTCACTGCATAACCCTTCTTACAACAAGGACTACACTACACATATTAAGGAGCTATTGTATACATTGTCATTCATAACACCCTATTGCTATACAACCTAGACTCCACCTCGTTTAAACAGAAAAAATAAGATAGTGTGTATGTCTATTCATGAAGGTTTAAAATAACTATACAGATCTAACAACATTAAGCCTGCAGTAGGAGTACTGTTGTATAATTTTTATAAAATTTTAATTTTGAATTTTTAATCTTAATATAATGAATTTTCATGTATTTCTAAAGCCTAAATACATTCAGAATTCATGCGTTTATAAGATACCCAACCTTTATACATAAATGAATGAGATTTCATTCATAATACATGTTTGATGTTCATGAATCAGTATTTTCTCTAACTACTTTTATTACTGATACCGGATGAGGGCACCTTGTGGCCAAAATATGTTGTATGTCTGAAAAACATAATAAAAACCTACCAGCAGTGTTGTGATTGACAGCCTACATAATACTTCTGTTACAAGTATCACAGTAAGATGTTTAAAACAAAGTTTACCCATACAAATACTTGTATTTAGGGAATTCCTGAAGAAATTACAACTTATCATACGACAAACAGTAAAGGTACCCATAACCAGCACACCATGTCGGTGGTCAATGAACTGCACATGGAGGCCAGTCCCAGCTGCATGCTCCAGCTAATTCAGATCCTACAACACTTTAGATATGACACTCAGTGGAATCCCAAAGCTGGTCAGAGCAAGGTGGTAAAATGCAAGCTCATGTTAGGAATGATCCCAGCTACCAACAATGACACTGTCCACTAAATTATCCTCACTTACTAAATAACAAAGAAAGTACATCAATAAAATTAAAGTGCATTAGTTGGTCTTTAATGGATTGTATGCATCTAATTAATGCACAGAATGTGAAACATATAAAATTTATGCATATTTTTAAATAAGGTTAGATAAAAGTAGGAGCACGACATGAGAAAATTAGAAAGACAAGAGGGTATATCATAATGGCTGTAAATACTAAAAATCACACAGCAGCAGTTTTCTAGTTAATAAAGTTTATTAGGCTGAACACTGCAAGAAACCTGGTGTTGGTGGGTGCAGCACCATAAGTATTGCATAGTAATATCATGTATTCTTAGGTAATAAAGCCTACTTATGAACACAGACTTTGATAAAGACATTACCTGAACCTGCTGTCCACCTGCCCCAGCTGGGACAGCCTGCATCACTGTCACCTGCCCATCACCAGCCAACTGCTGCTCCATGGCAATCGGCTTGAAGCCAGAACCCACAGTGCAAGTCCAGGCTCAGTTCTGATAACACGCACTGTTAACAAAGGAATTACACATACAATAATAAGAGTATATTAATTACAAACCCAAATAATATTCAATTTCAAAATGATCTTAATACAGTTTTTGGCCAAATAAATAAGTAGTTCAAAGCTAATTTGCTTTCCTTGAATTTTGACAAAACGTATTTCTTTCAATGTGTTGATAAAGGACATGTACTTCTGCCATACAAATTACATATGAAGATAAACAAATTCATACAGCTATTGAAACAAATTTCTTGTGCTATTTATTAATAATACTCTTTCATGGAAAATACACATTGAATCATGAGGTTCGTCATCCCCATTGTGTTCTATGAAATAACTAATGCAGAGTGTGTGTACTCGTCTAACACAACTATATATAGTTGTGTTAGACGAGTGCACACACTCTACATTAGTTATCACACACTGAATATATAAAGTCTAAACAAAGCTCAGCTTTTGATGTATGGTTGACCGTGCATCGTAGTTCAATGTGGATAAAGAGACCAACTAGATGTCACTTTTGGTATTATGTTTATTTTTCCTTTATAGGTTGCTCAACATGTTTCGGGCCACC
>Ga0123355_10016028_pt1 | contig 11795 bp, 10 predicted proteins | sample TergutEmb28metaG_3_FD_89872 | JGI IMG/M metagenome (GOLD analysis project Ga0123355, IMG submission 89872) | Embiratermes neotenicus P1 segment gut microbial communities from Petit-Saut dam, French Guiana - Emb289 P1 | ecosystem: Host-associated > Arthropoda: Insects > Digestive system > Gut ...
AACAATACGACCAATGTGGTAATTCGACAGAATAGTCGCAAGCTCCTGATGATGGATGTATTAATGTCCGAAACATGTTGAGCACATAAGAAGTGAAATAAAATAGCAAGTGACATCAAGTTGCTCTTTTATTCTTCAAATACTGCCTATGGGTTTGTAAAATATTAATTTAAAACACGCACGCATCCGTACAAAATATTCAGAGTCTGTTTTATAGCGTAATGTCAGTATTATTCTACTACCTGTTAGCAACATTTGTACCTGTACACTGAAAATAAACGACTTTTCTTGTATGCATATACACGTAAGTTTTCTTTCGGTTTTGTTGTTACTGACCGCGATGACTACCGAACGTGCACCAAACATGTCTTCCTGCGAAAATTGTAACAGCTTTCTTGAGAATATGTCATAAAAATAAACATCTTTATACTTAACGTAAATTTATTTTTTTATGTCTACTTATTTGTAAGACGTGTTTGAAGTACTCTCGGGTTGATACTAGATTACTCTCGACAATTTACCAAGGTTTCTTTGAAAAGAAATGTAAAAATAAACACATTTCATCTCGTGCTGAGATGAAAATTCTCTTATTCAGTATTTTAAGTTTTCCACCGAAATTCAACAGTTCATGCCTACTTGTCATAAATACAGGCTGATGAAAACAAAAACGGGCAAAACAACAAGAGTAATTCTTTTCGGTTGTCTCTGTGACTAACCATGCCAGGATGAAAAATGTAAAAATTTATCAAAACAGCTGCACACAAATCACGGCCTCTTATAAAGGCAAATTTGTCTGTGTGCAGGCTATGAAGGCACGTGAGTGGCGCAATACTTCCATTCATTCCTTAACTACTGCATTAGAAGAAGATGAAAGATCGCTTTTACGCTCGACTGATTTGTCCCCAGCGAAAGAGACACGAATGGAGGATGGGTCGTAGAGCCCATCAGGACGCTTTGGAGTACAGCAACTCCAAAAATATAAATATATTTTCTTGGTTGTCCAGCCCCTAGCCTAGTCACCACACTAACTATGCTGTTCTGAATACCATGGCTCTTATACGGCTATTAATTTTGGTCTTAATTTTCAGACATAAATGCATAAATATCAGTGTCCTAGACAAGACGCATGTCTATTAAATAGGATATTTGTGTGGAGGCGAAATTTATTATTTATTTCGATATATCCGGGTTAGTTGAGGTGAAGAAATCTATCATTTTTCCGACCAGTTTCAACTAGAAGGGAAAGGGCGTGCGCCATAATTCATAACGGCGTATTTACCATTTGCGTGTTTGAACATCGCAGTTCAGTTTTGGTTCTAGCAGATTTAACCCCGAACCATCAATACCAATGCGTTTTCTGGTATCCTACTATGAACGAAGTTAGAGCGAACGGGGTCGCGTACCCGTTAGCTGGATGAGTCATTCACTGCGATTCGAAGGGAAATTATTCTGAAGTTGTTGTTGTGTTACGTAATGACGTCTGCATTTCCCGCTTATATCGAGAGTAGGCTAAGGGAAATCCGAAGGGAACTCCCGTGCGGAATTCCCACCCGTGCTCTGTTCAATGTGTAAGAGTTGTGAGTGGCAAGCATGACGTATGTATTGCCAACATTTACCTTCTATTGCCTCTATCTCGACTATGCGTATTACATTCATTCTTCTAAAGGGAGCAATAAAGGTAATTAACTTTGAATTTTTACTTCACAGATTTTATAATAACCACAAACCAAGTTAACGTATTTCGTAAGTGTTACACATGCTTTGGTTAATACATGAGGCAAATGGGGATTTTGAATTCATATGTTGGTAGAAGATTCCAACTCGTAGTAAAAGCGAATGAATGGTCGTTCTGCAGCATGCATTCGGTTCACAACATGGACTGCGAGATGAATCAGTGCTGTCGTATATGTGCCAAACAGACCAGTGCTTTCATTTCGGTATTCGGCGAAGAAGGATTATTCAGACAACTGATGTTGAAGCTGAAGTACTGTCTTCAAATAATTGTAAGTACGATATAATTTGTATTTGAACAGGTCCTTTTCTGTTTAGCGGTAAACTTGAATTCGTAAAAATATTGCTAGAATGATTACCTTAAATTACAATTTCTGTTATGTTGTTAATTAAATCTGCTTCGTGCTAGGTTCTGGAACAAGATGACTTGCCTACAACAGTATGCTGGAACTGTGTTGCTAAGCTTGAAGTTTGTTATGAACTAATACAAGAATGCGTACAGGGGCAAAATGTTTTTCGAAGACAAATTTTCAATCATCATATCCCACTGAACTGGCAAGAAACAGAGGTAATCGCGATTACATTTTTAATGTCATTGTAATTTATGTAAATTAGTCATATTAAAACTGTTCTGGCTAAATATAATCAAGGACAACCCCTTTTTATTTAGGTTTCAATTTCTGTTCTACAAAATTCAGATTTTATTTGTAATGACCCTAGCAAATATCTTCGCACTTCATGCAATACAGTTTTTTACTTAATTATGACGACACGTTGTCTTTATTGTCCCAATGTAATTTCCATCCCAATAATAGTTAATGTCTTATGAACTTAATAATGATGCAACAACAGACTTAGTTACAGTGAGTCTTCTGCATCATGTTAGATCAGATTTTTGGTTACACTTAACAGTACCAAATACAATAATGGGCTCCTCCTTAAGTGACCAAATTTTGTGACAGGTTAGATAAATCAGGAAAGATTTGAGTCTTCTGGAATGTTATGCTGTGTTAGGGTAAATAGTTTCTGGTGTTTTGAAGTATCGTAGTGCCTTCCTCTTCAGGGTCCAGCAGTCCAAAGAAAGACAGCTTGTGTCATAATTAATATGCAAATGGTTTGATTGTCCCAGATTTTGTTGTTAACATTTTCATGAACACTAATTTTGTTATCTAGCCATTTGGAAAGGAACAATGGTTTCTCACACATAATAAGCAATTTTACCACATACAAATGCAAAATTCTAGTATCATATTTGGACAGAAATAACACACAAAAGACAACACAAGTGATATTCAGCTGCAGAATATGAAGCCCCCTTGTGATTTAAATGATAAAATTATTGATTATAATTGAAAATTGAAAATGTGAATGCAGTTAAAATACCTCTCCTTTGCAGACAAGCAGCTGATTGTAGTAAATTTTAATATTATGTCAATCTGATCTTAATAATTGTGTATGATCCAGCACTTTGAAGGGATAGGATAAAAACTTAAAATACAAGCTGCAAGGTAGCTGGGTGTGTCTAATATGGATACTTTGTGACAATCTCCTGACCATTAATGGAGTGATATGTGACATATTATTACCCAACAGTTACATTCTTGGCACTCTACATGCCAAACCTTAGCAAGACATTCCACATTTCCTTCTTTTTAAAAGAAATCACAAAGGTAGTCTTCCAAATTAAATGGTGGGTGTTAGAATACAATAATATGCACAAGCAAATACAATCAATTCACCCAAATTTACATTTAAAAAATTTACTTATGTACAGTGTAATTAATCAGTCTTAAATTAAAACTTTCATTCAATGCAGGTGAAGATGGACTACAGTGATCCACAAAAATTAGCAGCTGTTGAACAAGAACATGTCTATGGCAAATATCAGGACTCTACTTCCTCTTCAGAATGCCAACCACATCACTCAGAACAGTGCCGTTGTGAACAGTGTGTTTTTCAATGTGAAGGCTTGTCACTGTTAGCAGAAGTTATTGACAAGAGCAAGGATGTTGGTGATGTTTCTTGCAGTGGTCCTAGTCGTGTTACATCAGATGAAAACAAGAGAAACTATTTACAAGCAAATGCTGAAAGTAAACAAGAAACAAACGAAGGAGAGAAGCAGATACGTCAAACAAAAAAGACTGTATGTTGTGAATTTTGTGGTAAAGTGTTCAGTCACACGGGTGATTTGAATAAACACAGAAGAAGGCACACGGGTGAACGTCCATATCCTTGTCCCCAGTGTACTAAGTGTTTCAGTCATGCCAGTAATTTACTTCGTCATCAGAAGATACATTCTGGAGAGACACCATATCAATGTCCGACTTGTGCCAGAAGATTTGGTCGTAAAGACAAAATGGTTAACCACATAAAGAATTCTCACTGTAAGCCTAATTCTGAAGCACACACTTCAGCATGACAATCGCTATTTATACACATCTTTTTAATGACACTGTCAATAGCTCAACTGGCAGAGTGGAATGATAAAACTGTACATGAACCAGGAAATGGAATGGATGCAGAAAGAAACAGTTGTGGGCCAATATGGGGTACTATCCCAGCAAGTGCATGAAGACACTGAGAAAAGCAGTGAAGAGCTTGTCTGGATAACAAGTCTCCAGATGTATCTGAAGCTAGGACCTCCAAGAAATGAAGCAGAAATGCTACCCACTTTGCCATGATGTTCAGTTCAGTTCAAGTCACTTTTACTTTAACATTTTATTCAAAAGTAGTCTAGTCAAAGAATCATGAAAGCGAGTATTCCAAGGCAGTAGTTTATTTGATTCTGCATTCTTCAATGGTGAAGTTATACACCATAACACTGTCCCAGTTGCACTCAGTGCATCAGGCAAGATTCATGTGCTGTATAGAAATGATGTGGGACAACAAATTACCAACAGAGAAAAAAAAAAAAATTCTTCACTTTAATGTTTAAATGTGGTTTTTAGACTGTTATACCAACATTCTGTTCTTCAATACAAAGTGCATGAATTGTACAAGCTGTGGATAATACTCACTGTGCATGAAGCTGAACAAATCACCCTCAGACATTTGTACAAAAGACTTGATCCATCACAGCAAAATGGGTAGTGAGGATAAACTACTAAAGTTATTACCATTTAAAGTAGTACTATTTCTCATACTGTACATACATAGCTGTTTCCTGTCACAGGATTAAATTAATTATAGAATGTAAGATTCACAGTTTTCATTGCCATGTGTGTGTGTAGATTGTCTTCTGTGTTGCAATGGTGTGTACTCTCATTGATTTCAGCAATGTTTGGAAGGAACATGGTGTAATTACCTCCAGTTGACATCAGCTGGGTAAAAATATAGTCCATCATAGAAGCAGGTTGCAAGGGAGTCCACTGGAGAGAGAAAGTGCATACAACTTGCTCTGTGTCAATGGTAATGGTGCACAAGAGATGTGGGGGGGGGATAAAATGGTCCTTTTAGTGGCCGTGACATTTCCATGGTAGGGTGGATATGAGACATAGCACTTATGTGGGTTATGGAATCCTGACTGGTAAATCAAGGTGGAGGGAATCACCTTAACCAGGTCGGGTCATCTCTTGTTCAGACAGTGAAGGAAAAGAAAAAATCTCTCTCCAAGGACAACAAATCTGCTCCTATCCACGATAATTTCCATCTAAGATGCTAATCCTCCACCTGGGCTCATACAGAGAACAGCTGGGTCTCATTTCTGAATAATGACTGCCAAGGGCCAACACTGTTTCTTTCCTTTACTACTCCATGTCCCTCTTGTGGCCCCTATAAAGGTGTTCTTTCCTGTGTACTATGCCATTGGCCTGGACATGGCTCTATCACCTTGCTTTCTCCCATAGCCCTTCTCTGTAAGCCAGCACATATTACCTGCCCACTCATAATGTAAACACTGTGGCCTTGAGAAAAGATAACAGCAGCTTGCTCCTCCAAAATATTTGTATCCACTGATAGGACTACACAGCATCAAAACTCTGCATACCATATTCAAAATAAATTTTATTTTATTTAATACAAATACAATAGCTTCTAGTGTGTGATAGAGGTATCAACATTACAGTCTTCTGGGTTCTCATCATACAGTTTGGTTTATACATACCACAGTTTCAGAGGAAGCTGCTCTCTCCCACTTCTGATTACCTTGAAGATGAAGGTAGCCTGTTCCTCCAGAATGTGGGTACAGACCTACAAGACTATATAATGTCACACTGGAGAAGACTATAATCTTAATACATGCTACTGTGTGTATCTCAAGTCCTACCTGATGAAAATAATTTGGTGAAGACATACCTACCATTAAAAAAAATGCAAACTCTTTGTCAGATGCTGGTACAGAGAATGGACTTCCACAATGAAGTGCAAAGAAAATTTCAATATATGTTCATGCCTCATCATCGAAATGCAGGACAAAATCATAGCATAGACGGAAATATATCTTTCGAAAATATAGCAAAGTTAAAATATCTGACAATGGCAGAAACCTGTCAAAACTACATTCATTAAATTAGGAGATTACATTCAAGGAATGCTGTCTGCATTCAATTCTACGCCTTATACATTCCTATCAGAAAAGGGAAATGCCCTGTAATTTAACCTAGTGTTTTATGCACATGTGAAACAAAGGTTCTTACTATCACGGAGGAACAGATGGAAAATGTCTGAAAACAGTGCTGACAAAAATATTTGGACCTAAGACAGTCAGATATATCAGGAAGACAGGAGTTTTATAATCTTATTCTTCAGCAAATATTAGAGTTTTCAGATCAAACAGGATGAGTGACACACAGGGAGATGAGAAATCCATACAACAATCAGAATCAATATCCAACAAATTACCTAGGCATAACAAGATATAATATGATTCCATAATATTATGGATTATCAACAAACTACTTGTCTACATAATACTGAATTTCTGCTTGTCCATATAAATAATGAATTCAACTGGTTCAGCATATAATTAAATGGTGAAGAGGCTCTGGTGAACATAACAAACCTCTTAGACTGCATACAAGATGGAGAAATTTTTGACTTGCTGAACCTTGTTCCACGAGTTCTAAAATGTTATTATGACAACAGCGTGTAAATGCAACAAGTATGAGACTATTCTAAACAATACTGAACATAAATATAATAACACATGTGTGATATTGTACAAGGGAAGATAGGAAGCAATCTAGCATATTGTAAGTCCTATTTATCAGTCATTTGGGAGAGTAAAGAAAGTCCATACAAAGCAGCCAGATCTGAACTTACAAACTCCCAGAAGAAATTACAGCATTCTATGTATGAATTTATATTGCACAAGTAATGGAAATTATAAGACATCTGACGCCATAGCTCAACCAAACCTCTCTGTTTGAAGGTTTCAGCATTCTACACATTATAACAGTACTACAATACATATGCTCATCTTAATTGTGACAGTTTCAGTCTTCATAACTTAATGTTTGAATTCTTATATATATATACATACATAAACCAATTCTATTATAAATGAATGTCATGACTGCATTAATTAAAGAAATTTACATTTCACACTGAGAGCATGAACAAGCATTTTTTATATCAAATGTTCATTAAAAGTGATACCTTGTCTTCCTATGTAGCATGTATGCCTTTATTTATCAAATTTCATTTAACTCCAGTTTGTAGTATGTCATTTTCTGAAAAGGTCGCTGTAATGGATGTCCAAGTAGTTTTGCCATGTTATCATGCAGTTTTGTTGTATTCCTTGAGACATCAAGTACATATGAAAATCCTCTGTCATCCAAATCGTCTAAGGCACTAAAGATTTCTTCACATTTATTGGCTTCAGAAGGATCTTCATGGATGTACAAAATGTCCAGTGTGAAATAATCTGAAGAGAGCAAGAGACTGAGAGATTCTTGACCATGAACAAACTTGGGAACACAATGACTTCGGCTGTACAACAAAACTACTCTGACAGCAAATGGTGGTGGGGTTGCATTGGGTTCACTCACTTGGGGCAGAGATACATGATCACTAATAACATCAAACAATGAGGATAAATCAAATGTATCACTTTGCTGAGTTTCACTCATATCCTCCAACACTGATATGATCTCACTTGGGTCATTCGTGAAGTCTCGAAGCCACGCAGCTGTATCAGACTGCAGAACTACCAGAGCAAATTCATGGCTTTTGTTGATACAGTTTTTACCATGAATAAAAATCTCCGTCACTCTTTTTATCATATACAGCGGTGCATACTTAGTACCGTCCCCTAATTTGAATGGAGTATAGTTTGGTTCCTCAGACAGATCAATGCAAAGAATAATTTTCTCAGGAACATTGATCGCCGGTATGTTTCTGTTGGGTAGCTTCTGGACTTCTTCTGACACGGCTTCAGAGTCATTGCTTACAGTCTCTTCTGGACAGTTACCATTCTTCCCAAGTTCATCATTCTGGGAACTGCTAGCTAATGATGAGGTAGATGATGAACGAGAAATGTCCAAGTTACTTCTTGGAACGTTGAGGTTATCAGTATGGGGCGTAACCTCCATACCTTCACTGTCATCCCCGTTTGCTTCATTATTGTTCTTCACATGCTGTTTCTCCATAGGTTCTGTGTCCATTGCTGCGCGTTTACTCATCCGTATATTAATTAATACAAACGTTGAGGTACAGAACGTAAAACAACTCAACTCTTCCTTTACGCCTATCCCCGCCTTATTTACTGCTTACATGCAGTGTTACCAACACCGAACCTACTATTCCAACTACTAGTAGTGCTACTCGTGGGCCGGTTAGTTCAGTCGGTATAGCGACCATAGATGAGATAGCGACTGACTACGGGTTGGACGGTCCGGGATCGAATCCCGGTGGGGACGAGATTTTCCGACCGTTCAGACCGGCCCTGGGGCCCATCCAGCCTCCTGTAAAATGGGTACCGGGTCTTTCTTGGGGGTAAAGTGCGGTCGGGGCGTGTTGCTGACCACTTACCCCCTTCTAGTGCCGCGGTCATGGAAGAGTAGAGCTATACCTCTAACCACCCTCTGGGCCACCCCGGGCCTGTGACGAGAACACTAAAATTATTACTACTACTACAACTAGCAGAGTATTCGCTAATGCTATGAGCCGGTCAACGTGTGTGAACGGGTAAAGCCCACCGAAGTCGAGTAATCCGTGATTCCTTCACCCGCGTTTCCCTTGTTGTTCATTCGTGGCGCTGGTATCCGTCGAAACGTCGACGGGTAATATTGACGTCACGCCACACTTTCTCTCCCCCTCTCTCGCCCTCTATGTTGCAGCGCGTAACGTCACGGTGGTTTCCTTTTACGTCTTATAACTCTCTGCTACTAAGATCCATGGTTCTTATGTACAAGTCTTAGGCTAGTCTCTCTTTTGGTGCGTCCTACGTTCGGGTCGTTTGCATGGGCAAAGACGTATTTCTCGTTACTAGAGATCTGCGTTATTCTGGGTAGTTACACAGCGAGTAGCGGTAATTTCTTACCGACGTTTCGGAACAATCTACCGGCCTCATCTTCTAGGGTCAAGAATCCAAAACACAGCCGGTTTTGCAATAGGGAAGAGTGTGAACGGTGAAAAGTTATCAGTAGCGTGGTGTCAGCCAATAGGATTGATGTAAGTGTTGGGGAGGGAGGGGAAGGACAGGAGCTAAGTGAAAGAGGAAGGAGACTGGAAGACTAGAACAAAGAACAAATAAGTAGAAAACTGTACAATATATGATAATAAATAAAAAGACCCAACAATAGGACGGGTAAAAGTCGTACAGCATTCCTCCACAGTACAATTACTACGTGCAGAGCCGGGAGACAAAAGGAACATAATAATGTGGACTGAATGACAGTGGACAAACTAAAAGAGGAAGTCAGTGAGAACAACGCCGAAATTGTGAGGGTGGAATGTAGTATCTCGATATTAAACCGAAATGAAAAGGGATGGGAGGAGAGGTTTCTGAGTGGTACAGGAAGGGCCGAAAAGGAACCTGTATGAAATATAAGCAAACAAAGCAAAGGGAGAAGAAGAAATGGGTAAAGAATAAAGGAAGTGAAGAAAATAAAACATGGAAAGTAGAAATTGAAATGGAACAAAAAAAAATAGAAATCAGACGCAAGGAACAAGGGTAAGGAAAGTTGCCCGAGCCAGGGAGGGAAGAATATCCATCAGGGGGTCCTGTCGTACAACGTGTTTGGGGAATCGGTACCGTTGTTACAGCGAGGGGGAGGAAAGAGATTGGGACCCCCGAAAGGGCCGTAAGCCAGTCACCGCTACGGGGAGGGGTGGATGGGCCGTTTACTGTCACTATGGAGGCGAAAGAGAGTTTTCCATGACACGCTCAAAGCCAGGCCATCCTCCCTGTTCATATTGTTAGGGCAGCTCCAACTTTGCCGCCTCCATAGCCGGGTAAAGTAGAGATGATCTGGATGTCTTGGAATTTTATGAGACAGCTATGGCTGAACCCCATGTTACGCTACCGCCGATTTGTCTGGATGTCCAAGCCGTTTGTGTCAGTGGTGCTCGTTTGTTCTGGTCTGTTGTTACTTCTCGTGAGAGGGGTTGGTATTCGCCCCATGAGGGATAATATTACCACAGATAACACACCCCCTGCAGGAACGCGGTACGGCAACTTCTCTCCGATACCTTCGCCGCACATTTCGGCTTGCACAGCAATAAGCATCAATGCCATGCACTTGTAGCATACATAAAGGCCGATTACGCCGTTTACCATACAGTCATCGAACGCACCTCAGTCGTTACTTATTCCGCGTCCCGTCTTTTCGCGCGCCCACGTTGGCAGTAGTGTACGCAGTAACTGGTCTGCGACTGTAGCTGCGCGTTATAATGAGCGTAATTGCGTTTGCAGTTCGAAGTACGGTGAAGCTGAAGGACGTAGGATTTCTAATGCTGAAACTTCAATGACGGTATATTGTAATTAATTGCTTGTTGATTTAGTAGTGAAAATGTTGCATATACAAGAGTATGGTAGTAGTGACGATGATAATTCGGACAGTGGCGGCAGTAATTTGGAGGATGTAACCTCACATTTGAAACCTTTGGGCCCTGGTAAATCAATTACCATATTACAGAATAAAATGCAAGTTTGTTCTGCCCCAGCTGTTGTGCCAACGGTAAGTTTAGAGTCATTTCAGTAATTAATACAGTGAAACGCAAAGTGCACGTAATTCTAAAAAGAATGTTGCATGGCAGATTAATGTAACATGCACAGGCTAGTGGGAATAAAATATCTGTATATACGTTGATTTCTTCAAGAATCAAGGTTATTTCTGCCAGTTGCAACAGTTACACCTTATTAATTATATGATTAACAGTTCCACTGCCCAACTTTACATTTGTTGTGATAGGACTAATAACTATAAATTAAATTTGATCCAAGTGACAACGTTAGGGGTTTAGGTAGATAAAAGTAGATATGTTTGCATATAATAGTACATGGAATTGGAATTAAAAGGGCATGCTTGAGTACTGCATTAAAAATGTTTCCAAACATTACATTGTTTATTCGGATATCACAGTTAAAGGACATTTTAAGATCATGCACGTGAAAATATTTTGTTGCAGGGTGCAGTAGAATCTCTGCGACATATTGATTCTGTAACAAAGGAGGTGCTGTATAATCCCAAGTACGAAGAATTGTTTGCACCTGAGGTGGGACCAGAAAATCCATTTCAGACGAGACAGCAACGTGCCCTTAAAAATATGCTTTCAGGTTTTGTTGAGCAGACACATATAAGTGACTTTCAATTTGAAAATCAGCGAAGGACTTTTAATAGTTATGGTATGCAGAATTTTGTATAATAAGTCATTCATGAGTGTGTTGTCATTACAGCAAGTGGAATTTTTAGTGTTTATCTGTGGATCATTTATTGTAAAATGTTAAATTCAGTTTTGCATGTTTTATGTTGTTATTCCTATTTGGTCATTTCTCCCCCCCCCCCCCTCCTTTTCTTTTTTTTTTTATTTTAAAAATTAATCTCCATGACAAAAAAATATTTAGTGTTTATAAAAATAGTGAGAAAAAAAAAGTGGAGAAAGAAAATAAAAAAAAAAAAAAG
>Ga0123355_10016029_pt1 | contig 11795 bp, 8 predicted proteins | sample TergutEmb28metaG_3_FD_89872 | JGI IMG/M metagenome (GOLD analysis project Ga0123355, IMG submission 89872) | Embiratermes neotenicus P1 segment gut microbial communities from Petit-Saut dam, French Guiana - Emb289 P1 | ecosystem: Host-associated > Arthropoda: Insects > Digestive system > Gut ...
AGTGTTGTGTTGCTGGCCTTTATAAGGAGGAGAGAGTATTGACTTTATTGCCACGTATATTGAAGGCAGTATCTAAAGGTTACATACTATGCCGGTGGGCATTAATACGTGTTTTATTATAGACTTCCATTTTCTGTAACTAATTCAACGTAACGATCATGATTTATTTCTTCATTAAACACGATCGTGCGATTTTGCGTCCATTTGCTTTCATTCAAGTTAATGCAAAGGAATGTGTCACAAATTCCACGGGACCCGTCAGCAACATCAACATCTGTTATTTGGATATTGATTTCACATTTATACAGAAACTACATTTTATTTGTCATGGCCTGACAGCCCCAGCGGCCCTTGGCCCCTTCATTGTCGAGGCTTCGACATCGCACACGGTTAGAAAAACACAATCGGGAGGACTCGTCTGGACGAGTGTTCCGCCGTCGCAGTGATCTCCCTGACAACACACAACAGTCACAAGAGACACACATCCGTGTCCCGGGCGGGATTCAAACGCACCAACCCCGTAAGCGGGCAGCCGCAAATCCAAGCTTTAGACCACGCAGTCACCGGGACTTGCAGGAAATAAATTTATCCACCAAAACATGACTTACTCAAAGTATAAAACATTATATCGTTTGCAGAATATGTATGAATATTAATGATACTGAAAATATATTTTAATATACCTAATTCGGTCCGAGTTAATATTAAAATTCTGAATTCATTACAGTGTAGAAACATAATACTGATTTCTGTTTTTATTGTTTTCATTATTATTTACATAAATGTACACGTTTTCTGAACACGCTCCAAATGTACACAGCTATGTACAAACAAATTTTAATCTTCTAAACAACTTCATGTTATTCAGCACAGATATATTTATCAAAATAAAAATACAATACGTTTGTCAGCTACAAATTAACACTTAAAATATATTTGTTATATACACAGCTTATTATTACTTTTCCACCTCGTGGATATTGACGGTACCTCTGAGCATCACAGAACACCAGCAATACAAATACGAAACAATTACATTGTTACTTAAACGTGACCAAAATATCACACACATTTACTAAATCGTATTTCAAACATCAGCTGCGTTAAGTATATATGACGAATTTCCTGTTAGGATAGCTGTCGCTTTCCAAGCCACAAAACATCAACACCTAAACAGCTATTTTAGCCACTTAATATTGTTCATTATCTTTCCGGGCTTTCTGCATGTACGTCACATGGACAGTCATGTCGTATGTATAAAATATTTCACTCTCAGTTTGTCTGTAAATTAAATTATGTCACTGTCAGTTGGTTTGAAAATTAAATTAAATTTACGTATACCTAGGAACGTTCAATAAAATACAGAGTAATCATCCTCAGTAACATTCAAAATATCTACTGATACAACCCTTGTTTTACGCAAATTACAACACTGTGTTTGAAAGTAACCATGAATTTTGATCGTTCATCTCAGCGAACTAAATTTTTTGAATATACAATCCTTCTTTTGACAGTGATACTGTCTTTCAATTTACTATATTCACGCAGATAAACAGATAACTTTGATATGCCATTCTGCTTCACTAAAAAGCAAACCTTATGGTAAATAAACTAGTACTTATAAAATTAGAGAACAATGAGGCCTATAAACTGACCTTCAGACACGTTTCCGTCATTTTTGAAGTACAGCTTAATTTGTATACTGCACAAGTACTTTTTCAAGTATTATTTAATGACGCTGCTCATTGTTTAGGGTACACAGCGTCACTGACAGATAAATGAATAAGTAGAGGCTCGATCCAATGGCACTGATGGTCGAATACCGAAGACTGGGACAGAAACATGTCAACGTGTCACTTAGATCCATGTAAATGCCCCGCGGAGTGGTCTACCAAGCGCTAATTGAAAGATTTACCTTCAAAATTTATTAAATCTACTTGACCGCAAGTTTGCAGGGAATCTAAGCAATAATATTTTATAATTTCTTTGGCACGTAGAAAGTTGGCCACATTAATACAAATCGTGCAAGGTTTGAGATTCAGGCGGCGGTGACGATGAAAATTTGTGTTTTCTTGGATACGAAGCAGCGTAGTTTGGAAGTTGTTTTAAATCCACCGAACTACCCAACGGCATATCCTACAAAACGCAAATCTTCAAAACGTTTCCACGTAAAATATCAGTCTAAAACTTATACGTAGGCCTTTGGCTGAAACGGGTATTGATAATGAAAGTCAGTAGATCACCGTCTCTGTACACTAGGCAGGCCGCGATAGCTCAGTCAGTATAGCGACTCGCTACGGGATGGACGGTCTGGGGATCGAATATCCGGAGGGGAGAGAATTCCCGCAACCATCCAGACCGGCCCTGGAGCTTACCCGTCCTACTGTACAATGGGTACCGGCTCAAGCAATCCCAAAAGACTGCCTGATGATAAGAACGATAAGTCCCGAAACGTCGGTAACTACCAATCTACGCTGCGTAATATCTCACAATAGCGACGACCTCGAAGTTGGTCTCACTATACACGAAGCTGAATGTCTTACCGAGCGGTAAGCACAATTTCTCTCTTCGTTAGAAACCATTCAGTTAGTGCTCTATACCAGGGAAAAAATCGCTGTGTCTTCTGACATCCATATTCAGCAGGTAAATGCACTGTGTGGGCAGAATACAGAGTGTACGAATATCAGAACTCGTGGCCAATAGAGTAACGAACAGGCTCAAAGTTTTGGTCTTCGGGAATTTGTCAGTGGTTTTACACTGGAGGAAACGTCTATAACTGCTTCTATTGCTACTCTTAAGTGCTCCGGAGCTTAATGAAATCTCCAGCTCCTGTTGACACAAAGTCTAAATATTAACAAGTATGTATGTCTTATTTATTCCACTTCTGATTTCTATGAAGCTTTTATACCTTACACAGTCGTAACCTGATGATGGCCGAAAAAAAATGAAGTTGCTGATAGCTACCCACCAACGCTAGCTATAGATACCAAATATAGTTGTGTTTAGACTGCTTCACACTCACTTTGTACATTAAAGTACCAAATATTCATTGTACTTTGGCACTTATAGCAGTATGTTAGTACGCGAAGAAAATTACTGACACTATTAAATGCTTCTCAGTAACTGTGTCCGTAATGGTTGCCTTCCGCTGTCCGTCCGTCCGTCCGTCCGTCCGTCCGTCCGTCCGTCCGTCGTAACAGCTTCTGACGAACTTGGATATATCTATCGACTCAGTGCAGAAGGTAGGGAAGTATAACTGACCGATAATGTTTGAATTACGTAAGAAGCCAACATGGCTTTTTAATTGGATATATTAAAATGAGGTACATTTGAGAAGTATTATAAAGTAAGATTACACAAGCGTCTGTGGAAGAAAGTACATAAAAACGTGTCAAAATAAGTTTTCATTAAAAACTTGTGCTAATAAAGTATTTAAATCTTTAAGTGTGTATTTTATAATGCAGATTATGGTCTGAGATACACGAAATGCCGCAGTGTGTACACCGGTCTGTTTTTAATAAAGGAGTAATTTTTATATGTTTATAAAAAACACTGTACAATGCTAAACAGTAAAGATTTTTTGCCTTACATATTAGTGAACGCCAGTGGTTCTCCGTTCCTTTCCCTCTGCATATGCAGTTAACAGACTGTAGCACACGACAGTGCCACTCGCGGTTGCAAGCGAGTTACAGTGTGTTACAAGGCTGTGGGCAGGGCCCACATGGCCGACAAAATGTTTTTTCTGTCACGAAAGCCTCTGTTTTTTGTCACACAGTTAATTGGATCAAACATCCGGCAGGTTCACAGGTGAAGATCAACTAGTAAATATTTACTGACGTTTCGAAAGGTCGTAGTGTGTTCACTTTTAGGGTGTAATCTTCTAGCACTGCGTAGCCCTGAAAATGAAAGCATTATGGCCCTCCGACACGTCTGTAACTATCTACCAGTTAATACGGCATCCCATCCCGGAAGATATGTCTTCAGTTTCATCGTTAAGACAGCCTTAAGCCTTAAAAAACCACCAGGCTCTCTACTGTAACTCATACACAAATTGTTCTATCATCAGCTCTGACCCACATACATAAGCCATACGCCTGCAAGGTAAATAACTTTTCCTGCTTACTTCCACAGGTTTCGCACACTGTTGCAGACCTTCACAGTACGACACACTTCAAATTAATTCATAATCACTAAACTGTGAGTGCTGATGGGATTTGTATAGGATTTGTAATTATACTGGTAAAGGCTTAGTATTTCATTTCCCGATTACAGAGACGATTTGGCTAGACTAAATAATCTAATGTTTAAATAAATTATATCTCTTACATCCATATGCGAACAGAACGATCTTGTCGGGCAGTTGACAGGCTATTAATTCTCTTAATTGAACTGCTGGTGTTACTATTCACACGCCAAATGTAAATCTATAAGTAATTTAATGTGCCATATGCCTCAACGAAACGACTGGACCAATATTCCACTAACAGTACAGTTGCTATATTTAATAATAATATATACTTTTTACTGTCGAGAAGATGAAGTAATCTTTGTCTCTGATAATATTTTAGACCTAGTGCGTTTGCTTGTTCCTGCGATTAAATTATTTAAGATTCTTCCAGAAGGAAAAACAGCCCTTGGAAACCCAAGAAACAAATGGTTGGACGATATTTAAAATGACCTGAAGGAAATCGGTTTCAGACGTTGGAGAAAAATACCTACGATAAAGCCACCTGGAATTTGACTCTGATGGAGGTAGAGCCAGTGGAGAAGAAGGACAAGTACTTGATTATTCATTCTAATACTTTATAGGAGTCGCACATGTAAGGCTCTGATTTTAGGCACAAGGAAGCCCCAATAGAATAAGAGCAGACTACCGGCGAACACGAGAACTGACTACTTTCAGTCCTCTGTGGTGCCAAGTGGTAAGGATCTTACACTAACTTAACAGTTTTGATAAAACGTGGGAGTGCCATGGCGGCGAGTGCGAAGATGTCCCTAAGATGTGACGCCGTGTGGTGTGAGAAGGGTGCCGACGTTTCGTATTGCATTTTAAAAGTATAAGTTAGAGGCAGAAGATTCCTTCACAAGGTCGTAACGAATATAGCACAATACACGAAGTCAACCTGAGGTGACGGCAATCTTCTGAATCGGACTCTCTGACACTCAATTTTTGTAAGTTTACTCATGAAAGTACATCACTTTTGAAATAAAGTGAAACTCCAACTTGATGCAACTAGGTAATTTTATTGATGTATTCTTAGCTCGACATGTTTACGGTCGTGTTTACGGTGCGGATGGTTCCGTGCGGTACCATCCGCACCGTACACACGACCTACGCAGCGGCTGTCAAGACCACCACTCATCCAAAAACTCGGTGCAGAAAACCATATGCTGCAACTCAACATCTAATGCTCCTGATTATGGGCGTATGTACCCGAAACATGTCGAGCTAAGAATACATCAATAAAATTACCTAGTTGTATCAAGTTGGCATTTCACTTTATTTCATGAGGAAGATGCACGGTCAAACAGCCCTCAAGTTTACATCACTTTTCTTGCCAGATGTACTGTTACGTTTTACAATATGACACAATAAACAATTTTGCCTATTTTCCATTACACAACGTTACGGGATAAAGCAACAGAGACAGCAGCTTCGGGTAATATTCACAATATATCAATGATAATATTTTAATTCTAGAAAATCTCTACGCTTTTCATATTGCCGTCCTGACAATTATTTGCGTAATGGAAATAACTCTGTTTACGTTTCCAGTACCAGTCAGAAATTTTTTGGGGAGCAATACATGTATAACGTAAACAGACAGTACAATTCTTTAAAAACAAATCAGATTATTTGTTGTTAAGCAAATTGTAGAACGACTTAACGCCGCTCTACCAAAAGACATTCATTATAATATAAAACACGCATGTATGCAACAAAGCAGCATGCTATCAAGTGACTTTTATGAAATGTGGTACTGTTTAATAACCAAACGCTACTTTTAGAAATATGCTTTGTTCCGTTTTCAATCTGGAACTCGATCATAAGGCCTTTTGTTAAGTATAAGGTAACACTGTTTTAATATTTTCGCATTGCTTCTACACTGACGCCAAATTCTTAAAGTCAGATTTCCGAAATGTGTCTACTTCTCAAGTGTACCGCACAAGTTTTATTACGGAAATTATTTGATATATTTTGGGTCAAAAATCGTAATAAAATATGTTAAATTAACTTACTTCAAAATAATTGTCTGAATACACTAATAGTCCTAACTAAATGATTACAAACCTTATTGCCAATGTACAGTTTCAGACATCCTGCAGCACAGTTGTTACAACAGCTGTCATCACATTTGACAATTAAGAACTCTGCATTTTGCTACAATGCACATGCGTCTTTCCTGCGATTCTCAGAACACACAGACACTGCATTAACCAGCCGATCGCTGAAATAAAGAACGTTGTGTTTACTTTGGTGTAAGAACTGAATTCTTAAATGTGGCGCAAAATAGTTTCGTATTTCAATGAATTAACAACGGCTTTAATTATCTAATTTTACTGAATCTTCCCACCTAATGTTATGTAGGTTATACTGTGTGCCTTCACGCGCTGGTACTTAAAATGAATCAACGCTGCAATGAAGGCCTCCAGCAGAAGGGTAATTTATTGGTAACGATTTCAGAACTTATGTAGAAAAATGAATCAGAATTACAATAAAGGTAAGAACAATAAATTACAGGCCTATCTAACATGATAATTTGAGCTTTCCTCGGAGGTGACTCTACACATTATTGTCTACTTTGACGTCACGGCGTCCAATTTGGTAGGAAGTTATCACAGTACACTGATATGTCAGTATTACTTGGTACGTTTACGAGTTGGGTATAAAGAGGTATTCTTAATCTAGTATGAATATTCCTTTGCTTGTTTTTTGGCGCGACAGCCTCTAGTGGGTCAGGGCCTCCTCATTCACAAGGTTTCTAGATCGCACACAACGACTCACCACAGTCGGTAGGACTTCTCTGGACGAGTGATCAGCTCGTCGCAGAGACCTTTACCTGAAAACACACAACACTCACAAGAGAGACATCCATGACTCCGGTGGGATTCGAACCCACAATCTCAACAGGCGAGCGGCCGCAGACCTATGCCTTAGACCGCGCGGCCGCTGGGATCGACTTGAATATTCCGTTACTCTCCATAAATAAGTTCTCTTTCGACCACGCTGCTTGTCCAGTAATTCTGAACACCTCTCTCAAAACCACTGGGAATATCGCTGATGATAGTTTACTTCGTCGGTATCGATTTCATTGTACGTACTGTATAACAATTTTTGCTGTTATCTATCGTCTCACACCCCAGGCAGTTCTCCACTTTAATTATACGCCCGCCGTCGTCAATATCCTCCCGCAGTTTTTTTTTTTTGTATGACCTCCTCTCATCTGTGGACCACAGAATCGAATATTTTTACAGTTTCCAGTTTTCACTGGATTTTTTCAATCAGTCACGGATTACTCGATGTAATTCTTTTCAAGAGTGACATAACTTCGTCAATCAAACGGAGTCGTTTGCAATGAAGACATTACCTTGCCATTTAACAGCAGCCGTTCGCAATGGCGACGCAAATTAATTGTATGGAGGAAACTGTTCAGAGTATATGTACAAATTCGTCGTTTGAGGAAAATGTTTCAGAATGTGGCATAAAAGTCATCTTCACGGAAACCGTTCTGAATGGGACAAAATTTCGCCACTGAGGGGAAACAACGGAGAATGCTCACACAGGCTCAACATTTCAAGTGAAGCTTTAAGAAAGGAACCAAGAGGTCACCATTTAAAGGGACCGTTCAGAAAGGAAGCAAGAGGTCACCATTTAAAGGGAACCGTTCAGAAAGGAAGCAAGAGGTCACCATTTAAAGGGACCGTTCAGAAAGGAAGCAATAGGTCACCATTTAAAGGGACCGTTCAGAAAGGAAGCAAGAGGTCACCATTTAAAGGGAACCGTTCAGAAAGGAAGCAAGAGGTCACCATTTAAAGGGAACCGTTCAGAATAAATGCGTTAGATCACAGTTTAAAGGAAACCTTTCTGATATGAACCCCAAACTCGCCATTTAAAGAGAACTGTCAAAAATGGAGGCACAAGCCCAAAGTTCGAAGGGAACCGTTCAGAATGGATGCACAAGCTATTCACTTAAAGGCTACTGTTCAGAACAGACGGAAAAGTTCACCATTTACAAATAACCGTTCCAAATGAGCAAAAGATTACCATTTGAAAGGAAATCGTTCAGAACAGAGGCAGAAACTCGCCACTTTAGAGGAACCGTTCAGAGTAGAGGCCAAACATCACTATTTACAGGAAGCCGTGAAGAATGCAGGTACATATGCCCATTTTAAAGGAACAGATTTGAATGGATGAAGAAAATTACCACTTGAAAATAAACTTTCAGGATTTCGTTACAAGATCATAAATTGCAGGGTACATTTCAGGCTGGAAGCACAATCACACGATTTGTAGATAAATGTTGGTAAGAGGGGCACGAGCTCGCCATTTAGACAGAACTGTTAATAAAGGTATAACTCTAGGGCAATAGTTGGGCCGGGAGATACCGTCAGTGGAGCAGGATGGCTCCCACATAAATCGTTTTGAAGAGATTACATTTGCAATTCGATATAGGCACTCGCCTACATCGGCTGCACATCCAGAGTAAGCCCGGACTGCTCTTGTGGTGTTTCTTATCCATCAACCAAGTTCTCTTTAAGTTCCTTCCATTTAGATAAGGATGATTTTTATCTAATTTTACCCGACCATAAAGATTCGTATTTGACCCAGCGTAATTATATAACCGACAACTAAGAATGAGAGTGCAGCACTGCTTCAGAAGATGATACTTGCCCAATTGAATCACTAATTTCCCTCCCTATGTGAAACCCTGAAATTCATTACCTTGTTGACAACAACATAACACATGATGACCTTATTCTGAGCCAGTTGCTTCCAGCTCATATCCGTAGCCTCCTGTGTCTTAACATCCGTTATATTCCCACTTAGGACTACGCTATTCTGTCACGTTTACCAACTAAAACTGGGAATGCGTTTCTCATCTCGTGTGTGCTGTATGTCCCTGCATTGATTAAAAAAGCATTGCAGCGTATGCGACATACATGTGCGCTGTATCATTATTTGTTGTGGGTTTTGTTACACTGCGGCATTACGGTAAGTCACACTTCATGATTGGTCACTGAATCACCACCTTGTAAACGCCGCGTGCTCTAAGACACTGGCTCTCATCACAGACTACTTCCGAACTCGCTCGATCGTCTCCTGTCTATATGCTTTATGTAAGTCTCAGAGTAGATGCTCCGCGTCCTCTCATCATACCGAAGAGAGTGACGCCGCTCCAGGGCTTCAAGATCCGACGGCGGGCGTCGACACAAACTACAGAATGCACACTGAAGAGTATTCTTGAAAGCCTCTCTGAAATCTCTGTTAAAGTATGCGTATATGAGAGGGTTCAACGTCGAGTTGAAGTAGCCGATCCAAAAGACGACAGACACTACAATATCCGGACATGGACACGCCTCCCCACAAAGCGTCGTGCTGACGTACCACAAAAAGAATGGCAGCCAACACAGGATGAAAGTTCCCATGATAATGCCCAACGTCCTTGCTGCTTTGTGTTCGCGCTTCATTTTGATGATATTCCGGTCCTTAGTTGGGGTAGAGTGCAGCTCACCGTGTTGGACTTCATGCATAGTTAGAGTTTTGGACGATCCGCCACTGCTACTCAGCACATCACCGTTGCTATTATTGTACTCCCTGTGCTGATTCATTAACATGGCGTTTCCTATCCTTGAATGAATCTGCTTTTCCTGACGATTTGCCTCTTTAAATATAGCCAAATATGTGAACACCATAATTGTACATGGGATCCAAAAGGAGATCGATGACGAAACAATCACATAAACCTTATTCACCTTAAACTCACACATATCTGGATTCTCTCGTCTAAATAACTGATTTTCTTCTGTAGTGTACCAGCCTAGAAATATGGGAACAAACGCAATGATCGCTGGAAATACCCAAGTGTTCAGCAGCATAAACGCCACAACGCGTTTTGTCATGTTTATTGGATACTTGAGTGGCTTCACAATAGCGTAGTACCTGTCTACACTTATACAACACAGATGTAGAATGGAAGCTGTGGAGAAGTACACATCCAGCGAGTTCCAGACGTCACACATAAAGTAACCGAACATCCAACGTCCAGTTAGCTGAACACTTGCATTGAAAGTCATGGCCACCATAGCTACCAGCATGTCCGCGAGGGCAAGCGACACCACAAAGTAGTTCGTAATAACACGTAACTTCCGATGTCTCATTACACTTACTATCACCAACAAATTGCCAAAAATAGCAGCTACAATAATGAATCCCATTGCACCTGCCTTCAGGATCAGAGTCAGCACGTCTGTCCATTCTTGTTCGTCTCCTTCTGGCGGCGATACAGATGACGTAACGTTGTCCCATACGACGTCAGAGGTAGAGTTGTAACGTTGTCCTGTAGACTGGTCAGTGAATTTAGTGTCGGGATTGGGCGCCATCCCACAGTACACCTCGGCAGTAATGTAGTCTTATTGCTGCAGCAACGTTACAACTGTCCGTAATATTATATGTTATGAAAGCCTCACTTTTACAGCTCTTCGAAGATAATGAGTCCACAATATTACGGATTCATGATGCTTTGCCTGACTGGAAACCATAATGATGAAGATTATAATGAAGATGATGTCGGTGTAGATAAAATGTCTTCTTTCCCATCTGCTTACACATCATTTTGCTTGGTTTTTGGTACTCTGGGAACAAAGAAAAACAAAATACAATGTGTAATTACTTGTGCTTCAAACTCACATTAACCCTAGGAAATGGTTATGTAGCCAAACACAACTGTGTCACAATAGGTGTATTTAGTGATTATAATGGACAACTACATGTTTCGGCCTATACTGGTCATCTTCAGGTTGTCTTAAGTTCTCCTAAGACAACCTGAAGATGGCCAGTACAGGCCGAAACATGTAGTTGCCCATTATAATCACTAAATACACCTATTGTGACACAGTTGTGTTTGACTACATACCATTTCCTAGTTTCATACACACAACGGGGATGACACATTTCCTGGATCACATTAACCCAACTGATATTACGAGAAACCTTTCGGGGAAGCCAAGAAAAACCCAAAACTCTATGAAGGATCTAGACGTAGTAAAGGGATAAGATTTAGATGGATGTTACAGAAGTAGAACTATGTTATGAGGGTACAAACTTCATCAAACCGTTCTCACAGGCAGGTTGTTGTGAACCCGACAATAAATATTCAGTTTCAATAAACAATGTGAAACTTCTTGACCAACTTAGCTGATGCAAGCTTCTCAAAGATGATGATGTCCCATGGGACGAGTTAATGGGAAAGTGAGTAAATTAATTAATCTGTTTTTTGTGGTATAGTGTCGCATGAAGGAAAACTTAGGGCTTCTTCACGACGTCAACTGTACAATTCAACATGGCGTAGCGAAATAATGACAGTCCTCATTGGACTGTACATGCGGAACTGCAGTAAAGCATTTTCAGCTCTTGGCAACACAACGCAATACCTATACATACACACACATATATATATATATATATACAGGGTGTCCCAGGAGGAATGTGCCAGACTTCGGGAGAGTGTTCCTTAGGTCAAACTATACCGATATAACCCAAAACACCTAAGTCCAAAGTGGAACGGTTACGGAGA
>Ga0123355_10016030_pt1 | contig 11794 bp, 11 predicted proteins | sample TergutEmb28metaG_3_FD_89872 | JGI IMG/M metagenome (GOLD analysis project Ga0123355, IMG submission 89872) | Embiratermes neotenicus P1 segment gut microbial communities from Petit-Saut dam, French Guiana - Emb289 P1 | ecosystem: Host-associated > Arthropoda: Insects > Digestive system > Gut ...
GGAAATACTCCTGGTACTCATTTCTGTTAGAGGCTGGGTCGAACCCAGGGCCATAGTGCGATCGGAAGGAATATGTCAATGAAAAATTCCAATGACACCATCTGGAATCGAACCAGTGACCTCCCGATTTGTATCAGAACACCTTAACTATTTTACTACCGCGGTCCCCCCATCACTTTAGAGGGCTGCAGTATTTTTCCAAGTCATATTGCCATGAATGCCTATGTAAGGCCAACAAAACTAACTTGGATTTGTTGCTGCTACATAACTTTGAAATAGAAAATAAGCACACTTTACAAAGCAGCAGCTGTATCAGTCCGTGGAAATGGTTAGGATTCTGAAGAATCTTCCCGAAGCCTAATGTAGAAATAAATTGTGGAGTGTTATTTTATTGAGTGTGTTGTATTGGTGAATGCAACATACGCGATGGGGGTTCATTCTTCGTCGCACAACGGATGTGATGAGATTATTAGCATTCTACTTGGTATTATACCGAGGTGCTGATAAATCCTTAGCCCGATTAGGAAGGAAACAAACTGCGCCTGCCAAAAGTGAGATGGGCAGAGGAATGGTTTGATTTGGCTATGGTAGGGACAGGTGGTGGACTGTTGTGAATGTGGTAATGAACCTCAAAGTTCCATAAAATGCGGAGAATGTAGCTTGTTTCCTTCCTGGTCGGGCTAAGGACTTATCAGCACCCCCCTGTAGATCAATATTTTACATGTAAATACGATCCAGTGAATTAAAATTGATACGTTCTTAAGAAAGAAAATAAATACGCGTCATTACTGTGAGTTCTTAACGAATTTCGAAAAGAAGACGTCTTAACCACAGGTGGCCGGATTGGCAAATATTTGTAATGTGTGTCGTACGAAATTCACAAAGCTGTACTTCCAGTTTTAGGTAGCGACGGTGAGGGTTGGCGGGAGGGGTGAGGCATTATAGCTGGTTAAGGTACCTCTGAATTTGCGACACTCAATAAAAAGTTGTTCCACGAGTTTGAAACTGATTCAAGTTTGCAGAGTAAGGACAAAAGAGCAGCCTCTTAAAACTATCAAATGTAGAGTGATATTTTTGTTACTGGCTTCGAAGAGATAGTTACTCTCCTTCGTATTCGCGATCTAAACCGAAGTGTATTGTGTGACTTGGCCGGATTCGTTAAGAATAGTGTCGTATTATTTTCTATTAACTGTATTCACTGCCTTTTCTAAAGGCCATCGCAAGATAACCACGGTAATATGATTTGAACAATTATTTATTAGACAAAGAATTCGAAATATGGATAAGATAGCTAAGATATTCAGTGTAAATGTGAATGAAAGTCTATGATTTTTTGATTGTTATACCTCACATCTATAAAAACTATGCAGCTGTTTTATTTAGTTTTGAATTCAATTAAACTTTAAACCGTGTGCTTCCCTGTGTGAATTATGAATTCCAACGAAAAGAAAGTGTGCTTTGCTATTGACTGGAAGGTGCTGTAAATTATTGCAAACATCACTGAAGGATTCTGTGATTTAAAAAAAATGAAATGAAATAATGTAATTGACGATTCATATGATTTTGCAATATACATGGGCAGTCGGTTGACTGGGTGCATTTCCGAAGAATTGCATGTCGCTGAAAGCACTGGTTTTATTATACTATTGATTATTCAGTCGATACAAGACAATGGAGGAAAAATAGTTGATTTACACAAGTGTATTTCTTCTACTGCGTGAAGCGAATTAACTTTGTTCATGCGCAGTTTGCTAACCGCGGATGAACGTAATGATTTTTTGGGGATGGATTAAACAGGGGTGGGGGTGCATAGCTCATTAGCGCATGAATATACAATTTTTCTTGTTATTGTATTTTCCTTGTAGATATTATTTCCCACGAAATTCTATCCATTCCTGCATTCTTATTTGTCTACCAGGGTTGTGAGGAAAATATCATAGAGGTTGAACACTACATTTGAATATTTTTTTCGTAACTTGAATGCATTTTTTATTGGAACTCAATTGTTCTGTTTTTGTATCCTTCCGCATTTTCATTACACGTCTTGCTGGGTACGCGCTATTTTTAGTGCAGAGTTATTACGACAGATGTCTCGCGTGCCGATAAAGAATTATCTGATGTGCGAGTTTTTTTTGCGGGTTGTTTTTTGTGAGTGCTTTGTCATGAGACTGGTGTGTATAAGGAACTGTGATTTAAAGGAAGAAACAGGTAACAACAATCACAAATACACACGTTTTGTGTACGATATAAGCTCGCCGGTTGTTAAAGCTGTTTGTATTTCGCGGCTATCGTAGAGCCGCCCGCGATACCAATTTTTGGGACGCGGTTGTGTACTGTACGCGTTTATGCTTGGCCGCTGAGGTCGGTGGAAAAAAGAATGTAATAACTTATTTTTATATAATTATTTCTTAAGAGTAACGGTTAGTGCCATCGTTAAAGGTAAATTGATTTACTTCGTTGTTTGGTTTTCATTTTGTATCTACCAGTGAATGTGATATGCCATTTTTTGTTGCGGTATTTGTATGACATTAGACAATGTCAATGTCAATTACTAGAAAAATAGGCAAAAATAGTAATGACAATTATCACTTAACTTGCTTCGGATGACGGTGTTATTTATTTGAAATTATATTATTTGAGTAGGTATTGTATTATGCTTACGGTGATGTGCTGTATTTCGCATAATGCTGTGCATCTGTTAACGAAAATTGTGACGATGAATCCATTGTGCTATTTTTTGAGGACGCCATATTCCACCATTTTTGTTTCAGTCCTTCAAGGCTAAAAAATGTAATTAAACCCTAAGGTCTATTCACAAGTGAAGAGTACTATTTGGTTATGTATTACAGTGAAGGAATATACGTTGTGTTTTATTTCCCCTGCATATAAGTTATGTTTCTTTAGGAGTATCAGTCTTCAGTATGCCGTGTTTCATTACGATACCAGTATGTCATTCCAGTCACATCTTAGTAACCTGTAACATAATATGTGAATTAATTCTTCATGTATTCCGTTGTCACAAGTGCTATTTTAACCTCACTTTTAGATTGCAGGTAGACGAAAATGAGCATGGCAGACACTCAGCACTTTTGCCTTCGTTGGAACAATTATCAAAGTAGTATTACTTCCGCGTTCGAGAATTTACGTGATGATGAGGATTTTGTTGATGTAACACTGGCTTGTGATGGAAAGAGTCTCAAAGCCCATCGTGTAGTGCTTTCAGCATGTAGCCCATACTTTCGAGAACTCCTTAAGGTGAGAATTGTGAAGTTCATAATGTTATTTGTGTTAAGTATTACTTGGTCATCTCTTATGTTAATGAGATTGTAGACAACGTTTTCAAGAAATTTATTTTTATGGCAGAGTACACCGTGCAAGCACCCAGTGATTGTTCTGCAAGATGTGGCTTTTGCTGATCTGCATGCTTTAGTGGAGTTCATATATCATGGTGAAGTCAACGTACATCAGCGGAACCTCAGCTCATTTTTGAAGACTGCTGAAGTATTGAGGGTCAGTGGGCTAACACAGCAAGCTGAGGACAGAGATGAGGTGAGGTTTGGATTGGAGTAGGACACAACACATTTTGATAAAGAAAATCTTTGTACTCAGTATGATATTGTGCTTTAGCATTTTGTTGCTAGTGTGTTTTACAGAATTTGTTTCTTTGGTTATTACAGGCTTACATATGCTCTGTTTAAATGACTAACCTCTCAGTCAATCTGTGTACCATTAATAATGGAAGTAAAGGTAACATTCACCCTGTAACAGGCCACAAATGCCCAGAGGGGGAGAAGATGTATAGCTCTACTCTTCCTTCAACCTTGGTGCTAGATGGGGGTGGGTGGTCAGTGCCACGCCCCGGCCGCTTTACTTCTGGGAAAGACCCGGTATCCATTGTGTAGGAGGCTGGGTGGGCCCCAGGGCTGGTCTGGACGGGCGCGGAAATTCTCGCCCTCACCGGGATTCAATACCCAGACCGTCCAGCCCACAGGGAGTAGCTATATCGACTGAGTTATCCCAACCCACTTTAACAGTGGAAATATGATGTGAAATGTGTTTAAGTTTCTCATTTCAAAGTTTTCTAGACATTTTGGGTTAATTTAGACTTCTTGTGTGATTTCATGTGATTGGAAATAGAAACTATGTAGGATGTATGTGTGCCTGTTTTAGTTCCCTGCACAGCTGCAAGGTTCTCGTGGACACCAGCAGAGTTTTTCTGACAAACTGGTGGAAGATTCGTTGTTCACATCACCTCCATCACCACCTCCACCTTCCCAACACTCGAACGCTACCTCAGGTGGAGTAACAGTGAACCAGCTACTGCGACGTGCAGCGGCAGCGGCTGCCGCCATAGCTTCATCTTCAAGTCGCCGAGAACGTCATAACTCAGCTGAGCAGCAGTCAGATTCATCGGAACAGTCGCAGCATTCAGCTCCGAGTAAACGGGCAAGAACGTCCGCCAACGTCGAAAACAGCAACCATAACAATGGCGAAACTACCTCAGCTTCATCCAATCAGGTGACGGCTACAGATTTTTCTTCCTCGCCTTTCTCTTCCAAACAAACTCAAGGACCCACAACCGGAAGTAACAGTAGGAAGACAGAGTCAGATGGAAATGTAGCTTCAGGTGATGGTGATTCATCGCCTTCTCCTACCTCTGGAATGCTAGATGGCGTCAAGACAGAACCTGTAGAATTGCTATGTGGAGCTGCAGATATGGACAACAGCAATGACTCTGTAGAAGCCACTGGTGGTGATATTCCAGCAGGAAGTCATCAGCAGTCATCACTTTCTGCTGGAGATCATGATGATCATGACAGCATTCAGGGACACCCAAGCTCTGTTTATCTCTCCACACCGGAGAGTAAACTCTTTGCTTCTGCTACCTCGACAGGATCGTTCAACTTCAGTATGGCAGCGTTAGCTGCAGACCCTTCAGGATTGTCAGGTATGTTGTCTGGATCAAACAGCATTGTCATTGTTTAGTTTTGTAGTTTGATGAACAGGCTTTGACATTAATCATTCATAGGTTAAGGGTAAAGTTTAGAAGTTTGTGTTGGCTAATGGTAAAAGGGCTGGTGATGGTTAGGTTAGGTATAGTTCAATGATGGTAAAAGGTTAGATGTTGGTGTTCTGAAAGGTTAGGTAAAGTTCAGTGATTATGAAAAGTTGGGTGTTGGTGTTTTTTAAGAGTAAATGTTAGCAGTGAGTTTTGGTTCTCCCTGTCATCGTATGTTAGTAAATATTTTATGTGATTAAAAATAGATCCCTGATAGAAAATATTTTGAACTTATCTGCTGTCTCGTTTAATCTAGCAGTTTTTGCAGATTTAGGTGAAGGATTCCAGAAATATGGCTGCCTGTTTCCTACTTACATTTTAACTGAGAACAGTGATGACAGCGTTTTTAGTCACATTTCAGATGTTGTAATGATGAAGTTCAATGAGCTGGCATTAGGTACAAGACTATATAAAATGTAAATTCCATAGTGAGTCCCTACATGTTTGTAGGAAGAGGTTTCTATGACATGGCCAATAGGTTTATGTTGCAGTTGTGGATGTGTGCATGTTTGTAATATGATCAGTCCCAATTTCTTTGTTGGCAGTTGGTAAAGGAGTAAATTAAAAAAAAAAGTTTATGGAAATTGGTATGGGTGTACAGTCGGTACTGAAATGCACAGTTTTGCCTTTGGGGTTGGTCTCTTTGTACCCCCACATTTCCACCCCCATTCCTAAAAAAAAAAAAAATCAACACTTGTAGAACTATGGAGTGAACAAAGGCACAAAACACGTACAGGAAGAGAAAATACATGCTGATAAATTTGGCATTTTGAAGTAACAGGCACACATGTATTTAGCATGTTAGCGGCTTCCTTTCAGCATAGATTTAATGGTTTACTGTGTTTTGTGTTGTTCTGTGTATTAACATTTCTTGATTCTATACTTGTAATATCTCCAGAATAAATGTACAGTGTATCTTATGTCTACACCTCCATGTGTCTAAACTTTTACATCACTCTTGATTGGTTCATAGGCATCGGCAGTCAGAGTATTCAAGGGAGTGGGGACGGTTCGGCAGGGACATCATCGCAAGGTAAGAAGGAAACGTCCAATTTCTCTTATTGTTATTAATGCGTGAGAGAACCTGGTTTTATGTTTTGGAGAATAAACGGCATCATATGAGATACCGACGTAGACGGTGTTACCGTATAAATGAATAAAGCAGTATGTACAGGATGAGTTGACTTGCATACTGCGTCCTCGCGCCTGATATCGTCCATTTGTCACAATAAAACACGTTCATATGAAACTCTAATGGGATAATATTGGCAGCCTTGTTTGTACGGTATGTGCACATGTATTAGCCATTTCAGGCTTCCTGCTGTTACAGTGGCACCTCAGAACTATTACAGAAGAAGTAAAGCTGTTGGCTACAAACTTGGTGGCAGGCATCGCTATGTGCTAGGAATATACTACAACGTTAATTAATGTACGTCAGCACAACTATTTTATTATATGAGGCTACACGTTTCGTCCTTTCAAACGGACATCTTCAGGCCTTCTAACAGACCGAGTCAACAGATGCTGTGTACATGTTGGGATCCCAATACGTTTTCATCGATAAAATACATAAAATTAGGCAGGTCAGTTACCTAAGGAGTGATATATGTATACATGTATTACTCGTCCTCAGGTAACTGACCCGCCTGATTTTATGTATTTGATTGATGATATGTGTATATATCAGGTCAGTTACTTAAGAACAAATGATATATGTATACATATATCACTCCATCTTAGGTAACTGACCTGCCTAATTTTATGTATTTTATCGATATATGTATATATCAGGTCAGTTACCTAAGAACGAATGATATATGTGTACATATATCACTCGTTCTTAGGTAACTGACCTGCCCAATTTTATGTATTTTATCGATGATATATGTATACATATATCACTCCATCTTAAGTAACTGACCTGCCTGATTTTATGTATATTATCGATGTCAGCATATTGGGATCCCAACATGTACCCAGCAGTTGACTCAGTCTGTTAAAAGGCCTGAAGATGACCGTTTAAAAGGTCGAAACATGTAGTCTTGTACGTAGGTTATTCGGAAAGTAAGTACCGTTTGCGCATATCTCGCGCGCATACTCGAGACTGTCACTTTGCGCATGTGCAGTGACTTCCTGTATCAGTTGAGAAGCCACAGATGCCATTTCCTGAAATTTGTGTTATGTTTATGTTTGTTCCTGTGCGTTAAAGATGTTTAAGACAATTGAAGGGGCCACCGACTGTGAAATACGGTCTGTAACTTGTTTTTTGAATGCTAGGAATGTGCTACCAAGTGAGATTCATCACCAGATCTGTCAAGTGTATGGTGACAATGTGATGATGGTGGAATGGTTAGGAAATGGGTTCGGATATTCAATGAAGGACGAGAGAACGTGCACGATGAGGCGCGAAGTGGGCGTCCATCTTTGGTGAATGATGATTTGGTGCGTAAGGATAACAAAAGATTGCATGACGACAGACGTTTCACAATTTCTGATCTGTCCCTGCACTTTCCTCAGATTTCAAGGACTCTACTCTGTGACATTGTCAGTAGTCATTTGGGTTATTGGTGGCCGCATTCTATGAGGAGGGTATACAAAAACTTGTGCTCCGCTATGATAAGTGCCTCAATAATGGCGGCGAATATGTGGAAAAATAGTTTGAAAAATGTAGAATCTGATAACAATAAAATTTTATATGAAACCTTGCTCAATTTTTTTTTTACAGTGAAATGCTACTTACTTTCTGAATAAGCCTCATATAATGAAATAGTTGTGCTGACGTATAGTAATTAATGTTGTTGTAAAGCTTTTCGACCTGTCATTTGACGTTTCATGTATACTGGACAGTGGTTTTTTAAATGTTGCTGGCTACATGCCCAGAAACTCTGTTAAAAGGCAATAAAGAGGGTTCATATAGGGAAATTTTCTCACTACATATTTTGATATTTTATGGAAAATGTCGTGGACTGGTGCTCAGAATTGCAGATTTTATTTTTTTTTGTGTTCTGTATGTCTTACACAACAAAAAGAAAAAAAAAAACCCAGGATGAAGATAAGCTGGAAGCAAGGAGGTAATAATAAAGTCGGTGTAAAAGTAAGTGCAGTAGAAAGTATGTACGTGTGTTCACGTCATGTCACTGCCACACGGTGCGAAATAGTAATATGAAGGAGCGAGCTAGTAAGTCATTTGATAATACATCATCCAGATGTTTGGGAATGGTAGTAATATGCCAAAATTAAAGTCACTAAGAAGTTACAACCAGATTGAATTTGGAGATTTCTTTATACTGTTTGGTTTTCTGGTTATGTCTAGAAACAAAGATAAGGTTACTAAAAGTAATTTCACCTGTTTTGCTGTGTGTGGGTGTGAAACCTGCTGTCATATATTAAGGGGAACTAGATGGATTGTGTGTGTTAGAGAATAATGTTGACGATAATAGATTGGCCTTGAAGAGAGGAAGGAGTAGGAAGCCAAAGAAAGTTGCGTAAATATGAGTGTCACCACAAGTGACCAAACCATAGGGTGAGCAGTACAAGAAGAAACAGATGAATGGGTCATGAAGTGCAGGTGAGTGAGATGGGTGTACCATGCAGCATGCAGGGGATAGATGAAATATATGTATGTGATTTTAGTCGTAAATCATGGAAGGACAATACCACTTAGAAAGCTGCATGTTTACGGGAGGATACTATTAAAGTGGATCTGACTTCACTTGTTCTTGAATGTGATTGAGTTCACAGTGTATGCGTTCTTACGGAAATGGCCTCAAAAATATTCGCTGTCAAATTTATGTTCATCAGGTGCCACGTTGATTGGTGCTACCTTGTGCTATGTTGATAGAAGTTAAGTTTCTTTCTCTAATACCTGTATTTGTTCAAATCGTGTTCTTCTGAGTTGTGTGTGACATTGTGTAGTCTGGTGGGGTGATAAAAATTGTTGAGAGGGACATGCTGCCTCTCTCTTCAAGATGAGGATCTGGTTGGGTTATGTAGATACTGTGTGGATCATAAGAAAGTTCTTTTAGCTGTAAAACAGTGTGGAAAAATGGTTTAGAAAATCTCTTTGTACTTTTGTTTCTGTTCACGTTCTGTGACGTACTTTACACTGGTCATTTACTCATTCGTAAAGCTGATGGAGGTTATTTCATAATCAGCGTCTGACTGAGAAAGTAGCTAGTTGTATCTTTATTTATTTGTTTTGTTAATTTTGCATAGAAACTGCCTTCTACAACAGGTTATTGAAGGAAAGATAAAAGGGGGGATAGAAATGACAGGAATATGAGGAAGAAAACGTAGGAAGCTACTGGATGACCTTCAGGAAAGGAGAGTATACTCTCATTCGCAGGAGGAAGCTCTAGATCGCACTGTGTGGAGACCTCGCTTTGGAAGAGGCTTTGGACCTGTCGTAAGACAGACTGCTAAATGAATGAATGAATACATAATCACCATATTAAATGTCGTCACATGCATTGGCACGTGTCTTCGCTTGTCACATTTTCCTTTTCGCTCTTCACGGTCATTGACGTAGGAATAATCATAACCATGTCCATTCGTACTTTCTGTTGTTAAAAATTACGGAATTGCAGTCTTTAAGTTTTAAGCTTGTTTTGTAGTTGACTGTACATGTTTCAGAAGAATCTGCTACCTCCATTTTCAAGATATTAATCAGAAGAAATCATGAAAAGTGAACATTATTTTAAAAATATGCATCTAGCACTGTGTGTGTGTGTTTGTTCTGATTGAACTGTCACAAACATGATACATGTTACAGTGTTGACACAGTAAGCAGACGAAGGTGATTAACCAGTTTAATGTCACTAGGAGGATGCATGCTGTGTCATCTTATTGTCACAGATGGTACCGCCACACTCTCAAAATTTCAGCTACATTTCACCCATTGATATGGCACTACCATATTCCAGAAGAACAGTGACCTAAGATTCAGGGTTGTTACCTTGTGAGTCCTGCTTGTCTGTAGCTTCACTTTTTGTGAGTGCACAGAACCGACACAGCAAATCCATAGAAAGATAGGTCACACCTTAATTGCTCATGTTCTTCAATGCTCACAGTTACCATCAAGGTCTGTTCTTTACTCTCATTGATAAGACTGAAGATTTATCACAGTGCTGTAATCGACTGTTATCAGGTAACATAGTGTGCTGTGACAGCCTGGTTGTTGTCATCAAATGAATGTATCCAAAATGATTAACCCAACAAAACCAAAATGTATCATATAGGTAAATAAAGATGCAAAGCATATTTGATAAGATTTCAGTGGTTCTCTACAGTTGTCCTGCGTTGGTGAATATCATCCATACTTCGTCACTTTCATGTGACGGAGCATGAGTCCTGAACTCTTTCTTCAATACATGAGAATAGTTGTGGCATTTTTTTGAATAATGCACAGAACAAGTTCGTTTTCCTTTAATCTGCTTGAAACTTCAGTTGTTCTTCAGTCCTTAATGGAGCAGTGTGTGAATGAACGCAACACTCTGGCATACGGACAGTATTAACACCACCACCACTCATAAAAGGTAAAAGTAAAGTGCACCCATGTACAGGCACTGAGGCTCTGTACAGGCCGTACAGCCCATGGGAGGAGTAGAGGTATAGGGAAAGTAAAGTGCACCGTTGTACATGCACTGAGGCTCTGTACAGGCCGTACGGCCCATAGGGGGAGTAGAGGTATAGGTAAAGTGCACTGTTGTACAGGCACTGAGGCACTGTACAGGCCGTACGGCCCATAGGGGGAGTAGAAATATAGGTAAAGGTAAAGTGCACCCCTGTACAGGCACTGAGGCTCTGTACAGGCCGTACAGCCCATGGGAGGAGAAGAGGTATAGGTAAAGATAAAGTGCACTGTTGTACATGCACTGAGGCTCTGTACAGGCCGTGCGGCGCATAGGGGGAGTAGAAGTATAGGTAAAGTGCACCCCTATACAGGCACTGAGGCTCTGTACAGGCCGTACAGCCCAGGGGAGAAGTAGAGGTATAGGTAAAGGTAAAGTGCACCGTTGTACATGCACTGAGGCTCTGTACAGGCCGTACAGCCCAGGGGAGAAGTAGAGGTATAGGTAAAGATAAAGTGCACCGTTGTACATGCACTGAGGCTCTGTACAGGCCGTACGGCCCATAGGAGGAGTAGAGGTATAGGTAAAGGTAAAGTGCACCCCTGTACAGGCACTGAGGCTCTGTACAGGCCGTATGGCCCATAGGGGGAGTAGAGGTATAGGTAAAGTTAAAGTGCACCCCTGTACAGGCACTGAGGCTCTGTACAGGCCATACAGCCCATGGGAGGAGAATAGGTATAGCTCTACTCTTTCTTGACCACGGCACTAGAAGGGGGTGAGGGTCAGCGTCACGCCCCGCCCGGTCTTTACCCCAGGGAAAGACCCGGTACCCATTATACAGGAGGCTGGGTGGATCCTGTGGCCGGTCTGGACAGGTGTGGAAAATCCGGCCCCCCCACCAGGATTCGATCCTTGGACCGTCCAGCCCATAGCCTGTCACTACACCTACTACGCTACCCAGCCCACCAACCACGAATAGGGGGAGTTTATTCTAGTAATCCTGAGTAGTGTTTTGACCTTTGTTCATCATCTTGGTTTCTTATACCACAGGATTTCAAAAGCCTGTGTTTTTTTTTTTTTTTTTTTTTTTAGGTGGAAAAGTTTTAAGAAGTGGTAAGGTTTTTGTGCTTTCAGATAGGCCCCCCAGACAGGGACAGATTGACAC
>Ga0123355_10016031_pt1 | contig 11794 bp, 6 predicted proteins | sample TergutEmb28metaG_3_FD_89872 | JGI IMG/M metagenome (GOLD analysis project Ga0123355, IMG submission 89872) | Embiratermes neotenicus P1 segment gut microbial communities from Petit-Saut dam, French Guiana - Emb289 P1 | ecosystem: Host-associated > Arthropoda: Insects > Digestive system > Gut ...
AAAAGTTTGGCACACATGGGGTTTTTTTTTTTTTTAAACATTAACTTTTGCTTTTTCCTTTTGTTTTTTTTTTTTTTTTGGAGACCCCCCCCCCCCCCCCCCCCCCCCCCCCCACACACACACACACACACATGCTCTCTCTCTCTCTGTGGGAATTGGCAAATCATAGTTGTCAGTTGAAATAAAGACAATGAGACAATAGTTTGGTTTCTGAGTATAAATCAAGCAGGCCATAAAGTATAACTCACAAATTTAACTTCTCATACCTGCATTAACTGCTGTTGTTATTGGTATTATTGTATGATGATATTTTTAAAGTTAACACTTTTTCATGAATTTTGTCATGTGGTTGCCAACTCACTAGTATTAGAATTTGTCTCCATCTATGCACACGCATTTCAGCTAGCATGGTAGTGCAAGTGCAGTATCCTAACATATTCAGGTAATTTGATTAGCACCTGCAATGCCCAATTTTGTGTTCAGTTGCTTCAGGTGTTCTCGTGCTCAGTACATGATACTCATTATCATGGAATCACTAAGTTTTAAGTCACATGTATATGACAGAAATAGAAATTAATAATGAAATGCAGTGTAGTATTTTTGTGCTTAGTTTCATTTCAATGTTTGAAGCCCTTAAGCAAGAGTGTTCATTAGTAATAAGTGCCTCAACCGATTTTCATATAAAGTAGCGATCGGTGATAGAGTTTTTGACACTAGAAGGTTACACGCCAATTGAAATTCATAGGCATGTGAAAGAAGTTTATAGCGATGATTGTATGGATGTGAAAAATGTCTGCAAGTGGGTCTGGCATGCCAAAAGCTGTTGTGCAGGTGACAGGAATGTCCTTGATGAGCACAGATGAGGACGACTCATTTCTGTGACTCGTGACGAGAACCAATGCAGAGTGGATGCCATGATCCAGGAAAATCACCAAATTAAGCAGAGAGGCATTGCTCTAAAGCTCGCTATTAGTCAAGAAAGAGTGCACCATATCACTGAAACGTTAAACTACAGAATGCGCCAAGTGGGTCCCAAGACAATTGACTGACCCCATGAAGGAACACAGGAAAACTGTTGCTCAAGAACTTCTTAACCAATATCGATTATTGCCACTGGAGACGAAACCTGGTTTCATCATTATGACCCGGAAAACAAAAGGCAATCCATGGAATATCACCATCCAGGTTCTCCGAGTGTAAAGAAATTCAAAACTGTTCCATCAGCAAAAAAAGTCAGGCTCACCATATTTTGGGTTGCAAGGGGTGTGATTTACGTGGAATTTCTGGCTAAAGGATCGACGGTGAATTCCAACCTTACGATCACTGCAGCAATGCATCCGCAGAATTAGGCCGGAAAGAAACATGTTTCTTTTGCATCACAACAACACAAGGCCACATTGCAGTGCACAAACTCAAGATGCCATGACAAGCTTGAAATTCACAGTGATTCCACACCCTCCTTACAGCCCAGATTTGGCACCGTCAGACTTCCAGTTATTCCCAAAATTGAAGGAAACGTTAAAAGGTCAACATTTTTTTATCGGATGCCGAAGTTGAGGCAGCTGTGCACAAATGGATCAGCAGCCAACCAGAAACTTTGTTCATAGACGGAATGAACAAACGGACTGAAAAAATGTCTAGCTGTAAATGGTGACTATGATGAAAAATAAGTATACAATGTGTAAAAGAAATAAATTTCTTTCATTGTGATATCACTGTTCTTATTTTACATTGTCAGAAACTTATTTCATACAACTGGAGACCTTACTTATCGATCACCTCTCGTACTTAAGATAAAATGGGAACGTAATGAGTCGTTGCAACAGCTATTTACAAACTTCAAAGAAGCCTATGATTCATTTATGAGGAAGGTCTTTTATAATATTCTTATTTTGTTTGGTGTCCCTATGAAACTGGTAAGGCTAATAATACTGTGTCTAAATGAAACCACAGAGTCTCAGTAAGTAAACATTTGTCTGACACGTTTCCTATTAGAATATTTTGATCCAACAAGATGCTTAATTGCCATTGCTCTTCACCTTTACTTTAGAATATGCAAGTAGGTGGGTTCAGGCAAACTAGGTGGGCTTGAAATTAAATGGTACAAAACAGCGTCTGGTCTATGCTGATGAGGTTAATATATTGGGTGGAAACATACATACTATTTAGAAAACACAGAAACTTTAGTAGTTGCTAGTAGTGGATTGGTCTAACAGTAAATGCTGAGAAAAATGAATATATGGTCATTTCTCAAGACTAGCATGCATTAAAAAGTCACAAAATAAAGATGGTAATATAACTCTGAAACAATCCTAAAACCCTAACGAATAAAATTCCATTCAGGAAAAAATTAAGAGCAGACTGAAGTCAGGAAATGGTTGCTATCATTCAGTGCAGAATCTTTTGTCTTCCAGTTTGCTATCCAAAAATATAAAGATTAAGATATGTGGAACTATAATTTTGCCTGTTGTTTTGTATGGGTGTGAAACTTGATCTCTTACATTGAGAAAAGGGTGTTGAGGAAGATATTTGGGCCTAAGAGGGACAAGATAACAGGGGGGGTGGTGAAGATTACAAAATGAGGAGCTTTATAGTCTGTACTCCTCTACAGATATTATTCAAGCGATGCAATCACGAAGAATTATATGGGCTGGGCATATAACAAGTTTGGGAGACATGAGAAGTGCATACAGTGTTTTGGTTGATAGACCTGAGGGAAAGATACCACTTTGAAGAACATGGGGTAGATAGGAGGATAATATTGAAATTTATCTTTAAGAAATGGGATGGGGATGCATGGACTGGATTGAGCTGGCTCAGGACAGACAAGTGGCGGGCGCATGTGAACGCCGTAAACCTTCGGGCCCAACAAAATGCAAGGAATTCTTTGACTAGTTGACGAACTTTTGGCTTCTTAAGGATAATTCTGCTCCATGGACTTCTTGAGTTAGCATGTAATTATATGCTCCTGTGATAAAATAAAGGGGTTAAATGAACGTATCACCAATGCGACCCGTAATGAACCGGATTTCAGTTAAGAACCGCTCGCCCATCTCTAACACAGACATTACCACCCTTGCCTTGTATCATTACGTCTTAAGACCCATTTTCGGCCGCTAGATAACATCCAAAATGGACACCGCGCTGCCCAGTTGCCATTCAGGCAATATAACCAGTCTTATTTTCTCCAAGCAATGAAGCAGAAACCTGTAATCCTTCGAAGAGAATCTCTGAAATTACGACGATTACAAATCCACGTTATTTGTGCAGTGACATGTTGCAGGTTTTCGATTGAATCGAAGTGTTTTACGTGAAACTTCAAAAACTTGAGACAACTGTAAACATACGCTTGTGCTAGCACAAACAGCTGGACTAGGGTTATGTGTACTCGGCATGGCTCGATCTATGTTTCGTGTCACAGACCGTCGATCATGGTACATGCCATAAGTATTAGTCTGTGGTATATGCACTGTTACGTATTATGGCCAATGTGTTGGTTATCTGTGGTGTGGTTGAGATATGCGTGTATATATCGTGCGTTAAACCCATGTAATTTGCTTCGTGTTCGAACATGACATTGCCCTTGTAGGATGAATGGTAAACGTATCATTACGCTGTAACAAGGAATATGGTAATTTTAGTGTTTGTACGTAGTTCATGGTTGTATCATGGCCATTGTTGGTGACAACTGATTTATTCTACATTTCCGGGAAGATGGGAGCCGGTGATTGGGATAAAATGTTGCCTGAGCCATACCTTCTGGGAAGGTATTTCCACGAACAGTTTAAAATTCTCCAAGATCATCAAAGGTTAGATTTATGTGTTATTTGAATCAAGAACGATAAGACTTTAACCCCTTGTACATGTGCATATTGTAGAATATAATGAAACATGCCAACTAACCCCTTGTATATGTGCATGTTGTAGAATATGACATGCCAACTTTCGGTAAACCTATCACTTGTAATCAACTACTTGTAAATTCCAAAAATGTGTTTGTAAGTCCTGAGATCTCAGTAGTTTCGTATGTTACGTGGGGGAATTGTTTCTTGCATATTAGTTTAGTTTGAACCTGTCAGTACAAGTGGTATGACGAGTGTTGAAATTATTAGGTGTATGTTGCATTGAAAATAGGTTACATTGAAAAAAGTATATTCGTCGCAGTCTTTGGTTCAGTAATTGGTGTCCAAACAGTGACTACATGTTTAATACTGCATGATAACTTCTACTTCCTGAACACACGTTAAATGGCATTGTGCATGAGCACGTACTTAGGTTTGTTTTACTGTTATTTGTGTGTGGACATCTCAAGTTAAATTTACTATCACTTGAGCCATTGATATGATAGATAATATTAATGCATGTATATAATGTGTTCATTCTGTAGCATACTGCAGAGTTTGTCATTATCAAGTGCTTTCTACATTGTACAAGGCCTTGGCAGTTGTTATTTGCTCAAGAAATCTTATTTTTTAATAACATACATGTTCATATATTCATATGCTTTCTGCATGATTATTACTGTACTCCATTCTGCATCAGTGTGTCATTTTTGCAAATAAATATGCTTTTTAATATATGTTCAGATGATTGGGGCATGTAGAAATGTGTAATATGTATCTTTCGCTCTGTCTCTCTCTCTGGTGCTACAGTCCAACATGACCCAGAACTTCCTATTTTCCATGCTGCTGGAATGGTGTTGTGGACATTAGGTAGGATTCCTTGGGTGGGGCAACAACCATTTCAAGGCATCTGCCTGCATGAAATAATGCAGGTACAGAATAATGTTTAGAGTGGTGAAGGACAGTACATGTCTTAGACCATGTGGCCATAAAAAATTAATGTAATATAGCTTGACAAACATTTCAATGGCTCCTGCAGTTCAATTTGACCGCTAGGTTTAAACATGATAGTGGGTTAACACATACCAGATGTGAAATCTGTAGTGGCTGTAGTAATTTTTGTTCTTTAATTCATTTTTATATGTAAATAGGATGGCTGGCAGATTATTTTTCCACAAATCCCCACAATAAGATTTCAGTGCTGTCTGTACAGTAGAGTTTTGATGTTTGGGATTTGGACCTTTTGTAATCACCCATTGTTAATACCATTATTTCAGTCTTTTGTGACTTGTTCTGGCAAATCAGGATGGGATCATGTGTGTGGCAAGGTGGCTTCCCCCAGTCTTCTGCTATTGCACTGATCCCTCTCAGCTTAGTCAAGCTCATTCTTTTGTGAAATGAGGTTGATTGCTTTTGTGCTTTATGGAATGAGGCTATCCTTCAGTCATTCAGTGTATTGTGTGCTTTCAGAAGTCATTTATATTTTGTTTTGAAATAAAGTTCCATGCTTTTTTGTGCCACCTGAAGTTATTTTTTATTCTCAGTACTGGCTTATTTTAAGTTGCTGAAACCAAAGATTCATGTTATATTGAAAATGGATACATATGTTTCTGATGGTTTGATTGATCTCATTTAACCTTTAACAGATGAATGGGGCATTGTCCCATTAAATGTAGAACCTTTTCTTCCAAAAACATTCCTGCAGTGGAGAATTAAATTGATCAATGCTCTGGGAGCAGCAGAGAAATGACATTTAAAGTGCCATATCCAAAAGGCTAATCATGGAAATTGAGATTCTATCATGTTATTCCAGGTGTAAATCTGTGTTATGCTTACTATATGCTTTGCACATTTGTGCTTGTGCAGTTGTCTTGAAAGGTGGGTAAATGTTCTTCTCCAGCTTTCATTTAAGGCTCCCTCAGATCTGGTAAAGACCAAATTAGCCTGAACTTGGACCAGTTTGTGCAGGGACAGTACATAATACTGATGAACTTATGAACTGCATGTTCCATGTTTATGATGTATATGATAAATTGGTTTTCTTGTAGGAAAAGATCAGATTGGAAGAAAGGAAAGAATGGCAAGATAACAAAGAACAAAGAGAAACGAAGGGCAAAAATAGAATCCTGTGGGGATGTGGCGAATTTATCTGGACCTCCAGAAGTAGAACTTCCAAGTAATGCATCAAGTTTTGCAGTTTTTGCAAGTGTTCGTTTGGCTGTTCTGGAACGTTGGATGAAGCAAGCTTGTCAGATTTACTTGGCATCATCATCTAGTTCTCCACCGGTGGATGGCAGTAGTGAAATTGAGAGTGACAGTGAAGAGAATACTGACAGGACTAGAGAAATCCCACCACTTCGAGTGCCAAAGGTATAACTACAGAGAGAGATGTTTCATGTTGTAATACACTAGTTACAGAATAACATTTTGAATTTGAGCTAGAAATGAAATGTGAAGAGAGAATGAAATTTTGCAGGGGCTTGTGCTGTGCAGTAGCAATTTATGCCTTTTTTTAAATCTTGTTTTTTGGACCTGCTGAAGTATTACTGCAAAAGTAATAACACGAAAGCTTCCCTTCGGATTTAATTTGTGACCTGAAATGATGTCAGATAATTATAGGATATGACATGCATTACTGTCAGTCTGTCAGAATTGACTGTGAATAGTGATGAAAATGCCAGTAGATGGGACACACTATGTTACCAAAGGAGCCCACATTGAGCACCGGTGATCATGTCTGAATCATCTTTGACACTGGGAGACTGTTTTGTGTTAAACTGTGTTTCTGGACATACTGTTTTTCATTGAATTGTCACTAGTGGAAAAATTATGATTTCATACATGTATGGGACAGGCTTGAATATCAGGAGACTTCTTTGTAGTAAACAAATTTTTCTGTTCCCTCCCCCTAAGTAGAAGGTACAGACCTTCAAAATCATCTGGTCAATTGTAATCACTTTTTTATGTCTTCATTGGCGTACAAATGGATGGTAGTTTTCTTGAAATTTGTGCTATTTAACATAAGATTTCAAAGCTGTAGGATTTTTAAAAATATGCTTTTTTGTTATATTTGACTGTCTTGAGGGAGGAAGGGAGGTGAGCAGTTTGTGTTTCAGAATTTTTAATTATTTTATTATGCAAGCCTTTGTTTCTGCTATAGCTGCCACTGTTACCATGACATGTATGTGGAAGGGTTTCCAAATTTGTGCAGTTGGAGTTAACCATCGTCATCAGTACTTAATTTATGACTATGTATAATTGTTTTGCTGTCATAATCATTAATATAATGAATAATAACAATAATAATTTTGGAGATGCCTGGAAATTGCAGTAGTCAGAACTTCATTGAGTGTTATATGTGCCACTACAGTTTTTGTAAGGCATCCAACAATTTGTAAAATATCATTTCAATGTTACATATTTTGGTGTCTGGGACTTTTATCATGATAGTGAGGTTGTACAGGCAAAAAGAATACATACATTGTTGTTGCCTGCTTCAGAAACTTGTTATTTCTTTGTAAGTATTGTGTTTAACATCACTGTCAGTTGCTAAGGTCATGTTGCTGGTAAGTGAGTGAATGAGTATGGAGCATTGGTGGAATGGTGCTGAAAGTACTGAAGTACTTACCGTTGGTACTTTGTCCACAACAAATCATACACGGACTGGTCTGGGATTGAACCTGGACCTCTGCTGTGAGAGGCTGGTGACAAACCCCTTGAGCAATGGCACAGCTTTGTAATTAGTTGTGTTGTCCAGAATGTTGTCAGCAGTTGTGCCTGGATTTGGGATCACATGGGATAATCTTTATGTGGATTGGATTGACAAATTATTCTTTTTGAAGCTTACTATTCTGTTTATTCATTCCACTTTTAATTAATCATATGTGAATACTTAGGATTTAAAGTTATAATATGCATCAACATGGTGTGGTGTGGTGTGCACCATTACGTGTGTCAGTGAGACTGTGCAGTGATGATTATAGCAAGAAACGGTGGTAGTACAGTTACCTGACAACTTGCATCCACCCTTCACTAGGACTTTCTTGCTCAGCTGATTTCCTACAGCTGAAGACTTGCATCAAATCTGACAAACACATTGTGCATTGCATGCTCAAGTTCTGCTGGGTTTTGTAAGTTAAGTGAGCGCATGGGAAGTGAATAGCAACAGACATTAGTAAAAATATGTCCCCATAGTTGTGTTGTTTAAAAAAACTGTTCTTTTGTTCATAACACGACTTCTGTAACAGTACTGCATTATTTTATAAGACAAAACCTGTAACATGTACAGTTTTATATATATATATAAAAGAGCATTGGATTCTACATTGAAAGTTAGTTTAGAAGCAGGTTTGCTATGGTGGCATATTTTTCTGTAAAAGCCATCGTAATTTACACCTCGCTAGTTTCTTGATAATTTTTATTGTTTGAGCAATAGTTGACTGCTTTTCATTATACACAGTGTTACATTTTCAGAGCAACTGTGGACAGGAGGACAGTCAGTCACTTCCATATCTGTAATACAGTAATGAATGATACAGTGTGATGTGTTTCGACCTTTGTAGGAAGCCATCATCACGCATTATAAAATGCTTAAAGAAAGAATGTGTACATACAACATATTACAGATATTTCTCTTTTCGCTGTTGAGATATCAGTGTTACAGTGTTATGTTGCCATGTTATGTTATGCCCTGTATGTTGTAACAGCCAGAACCTACTGAGGATATAAAAGGAATGTGTATTATTAAAATATATTAATATCATTATGAAGTACTTCAGATTGATGAGTCATCTGTTAGAGGCCTCAAGGAATGCAGTTTCAATTTATGTTTGAATCAGATATGCACTGGAGATTTGTAGTTATTAATTGTTCTCTTATCATATCCTGATGCTTGGAAATATGTAATAGAAGTGAACAAGTCAAATATACTCTGGTGTTAGGTTGGGGGCCACCTTTTACTTTCTTTTACAGAGAAATACTTCTCTGCAAAATTGATGTGTCAGCACACTTGTCTCCCATTTGTGCCAGATAAATGAACTTCTCTGCATGCTTTGTTTCTTGATTTTTTTACATTTTCTGTCTCTAGATTGTAGGAGTAGGTCTGCGGAGTGTCTTTGAACTTATTCGTGAGAGTCGATCTTCTCATCCGGTACTGTGTACAAAGGCACTTTTGGCACTTCTTGATGTACTTCAAGGCCAGCAGCCAGAAGGTCTCAAAAGTGAACCTTCTGAAGTGATAGGTAAGGTGTACTGAGTGAGGTTTGAGGTATCATTATTAGAAAAAGAATGTGTTACTGCTTGGAGAGGTGGGTGCAATGCTAAAGAACTGCATTGTAACTAAAGAAACAAGTGTTATGCCTTCAGCTCATTGTACATTTCTAGGGGTTTTTGTGCTAGTTTCTCAGTGATGTGTGAGGTGAGGTTCTGCAGTGGTGTTCCTGAAGGTCCAAGCTTTCTCACTGAATATGTAATTCTTTACATTTTGACAGATTGTATTGCCTTTATCTTCAGGGCCAAGCAATTTGAGATGTACCTTGATTTATCTTCAGACATGAAGTGTATATAAAGATGTTAACAAACTGTGTACAAAGTTTCACAGAAATGTGCATTAATGATTGATGTAAATTTGGCTATATCTATGTGGTAAGGTATTAAGATTTGACTATTGTTTGGTCCTGAAGTTAAGATGGATTACAGACTGATTTCAACAACTGAGAGAGAATTATGAGGTAAGATATGAATTGGTGTGTTATGGAGCATTTGACCTTGCATATTGTAGTGTAAAGTAGCTGATGCTTTATTCTAGCACTAATTAGAAGCAGCGGATGTGGCTCTTCAGACCTATGTGGACACTCAAACATCAGTTACAGGAATGCAGTGCCTATTAGTGTTGTCGTGTCTGTATGTATGTCCGTCCATATGTATCGGTTTGGCTCCCACTGGGTGGATTTCAGCAAAATTTGATCTAGGGGACTTTATTATGGAAGTCTGTCAATAAACTTGAAATTGATTAAAATCAGACAAAAATATGATGCACTATATGCCAGGACCTAAGTATGCTGTGTTGTTACCAGCAACATACATGTAAATGCACCATAAAAGCATTTTTGTGTGTCACTTGATGTTTTTGTATTGTTGATAGTGAGATGTAGATCAGCAGTGCACACAATAAAATAGTGAGATGTAGCTCAACAGTGCACACAACAAAATGGTGAGATATAGCTCATCAGTGCACACAAAATAGTGAGATGTCGCTCAACAGTGACACAAGAAGATATTGAGTTATAGCTCATCAGTGCACACAACAAAATAGTAAGATGTAGCTCAACAGTGCAAACAACAAAATGGTGAGATATAGCCCATCAGTGCATATAAAATAGTGAGATGTAGCTCAACAGTGACACAAGAAAATAGTGAGTTGTAGCTCAACAGTGCACACAACAAAATAGTGAGATGTAGCTCATCAGTGCACACAACAAAATAGTGAGATGTAGCTCAACAGTGCACACAACAAAATGTTCCGTTGTCACTGCAGCAACGCTATGTTTTACCTACATTGCTTGTTTTGTTACACCTGATGTTTTGTGAGTGTGTGTTGTTGCTGACATGTCTTTCCTTTCTGGGGGGTGGCTGGTGACATTGGAAACAACTTCTAGCAAACAGTAGTGGTCCTAGATATACAGTTACATCCTAGTATATCAGTTATATCCAGCCCTGATCAGATGAATGTTTTACAAGTTGAAGTCTGACTGTACACTGATCATTGTAGGGATTTGTTTTTTGAATGGCAGAGCAGGCAAAAATCAATTGCTATTGTTTGAGAAGCTGTTATTTGTTCTTGCATAAAGAGTAAGTGTGGTTGTAGAACTGTTCAGGGGATTAGACAGGTGGAAAGGAGTGAAACATGGCTGGCATAATTTCTGTGCTTAGTGTGTTGTGACTGTGCACCAAGTTAAAGGTCAGGGTGGCCTGGTGGCGAGGTAGTGGTTTGTGGATGGTTGGTACCACTGGTAACAAGATCTGATTTTTTAATGAAACATGGCACTGTGTATGTGGAACCTTCTCCATTTTTTTAATGCTCACTGTATGCTGATAGCTCACAAGACATTTGGTAACTGCAGGAATTCATAAGTTAAGCTTTCTCAGTTTAGGCATTCATTTAATTATTATTTGGTGTTCTTTGGGAATGTAAATGAGAGTACCTTGTGTGAGGACCGCATCAGTCTCTCTGTAACCTAGTGTCAGCAACTGAAGTGTATGCTAGATTTTTTGTGATTTTTGGTATAGGAGTTATTTACACAGAGGTGTCAAGCAGGCATGATTTCTGTGAAAATCAGCTCAACTATGGTCATACATTACATACTTCACTTTCCACATTTATTGTCCAGTATGGGTGAAATTCTTTGCAAGACATCTGCACATAATGCTGTTGAGCTTTTGTGAGTTACATGCGGTTCAGCTTAGGTAGACCACATTTTGTTATGGGTGTCAGTTAAATTGCGCGGACACATGTGCATTGAAAATGTGTGAATTTCGAAATTGAAGAAGGCCTTAGTGAAGTCTGGTACTTTGTCAATAAGTACACCTTTTTCAGTCTAGTTTTAATATTTGTGCTGCCATTTTACATTTTTTTCTATTTGACATTTACCTCAGTTGGGGTTTGGATCTGGTGTGACTGCACTGTTGTGATGGTGATATGGTGTGACTGCACTGTTGTGATGGTGATATGGTGTGACTGCACTGTTGTGATGATGATATTGTGTGACTGCACTGTTGTGATGGTGATATGGTGTGACTGCACTGTTGTGATGGTGATATTGTGTGACTGCACTGTAGTGATGGTGATATTGTGTGACTGCACTGTTGTGATGGTGATATGGTGTGACTGCACTGTTGTGATGGTGATATTGTGTGACTGCACTGTTGTGATGGTGATATTGTGTGACTGCACT
>Ga0123355_10016032_pt1 | contig 11794 bp, 11 predicted proteins | sample TergutEmb28metaG_3_FD_89872 | JGI IMG/M metagenome (GOLD analysis project Ga0123355, IMG submission 89872) | Embiratermes neotenicus P1 segment gut microbial communities from Petit-Saut dam, French Guiana - Emb289 P1 | ecosystem: Host-associated > Arthropoda: Insects > Digestive system > Gut ...
AGTGAGTAGCGGTACAAGTAGTATGACCTGTACTGGAGGCTGTGGGTACAGTTTTTAATACTCCTGATGATGGGTGCTGTGACACCCGAAACATGTAGAGTAGTTTTGCAGTGAATAAATATCCGCATACTGTTGCATCTGTTGGATTTTTATTCACATTGTCACATACACTTTTAAAATCAAAATGGCACACTAAACATTTATAATAGTGAATATGGCTTTCACTATGTACATCTTCTCTGCAGAATTTGGAGCTTGTTTTTTGCACTGACCCGATATGCCATGCACTTAAATTTACTGTAGTTTTCTTACAGACCAAAACATAAGAAACTGTGTGTTAATACATAATTTTTGTATTGCATTTACATGAGAATAACAATGACAAATGACATACACTGACCTAATGATCGCAATTAACTCTTCCGAAATGTTTAGGGTATGACAGTCATTTTACCTATTACTGTGTTCCGTGACCCAAATGCACAAATACAGGCACACTCAGGAGGCACAGTGAAATTGGCTAAGGCCCATTGCGACTCCACATAGTTTCCCAAGATACCACCCATTTTAGAAAACCTGCAAAACAGAAATACTTGATTCAGTACCACAGATGGATTCCAAGTACTGACATTATGTGTACTGCATTACACTAAAACAAAGGTGGCAAATATCCATTCTTTTATTTCCATTTTATCTATACATAAAAATTAAAACCACATACAATAAAATGTTATCATTTACAATTAACATGTGTAAATTTCATTGTACTACTAAGTACTACATAATCTCATTCAACTACAGTGTCATTAACAACAGACCCATTTCTACAAACAAATTAAATTTGCATTACTTACGTTGATCTTCGATTTAAGCGGGTATCCTTTAGAGCAAATATATGTATTGTGCCCTTGTCACTTGAGCAACACAGGAAGTCAGAACTCATGCTAAAGTTAATGCTGGAAATATAGAAAATTAAATTACTGGTGCCCATTAACTGTTTGATCATGTTCAGAAGAATTATCTCACCTATTAACCTGTGTGGCGCAATCTATAAGTTTCTAGGCCGGCCACAACATGGCACCACCACAACTAACATAAAACTCCCCTGCCTAGGTGATGGTAGAGCTGAATGTGCTGAGTCACATGCCATTCAATTCACAGATGTTGCAAGGGTATGTGTTGTGACCTCTGTGATTTATCACAAAATGGAAGATTTACAAAGACAGTGCATGTGCACCAAGCTAGGCAAAACTGACAGACAAAATGCCACAAAATCTGTTTCTTTTCTGTTGACTGACCAGCAAGAACAGCCATATGGATGCATGCAAAGACATCCAAGAAGTCTTAGCTGTGTGACTTCCTTTTTCTGAAACTCAGGTTAGCACATTTTGATGACATGAACACAATTCCAGCACAACTCCAAACTGCAGTGGCTCCACTCAAAGCATAGGACTTTTGTAAATGTTCTGAACGACAGTGGAATCACTGGCCTGCTTCATTAAGTTGTAGGGCAACACCATGTAAGGTAAAAATGAAGTTAAATACACAAGAAAATCCCCATAAATTATACCATCTTGCCTAAGTATTTTGTGCTAAAACATGAAGGTATTAATTTTAAGCAATATAAAAATAAAACCTCACTTCACAAGACGTTCATGGAAGCTACTACTCTGAAATGGAAGGCAAACAACTCAGTAGATTCTAAAGTACCTCCATCTGGAACAAGAGTTTCGTTCATTAGTCACTCCTTAGTTTCTGGCCAATGAAGAACCTGGCAGAGCTGGTTGGTGCCCTAATATGTATACACGGTGGTAATGACATGATAATTGTTGTGTTTTGTATTAACCATCCACTATTGCTATTGCTGGACTAAGTCCTAGCCTTCTGCTTAAAATTTCACCAGTCAAAAAGTAAAGAATGTTCTGTAAATATAACAGTGTTATGTTCTGGCCAGACCAACATCATGCACAGCTGTTTGCTTAGGGAAACATTATCACTGCAAGGAAGTCCTGCTGGAAAATTGGCCACATCAATGTGGAATGTATGTCCCACATCTCAGAGATGGTTAGGGATTCATATGGTGAGTGACATGACTATACCCAAGTTTTGATCTTTGAGTATGAAGGACTGTTCACATGGTGGAATGCTTGGGAAACAATGTGCAGAGTTGTGGGTCAGCCATCATAGTTCACGTTGCTTGATCTGACTGCCCTGGGATAAGAACAACCAATGACAGCTACCACCCTGGAGGAGTCAAGTTAAGTAACAAAGTCTGTGATGACTACCTTACTATGGCCTCTAGTACCCCAGCGATTCATAGCGGGAACAGTATTATCATCTCTAAGACATTACCACAGGTACAAATATCACATACAGCTATGTCACTGACCACACCAATCTCAACAATGTGCACAGTCCTTCAAATGGCGGATATAAATGCAAGGTTTTATGTGCTCACAGAAGCTTGACTGAAGATTCAGTTCTTCTGGTATGTGACGCCATGTCATTGGCTGTGCTGTTGCCAATGGATGGATGGATTGTACTGCATCGTGACCCCTTGAAATGTCCAGAACTACACACCCAATGACAAAGTGTCACATCTCAAAAGAAAAGCATCTTCACTGGATACATACTTCACATTCACACAGCTAATTGGCCAAGAAGACTTCACTTTAAACAGGCGCTATAAAAGCTTACAATTGTATAAAATTATAACTGTGGTCAAATCACAACACTCTGTCCCTTACATTGATTTCTTACATGACATACCCATGCAAGAGGGCTCACCAATATAATGTGGCTGGATCAGACCCTCTTCTCAGCTCTACCAGCTGAATTCGCCGTGATGTGTCCCACACTCGTATCAGAGTACCTTTACAGGAAGCTGTTGCTACCATAGTTCCCTGTTGATTCACAGCCAGACATGCCAGTTCCCCTTGGTGAGCGTTAATTGTGACAGGGGCACTTGACATACCAGCTTCTGTATTGGCCAAGTCCTATGTACATGTAACAGCATTACTCCCGACTGACATGCTTATTACGATATATCACAATGGAACTCCCAATCACTGCATTTGAAAACCAAATGACGGAAATATTCAGCAATAATATTACATTGTATGTAGAATATTGACTACAAAATGCACTGATATGGTAAATTTCTTATGTCTAATTAGCTATTTCAAATGACAGTTGACCAGTGTTTTCCTGCAGATGCTCTTCATGGCTCTGGTCTGTACTACCATAATTTCTGGGCAACAGGTCTGGTTGACTGCTGTTCATGATAAATTCATTTTATGTGTATGTAATGTCAGGTATGCTACAATGAACGATCCTAAAATGAACAAATGCTACAACGAACAGTTTTTATCAATAAAATCAGGATGCTGCAATGAATACAAATACTACAATGAACACAGAGGAATACTATCGGCCGACGTTGCACGCATGTGTGCATGACGTGTTGGGCCTTCCCGCTTTGATAAGAGCATCAGTCATTATCTTTGTTATCGTTTGTAAGGTTCAGTTATCAGTTTGGTTCAGTTTTCTGCTTATTTGCGCCTTTAGCAGTGAAAATATTTTTTTAAAATTATTCTGCTGTATAATTTTAGCCATGAGTTTTCACTAAGGAAATATTGTTTATGCTTTTCAAATTTACATGTACAGTGTATAAGAGTTAAATAAATTAATTTTATATTACTTTTACACTTACATTTTTGATTCTGCATTATATTTTTCCTGTTTAAATGGTTGTGTTGGATGGTAACTTTGCTCTAGGCTGTGGGCCTGGAAGGGATTACCCCTGAATACATACATTTCAATGTATGCTAGAACGAACAGATGCTATAACAAACGAGGTTCTAGAGCCAATTACGTTCGTTCTAGCATACTACACTGTATTTCTGTGCTGCATTACATACACAAACATTACTTGTTACACATGTGAATCTCAGAATGTGATTTTCTAACTTGCAAACTGGCATTTTACTGTCTGTTATTCATGTTACATATCTTGAATAAACGTGTAATGCCATACTGGTATTGCATTACGTACTTTTTAATATTTTGCACTTACACTTTTTTCTGAATATTACATGACCTGAAAAAAACACACCAAGAAGACATATGAGGGACTGGAGGTACAGCCGCATTCATTCTTAACCTCAGGACCAGATAGATGCACATGGTTAGCTTCATGCCACATCTGTTTTACTGCAGGGGAAAACCCCCCCAATATTCTTTGACCAGGAACGCTTGTTGGATAGGCCCGAGAGCCAGTCTAGGAATTCTGGAAAACAGAAAAATCTCTTGCCCATGTTGGAAATCAAACTGTGATTATTCAGTAACGTATATTTTAATATTGCAACACAACTACATGTCTCTATTTAAGAACAGCTATAAGATTATGTCTTAACAGACCATCATCAGGTCATGCAGCAATTCTTAAGTAAAAGACATGTAGTTGTGTTGGAAGGAATATTAAAGTATTTGTACTGAACCTTCTAGAAACAGAAAACCATGAACTCAATAAAATTCAAACTGTGATTAACCAGCCCAGCTTCCTTACTGTGTGTCTGCCCTAATATTTGTCTGTACAAAACATAATCCACATACTTCCATAAAAGGATACTGCATGCTCTTCCACAATACATATTTTTGTAGCCAGAATCTGTGGAAGTTATGAATGGGAGTACAAGATGGCCATATAAGAGGCAGGGAAAGGTATGCTGAAACTTGCACACCTGTCCTTGCCAAAAGTTTCACAGCATACCTCCAGATAGCAGTTCCACTTTGTGCATAACACTATTCTGTGTAGTTAGTATCTTAATATGAACACAGCCAGCTGTCTTTCTAGACATTTCAAAATTACTGAAGCAAGGTATTTTTATAAATTTCATTTCATTGGCAAGCAAAAAGTTGCAGGTGAACTACAATACACAGGTACAGATGCCCCTGTCCACACCATACCAGCACACAGAGGGAACAGAGATACAGCTCAACTCAATCTCAACCGAGTTGTCAACTTTACACCCCAGCTGCTGTACACCTGGGAAAGAATCCCAGTACCCAATGAATGGGAGGCTGGGTGGGCCCCAGAGCAGGTCTGGATGGTTTAGGAGAAGGGTAAACCTTGCCCCTACCAGGATTCGAACCCCAGACCGTCTGGCCCGTAGCTAGCTGCTATACCTATTATGCTACATTGGTTGTGGCTTCGGTGGTGCTGCAAGTACCCGAGTTCATGGGTTAAAAGCCAGCCAAAGCCGTCAGGATTTTTCAGGGCGAAAAAATCCTCGGCATGCCTTCCTTTGGAGGGGAAGTAAAGCTGTCGGTCCCATGTCGTAGATTTGCAGCATGTAAAAGATCCCTAAATGGCGTAGAAGTCATCATTTAGGCAAAATTACCAGAACTTCCTCACCCACACAATTCCACTTTTCGCTGCTAGGATCTCTCGCATCATTACAGGCGTGGAGGCACCTGGCAGCGGAAGTGGAAACGTCTAAAAAGAGTGGGGGGATAGGGTAGTATAAGCCTTCAAGGGTGTGGTACATCTGTGGCATTAGCTACGAGCCCTAATGACGAAGAAGAATTATGTTATATTGGTTTCTGTGGGCTAAGGTACTACAGTTATCTTCTCAACCAACTTCACACTCCATGTTCAAGAATTATGTTAATAACTACAACAATTTCATGCTAAACCTTCAATTTGCTGTATGCAGTGCATATAATGTAGACCTAATATAAAATATGACAGTCTAAAATTTTGATGTCACGCAGCAGTAATGGAAGTAGTAATTACCACCACCTCCACCACCTCCACCACCTCCACTGCCACAACCACCACCACCACCACCACCACCACCACAACCATGAACCACAGTAAGTAAACCACAGTAAGTAAAGACAATACAAATTCTCACCACTAACTGCACACTGCCCATTTTGTGTCCAGGAAACATAAGAAGCTGCCGTTCGGCAGTCTGAAATGGGGTGACTTCACACAACCCCAGAGCATTTGCACGTGTTTCTATTGTAAACAACCTCTGAGCAGGAGATGGGAAAGTGAAAACATGTATCTGCTGGCTTAAAGCTACCACCAATCTGTCAGAAGTAAACAAACATGTTCAGTACACAGCATTTGAAAATATGGATAATATCTCTGCTTTTAAGTCTGAAAGTATGAATTACATTAATATGAAAACATACACTGCAGGCAACCCTCATTTATCTTGCCCCAGACAATGTTGTTTTCCTGTAACAATGACAAATGTTAGTGGCAAAACATTTGATAAATAATGCCCTGGCTCAAATTAATTTTGTTTTTACCTGTGGGACCTCCAGTGGGCAGAATCTTGGGTATTTTGCTCACTTGTAATGGGAAGAAATGTTCTGCTCTACTTTGTTTCCACCTATTCTTCAGTTTTAAGGAACATAACCCCAAAGTTTAATGAGGGCCACATAATAAACTTCAATGACAATGTTCTGTTGTTGAGAAAATACACTAGATTAGAAAGAATAAACTCCATAATATAAGAGCAAAAATATCCAGTGGCAGTGTCTGCAGTTTATTAAGGTTCTAAATCTATAATACTTCAAAATTTCATCTCAGCTGCAATTAGCCCACTGGTATGTGCCTTGGTCCTTGGCCGTGTTTCTACTCTGTGCTTCAATACCTTCGGCATAAAGTAACTTTTAACTAAAAAAATTTTTCTGATCCTTAGCATTTCCTACTTCCAAAATATATCCATACTAAACTGGCAAGTTTTCACCACATTTTTTATACTTTATGTAATTTCTTGTTCTGCTCATCCATTTGTGAATATCTTACTTCCTCTACACTTTGTTTATATCTGTTACTTTTATCTCTTCCATGTCTCCACAAATTTATCCAAACATTTAAGGAATAATCAACACATACTGCAAAAACAACATGAATATACATCATTAATATAAATACCTTCTCTCATAAATATGTATGATAAAATTACATAACTTCAAGTGTGTGTTAGGCGTACTTACTTATCCCACCGCAATCGCACAGCTTTAACAGGTGTTGTGAATGTGAACTCCAGAACAAATTTTTTGGAAATGTCATCATACACCAACACTGTGTTTTCTGCAAACTTTGGTCTGGAACCACCAGCTACAATAGCAAGGAGGTTGGTACGATGTAACATTTCACAACGTGCTACACTCCCCATCAACTCCATATCTGCAAATCACATAAACATACACATATCATATCATACATCATCAACAACATAAACAAACGGCGGCGGTGGCAGCAGCAGCAGCAGCAACAACAACAGCAGCAGCAGCAACAACAACCACCACCATAAAGCATTAGGACATTGTGTACTGTTCCTAAGAATCCTAGGACAGTCTTGGTTTCTTCTCACAAAACATACTCATCAACATCAACACTACCACCACCACCACCACCACCACTACCAAATGAACTGTGTAGTGTTACATTGTTATGGCCTGTTTGCACAGTCTTGTTTTCCCACCATAATTTTTATTGCTCTAAGTCTCATCACTCCCCCAGTTCATGACAGAACATTAACTGCCTTAGTACCTCTTTCAGGCCATATATAAGTGTCACCTTCTTGTGCTACACCCCACTGTTACTGATGAATTTATGTGGGCCTAAGGCATGGTGGTAACAACATGTACAGCAGCAATATTCCACTTAGAGGTTAAGGGGTGCAGAACTTTATAACTGGACTTAAACCTCAGGAAGACCCAGGACTAACAAAGACAAAACTAAGTACATAGCTGACATGTACTTGTATTAACAGCAAGCATACAGGTCACCCACAATGCATTTTGAAAATTTTGTACTTCATAAACAGTTTTCTTCAACACAAAGGAAGGAAGTGTTAATGATTACATATGTAATATTCTTTTGCACAGTAACAAATCTCCACGGTTTTTCCATGTGTGCATGAATTCACGAAACATTCATAATTCAGATCTAAATGTCTTATAACAGAAACATTCATAAATCAGATCTAAACGTCTTATAACAATGTACTTACCAAAGTGAGCTTTTTCCACTAGAGGATCAACATTGTATACGTGTACACCACTTTCCATACAACATGTAAAACACCCTGCAATAAACACAAACATATTATTACTTACAGTTTATCAACATTTTGAAGCCTGAAATTGATCTCATTAATATTTAAAATGTGCTTCTTGTTGCAAACAATACTCACTGAGTCTCCATTACAAACACCAAGTGGTTAATGGTTATTAGGTAAAAACTGAAGTTTATTATGAGAATCATACAAAAAATGTGAAAACACCATGTGAGCAAAATGATGAAACTCTTACTGTTGAGGCACATGATTCACAGAGTAAACAATGCACATCAATTTGTTAATAATATGTACCCATACTCGTTAGCACTCAGTAGTAAATTAATCTAATGATAAAACTTGATATGCCAATACCTCCAGCATTCTAAATTTAATCATCATTTCTTATGTATGTTACCTGTTAAGCCCACGACAGCAAATGGGAGGGGGGGAACCCGATATATTCTCTCAGACCAAAACATTCATGTGGTTATGGCACAATATCAACTAAAGTGCTGAAAAGCTGCATAATTACATTAGTGCCCAATTGTGTTATGCTTGTAATGATTCAGTAGCAACCTCTATGGAACAAGGGAACACAATCTGACATATCCAAATGTACACTAATTTTATTACTAACTACATTCTCTGCAGTACTTGAGAACGGTATGTATCACAGAGTAAGTAACTCCCTGAATTTGAACAGTATCTTTCAGAGGAACTACTTGGAAACAGCAAATATCTGTGACTGGAAACAGCCCTGTGTACCTTTACATAAGAAATCTTATATGTTCTTACTAATAAAATGCATGTTGCGGGAATATCATGTGTTCCTGCCAAAGAACACGGTTACTTCAATCATAAGTTACTCCCATTACAACAAAATGTTTACGTAATCTGTGGTACAGAAGGCAAATACTATTCATCATAACTTAATGACAGGGAGAGAAAAAAGTAGGAAGATATTCATATTATAGCACATACTTAACTTGGGCATTATGAAACATGGAGCCCCTTGGGGATAAATACACGGTCCCTGTTTTTTCTCATAAACATCAATTTGCCCCAACAATAAACTCTCAACCAAGCCTACACTTTTTGCATTAGTCACCAGCATTATTATTTCAAGCCCTGAAAATATCCATTTTAAAAACTACATAAATGATATTTTTGGTAACACTGTTAGTAACTTGAATGAATGGTTTAAAGCTTACAACAAATTTTTATAACAACAAATTTCATAAAATTTTGTATTAACATCTGTAAAGGTAAAGCAGTCCCATTACAGGCCTGGACAGGCCCAGAGGGTTCTTAGGAAGTTAAGGTTCTCAGATTTCATAACAACAGCACAGGATGGTGGTAGGTTGTCAGCCTTATGCACCGGCCGCCTTTACCCCCAGAAAATACTCCTGGTACTCATTTCTGTTAGAGGCTGAGTCGACCCCAGGAACATAGTGCAATCGGAAGGATTTTATGTCAATGAAAAATCCACTGACACCAGCTGGGATCGAACCAGCGACCTTCCGATTTGTAGCACAGCACCTTAACCACTGTGTTACTGCAGTCCCCGTATTAACATCTGTATTATCAGTAAAATCACTGTGAGAACCTCAACACTCACGAAAATTGGGTTAACTCAAATAGAGGATATGGTAACAAACAGCTGAAGAAATAGGAACAACTAAATTTCTTGATCTACAAAGTGACCATAATTTAAATTTGGAGTGTGGGGTGGGGGACCAAATAAATACATATAAACATACTTACATACATATAAACATACATACATATACATTCACAGATCCATCATCCAGACAAGTCAGATTGAATGTGGAATTTGTCACGAAAATAAGAGCTAAACTGCAATATGCAGTCCAGTCAAATCAATAAGTTACAAAATTACATAAAATTTGTAAGAACATGATAAATTACAAAGAAGAGATCATAAACACACACAACAGTTCAAAGCAACTATATGAATTACAACATAATAAAACAAGTGAAATATGAATGTCCATATGTCTACATCGTTATGACCAGCAGAAATTCCTCAATGGAATAAATGGCTTTTTAACAAGGTCATCTCTTAACAAAGTCTAGCAGGTATGCATATTGTTACAAAATCTGAATATATTTTGTGATAGCTGGTTGCATATTTTAACAGTTGAACAGTTGACACCTCTCTCTATTGAAAAGTCTTACTGAGGGTATGTGCAGTTTGTTTTGCTGCCTTGTATTTATGCCATGAACAAAGGAGTTAGTTTGATAAATATTAAGATTTTAACAGCAATTTATAGGGTCATAATTTTATCTCACAACTATTAGTTGCTACTTCCTCTTCGCTTGTTTACTGTACTAAAGTAGCCAGCTCAGCAAACTTCCCACACATGCATGGTGGAGCTAGCTATCAGATAACATAAGGATCCAGTAATACCCCTAAACTAAGTTCTACATACTGTGCAATGTGAACAGCCACGTTACTCAAGAAAATATATAATCTAAAAGTTGTTTAGTTTGCTTATTTCCTTTCCACCACGATACATCGAAAAATAGTATAGGAAAATTCAACAGACAGCAAGGAAATAGGTTACAGCCAAAATAAAATTATTCAAATAACGAGAGGTGCTAAAAGAAAAAATATCTTGTACAGAAATACATCAATCCTCCATGGTATACGGAGGATTTATGGATCACTGATTAGATAAAAGCAGAGTACGGGATCTGGGCTGGAAGGCCGAGGGATCAACGTTCGACTCCCAGCATTCTCCACTTGTAGTTATCGTCAATGTTTGAACCAAACAATCTGGTAAGTCACAACTTCCTGAGTTTAAAGAAATCCCTCACAATAATCTTTAAATTGAATCAAGGTGCCGTGCTTTTATTAGACAATACAACGTTGAGCTCCATGCAACATTCCAACAACGTAACAAACCTTGATCTTGATTAAACCTTAGATTGATCACTCCTCTCCCACTTGCCATAGCTTCAGGTGACTTCATTTAGTTGCACCTTTGTTTTGTCCAGTTAACTAGGTTAAAAAATCATATAGACCCCTGCATTATGCAAAAATTAATTCAAATGTATTCAACACCTGAACAATAGCAGGAATGAACACGCATTGAACAGCTGATATCTGTCACTGCAAATTGAGTGATTTATATATTCAAAGCAAATACCCTCTAGCGAAATACTTTTAAATAAATTAATATTCATATGCGAATATTGTTTTGTATTTGTTTTAGAAGAGTTTTCCAACAATCATCATACGGTGGCCATTCTTTAAATTAAACTAAATAGTATATTGATTCATTATCAACGTTTCCATGGCAACAAGGTCAAATTTTCCACGTAGCCAATGTTATGTACGTACACGTATTTGTTTAGAATTATGTTTATGTGCTATGAGGACCTTATAAGGCAGTTACGTGCCTACAAATGGAACACGAACTGCAGTGAGGAATTCTAGGAAGAAGATTTTCATCAAACCAACAAGTGAGACCATTAGTTTTCAATGCTCATTCTGTCAGGTCGCGCTTGACGTTGGGCGTACTGATCCCGCTGCAAATTTAAATATGAAAGTAGTTACACCGTATCATATGGACAGGAGTATGGTATTTATTCATTCATTTATTTAACATTCCATAAATCCAGGCATAGGATATAGAACATGTCATTCATTTAATTTAGGTACAGAAGCTACACAATATATA
>Ga0123355_10016033_pt1 | contig 11794 bp, 8 predicted proteins | sample TergutEmb28metaG_3_FD_89872 | JGI IMG/M metagenome (GOLD analysis project Ga0123355, IMG submission 89872) | Embiratermes neotenicus P1 segment gut microbial communities from Petit-Saut dam, French Guiana - Emb289 P1 | ecosystem: Host-associated > Arthropoda: Insects > Digestive system > Gut ...
GAAAAAAACCCCAACCCCCCCCCCCCCCCCCCCCCCCCCCTGTAAGTATTATTATTATTGTTGTTGTTGTTGTTGCTGCTCTTGTAATCGTTAGTACTACTACCATTACTACTAATGCTGCTGCAGACATGCTGATGACAAAGACAATGACAATGATGGCTCTTGGGCAAAAACTAGCAGACATAACCTCAGTTCTGCAATATCACCACATTTTTAACCGTTCACTAATAAACAATATTTTGTGTGCATTTACTTTTTTCTACTGCCATACCAAATTTTATATGCCTTGCTCAAAAGGCAGATTGGTTACAGACACCAAACCCCAAGCTCAATTCCGATTTCTTTCAGTGAATATTTTACTACAACAAAAATTCTTCAACAAATGCTGTATATCTTTTGAACATTACAATACACAATCTCACAGCACTCACCTGCCTACCTCCACTAGCTTTGGTGGTTCAGAGTAAGGCAGGTTCAGCTGCGTATCACCCCTGGAGTCTGGGCTTACCTCCACCTAATCGAGGACACAGCAGTACACTGATGCAGCTTCAAAAGCTGGATCCCATATGTGGTATGGAGAACAATGTTACCGGGCCACCATTTAGCTTTGAACCCAAGTTTTGGGTTATTATGTTAACTAGAGAAGCGCGGACCAGGGGACCTAAGTCTCCACCTGCAGTTAAAGGGCCCATCTGGTATACAGATGGGTCAAAAACATGGAGTGGGGCTGGTGCTGGAGTCTAGGGGAAATCCTTGGGAACAGGGCTAATTGTCTCTCTAGGAAGAAACGTTAGTTTTCCAGGCCGAGATATATGCTATCTTGGCCTGTGTTTACAAAATTCAAATGAACATTAGGTCAGATAAATACATATGACTCTGCTCTACAGTCAAGGAGCTTTGACAGCTATTCAGGCTGCTAGTGCCAAGGGTGTTAAATGACATTTGCACCGCGGATATTCTGGGATATGTGGAAATGAAACTGCCCAAAAGCTCACAAGAGAGAATTCTGTTCACATATTTTTGGACCAGAGCCAGCCTTGGGGATCTTGAGGCAGAATATAAAGAAAAAGATCAAGCGTTGGCTTGTTAACCAGCATAAGATTTTGTGGAAGGGTCTTACCAGCATGTCACAGGCCCAAGTGCATCAGAAACAAAAGGTCTAGAGCCCACCGTCCATTCTACTCTATTCTATTCTACACACAATCTCAAGATCCTAAATTAACCCTTATCCTGCTAATGTGGAGAATATGGTGAGCTCCTAATAATGTTAGCAAATGGCAGATGGGATTTAACTCGGCGTTTAAAGGGTTAAATGATTAATCTCTTTAGGAAGCTCAAGCAGTGGACACTGTCATGGCCTTCCAATCTTATGAGTTCTGGTAAGTGTTAGTTCAACCATGTGTTTGGTCCTGATGGAAAGTACTGAAATTATGAGAAAGCGATTTAACTAAAGACCATCACTAAACATTAATGGCTGCAAACCAACAACTCAAAGTGCCCCACCCAATTTTTAAAAACTACTACTTTCAGGAAAGTGGGTGAAACAAAAACTGCATTTAGACAGAGAAATTATCACTACTTGGAATGCATGCTATTGTTCCCTTTACCTGTCTGCTGCTGCTGTAGGCCCAGAGAGAACTGGGATGGGGGAGGGTGATGTTGTATCGTTTGTGGTACGGCATGACTGACTCCTACATCTCCATCCACTTCCATACCACTGCCAGCCACAACACCAGCAGAGTACTCGTCCTTCACCAATCGACTTGAACCAGATTGTAGGGATAGCCCAGAGAGATCTGTGAATATCAATCAGACTCCTAAAATAGGCTATTAAATTAAAAATTATTCACATGGAGCTCCGAAGGAGTGGGAAGTCATGTCACTAATCGCCAGAATAAAAATTTTTAAATGAACTTGTCCTAAAATCATAATTTATCCCATAAAAATTAAGTTTTGTAGGCTGGAAAGATGTGAGTTAATAATCTCATTTTCATTATCCAAATTAGTGAGCATGATGGTTCAAGCAGTTAATGCTTCTGACCTGTATTCAGGACATACCCAGTTCAAATCTTAGCTGGGGCACCAACTAAACATATAATTCTCTTGTGGTTTTCCTCAGTCTGTCCAAGTAAGTGCTTAGATAATATCTTAAAATCAGGCCACAACTGCTTCTTTCTGCGGCCTTTCCTATTCATTACCACCGCCATCCAGTCATTTAATGGTGAATTGACACTGTTAAAAAAATACAAATATTACCCAAATTCAATGACACATACAGGTAAAGTGGCAATCCAAGCTATTCAGTTTAAAATAAACATTCAAAATGAAAATTTTTTAAAACCTTCCTTCTCAATTTCATCACATTCAGTCAGAGGGAGAAGCAATGTTCAACATCTGCAGTAGCAAACACAAAAAGTTAAAAGATAATTCATTTCAGTGTGTATGCAAACTGGGTTTAAATTACAACACACTGGCTATTTGAAATTTAAAAGCATTATACTAAAACTTTTATCAAAGCAATATTTATACATATCAGAAAATACAAACATATGTTAACATCTGCAATCACTAACACGTAATTAGTTTCATTACAGTAAACTTTAAAGAGCTAATGGAGTTAAGTGTAATAACATTAACTGAACATTTTGACATTTCAGGCTTCCACTGCAGTGTAGATGAAATCTTCACTTTTCTGGGTTGCAATGCAAAGTACGTTGGTAGTTGTTTAACTATGTTTTAGGGCAGCAAGCAGTCACAGACTTGGACTGCTTGACCCCTGAAGATGGGATTGTTAGGCTGTCCTGAAACATTGGTAAACTACCAACATACACAGCCTAACAATCCAGATGGGTGATGATGTCAACTGTAAACTCTTTCACATTAAGCACCATGCTGTATGTTTACTTACTTATTTACCATTTATTTAATGGTGCAATCAGTATCTCAACCTGTGTAGTGCGAAATGACAGGTTCATTAGCGAATAGCATGTCTGTGTGTATGTGTGTATCTATGAACATAATGTGTGCACATACATACATATATACATACACATCTCAGCAAGGGAGTGCATATGTAGTAAGTATGTACGTGTGTATGAATGCATGTGCACACAAGGGATTTTCAATAAGCAAGGCTCCCTAAGTTATAAAAATTAAATGAGAGTCCATTACCACATTCAGTATTCATTAAGGTATCACTATTTTTCAACATAATCCCTGAGCACATTGATGCACAGTACAAGTTTAGGAATTCAGTCACAACAAAATCAGCCTAGATACACCTTTCACGCCTCAAACAAAACAGGCTGGAATACACTATGCGCCCCTGGAGTGGAGTAGGGAAAAACCCCTTTGATGACTTCCAGTTCCACAGCAATAACAAAGAGAAAATGGCTCTTCATGAATGGTTGTAAACGGAGACGCCTAATTTCTACTGTAACAGAATTTTTAAAGTCGTGCCAAGATGGGACATATGCTCGCGGATTATGTTAAAAACAACATGTCAGTGGAATAAATGAGCTAAGCTGTCATTTTAAAGACTTTTCATGTAATTTTGATGACCTACAAAACTTTCCACATTGAACATTATATGTATGCATTAAATTTGAAAGAACATGGCCATGGCCTCTTCTGAGATAGCATCCTGGTATCTGCCTTTTGTACCGAGGAAAATCACAAAATACTCAGAACAGTTGGTGACCTAGCTCAGATTCAAACTGGGCACTTCCAAGATGTTTCTATGTTACTACTATAGTCAATCTGCTCAGTGTAGCATTTCAGCATCCTGACAGCTACAATATGCTATGATGCAGCAAGAAATCAATGTCCTCCACAAAATCAGCAGCTGCTTTATCACAACAAAAATGCAAGATACTGACAGGTGACTTTCCTCAGAATGGCTCTTTTTCCCATCTTCACCTTCAATTGTTCTCCACTTCAAGCCTTTCAGAATGGACTGATAAACTGTATCTTGCATTCACAATTTTTATGCATTATCCTTCCTGTCAAGTAACATGAGTCCATCCATGTGTCAGAGACATTCTTCTTCATATATCAAGTTTGTAATTAACGTCATACTGAATTCCATTACCATGTAATGACCCAAGCTCTCAGGGGTAAGGTATTAGCAACGTCCTCTCAGCATACTATTCAACTTGCAGATACAAAAAGCTCAGAGGATGGGAAACATTATAATTGGCAACATGACAGCATACAACATACGAAAGTCATACCCAGAATGTTTAATGACAATAAGAAAAGCATAAGACACACCTATTCCTGGTGATACCACACGTTCATAATGGTATGGATTTACACATACTGAATCACACTTCAGGTCAAATGCAAACTGGCAATACTTCACATGCTTCAACTCGTTCTTGTGTAAATCTGGCCAACGCCAAATCCTTGCATAGATGACATGAGGAAATCCCTTGCGTCCTGCCACCTGCAAGTCACAGGACAACACAATCACTCCATCATATGGAAGCTCCTCAAATTCCAAATTACAAAATACATGTACAAGAGCACAAAGTAATCAAATGAAATGAAATATTTATTTTTTATATTGTATGTACCATGCCTCTCATGATGAATTAGTCTGCGGAACCAACTTTACACACACTACATGTATTCTTCACACATTATCAGTTTTCCATGTTGCAGCGCACCACACACACACACACCATCTTCAGAGAATTTTTGTGGTTATCAAATGGCACGTGAGGTGTGCCAAAACACGTTGCAGAACTGATAATGCGTGAAGAATACACTTAGTGCATGTAAAGTAGGTTCTATGAACTAATTTATTTATTGAGTCTCAAAACATTTTAGCTTGTATCCGACATCTAACACCAAGTTTTTATCTCAGTAATTAACCATTATATTTAGTTACTAATTTCCATCATTATCTTACACTATTTACTGAATAAATAAGAAAGTTATAACCTATATTATTCTACAAAATAAAGCATTTCAATTTACAATGCTTCCCCTTCCTCCTCTTCTAAATTTCACAGTTTTTTTACTTGGTTTTCCCACCTGCATTTTGCCTTGCACAAAATCTGCCTAGGTCTTTCAATTCTATACTTTTGGAACAATTACTTATTTTCTTGTATGCTATTTCTTTACGTTTTAACCATTTATCATTCACATAATAAAAACAACTTTTACCATGACTTCTTGCAATACTGACTCAAATCCACAAGACTGAATATAAAGCAGTTACTTCTGATATGTGTCATTGGAATTTTTCATTGACATAAAATCCTTCCGATCGCACTATGGCCCTGGGGTCAACTCAGCCTCTAACAGAAATGAGTACCAGGAGCATTTCCTGGGCGTAAAGGCAGACAGTGTTTAAGGCTGACAACCTTACCACCATCCTGTGCCGATGTCATGAAATCTGGGAACCTTAACTTCCTGGAACCCTCTGGGCCACTCCAGGCCTGTAACGGGACTGCTTTACCTTTACTTCTGATATCAAGCAATTTATCCAAACACACAGCCTCACACATAACCTGCTATACTAACTGATACTGCATGAAGAAGATACCTTCCATTGCAAATTAAACATCTCTGACAGGCTATCGCCAATTTCATTACAATTTTTTTTTATTTAGCATGGTACATAACAACTTGCATAACAATTTTTTTTCCTCTACATCTGTCACAGGTTGATAAATGTATAAAAACAGCTGACTGTAAGAGTTTACAATATTTTAAATAGTCCTTCCACTTAAGATCTGGAGATGATCAACTCCAAAAGCAATAGATCTATTCAGCTCTTAGAACCGTATAACTAGTACAAAACAACCTGGTGTATAAAATATTTAAACCTAGGATTGTGAGTTCTTGTAAAATATTTCAATTTCTGAGTCTTTTTTTTTTTACTTCAAAGTGGTAAGTGGATGATACAAAGACGAAATTTGGTGTCCTTAGTAAGTGGTTTTGAGAAAAATGTTTCACACTTATGCCTCCCGTGAAACTTTTGTACTGAGCTAAAGCGCAGATATGAAGAACTACACCCAGGATATTGAGGTGGGAGTGAGGTGGGGGCTGGGGGGGTTGTTGAAACCTGAAGTCTCAAAATATCCCTCACGTCCATGTTAAACCATATGTAAGAAACTGTCATGTTGCTGAACCACAGGCCTTTTGAGTGGAACTCCTCCTCCCCCAGACAGACATAAAATTTTCTCATGTGATTACACAGAAAAAGAAACCTCATTACAATGATACTGAACTACCACCAAACAAAATTAACCATAAATAATGAATCTCTGTGGCATCCCATTGTCCTAAATCACAAATATACAATACAAAACTTTGCCATCTGCTCAACTATAGCCTTTATTACCACCAAGGTTTGCTACATCCTTTGACTAGCACTAGTTATCCTAAGGTAAGTCTCTTAAACACACATAAATGTATTTGTACACTACTAACTGTTCAAATTTATTCAAAAAATTATTTTAGGTTCTGCATATGTTTAGGGTCCTTTGGTATTGGTTAGGGGAACACTTGCACTTTGTTGGATTTTACGGACAAACAGAATGTGCAGGGCAGAAAATGGGGACCTTGGTTTTTTACCTCACAACTCACAGTATCAAAGGAATTCTCAAAAGCTTGTCCAAACCACTGTTTGTTGTGATGCAATAATGAGGCAAGTCACACACTTCTGTCTCTGCAACTGGTGTTTTCAAAACATTCTGCCCTACTTAACAACATAATGTTGCAGTCCATGAACTCCTCAGCTGATGGAAAAATCTCCATTCTAATAATGATGTTGCTGATAGGAATTAGGGTTGTGTGCCATGGCAGAAAATTTTGAATCCCCACAATGTCATGTACCAACACTACAAGGGGATGAGCCTACCCCTCCTCCCCAACAGAAAATTATTTTACAGCCACCAGTTGGAATGATCTTTATGACAATGCACGGTACTGACTGTATGCACTTTAGACTCGAGTAAACATTAGAGGATAATATTTATATGGATATTTAAAAATGGTATAAGGATGGGGATGCATCTGGCTCAAGACGGCAACAACTGGTGTGCTCTCATGGACAACAGCAATAAAATCTTACATTGAAACATCATTAAATGTGCATATATTACCCACTCAAAGCAAAACCATGCAAGAACACATTCTTATATGGATAAAAAAATATATTTTTATTTAAACAATAAGAATAAAATCTGATTCAGAATTAATGGTAATAAAACTTGCGTTCCATACCACGTGAGGATTTTATTGAATGTATGACCTTCCAAAGCACTCTTCTTCATGGGGTCAGTTGGATGGCTCCTTACATGGCACTATTAAAATGTGCACAAAATACACATTTTAAAGTAACATGGTGCCAACAATTTGCTTTTGTGCTTTAAATCAAGATTATGTTACAACCTACACAACTTCATACTTTGTGTTTTCAGTCACAATACAACAGGAAGGCAGAACTGAACTTACATTACACAGATCCTTTACTGGCCTAAGCCCAGAATGTGGAACAAGGCTTGCATGAGGTTTGGTTTGTTCATATACAGTGCCATTACTCTAACTGACCTCAACTACTAGTCACTTCCCACTAGCTTGTTGATGGTGTACATCAAATCTACTTGCCAAGCCATTCCCACAATGCTCATCAGACAAGTTGCAATGTCCTTGTGACCCGTCTGCAGTCACTATGCACATTTATGTATCAGTAAATTAGTGCTATACTGATGACATCCCTAAGAAAGCCTTTGGCATGAATTGCACACCTAATGGGTATGTGTATATGTCACGCCCCCTACCTACATTAAAAGTGGTGTATAACCCTGCTACTAATGCCTGTCTTTCCATATGAAATGCGGAATGCAGATTACACACACATTCAATGATTTCAGATAAAATGAAAATAAATTAGAAACATAAATAAAGCTTGTACTGGGAAGAACTTATAAATATCACTCCTTCAGATGCTTCAGTACATAGGCTGATCCCAACAAGAGCTCTTAATTAAAAGTTACACAGTTCTGTGACCTACTTCTGTACACAATTTCCACTATACCTCAATAAACTGCTACAAAGGTTTGGAATGGTGAAACCAGAAAATATGCATATCTAGACAAAGAATATTCAAATTCACTTTCTCTTGCAAGCAGTAGCAAAAAATCCAAACATATTACAGATGCCAGTTCATAAAGTCAATAAATTAACACTCAGATACTGGACGGCAATTCCAGTGCAAGGATCACTGTAGAGTACCAACACACAGAATTTACTTAACCACCTGCTATTGATTACAAATCCTATTCAATTTATAACATGTTATGATTAATTAATACATGTTAGATACATGAACTTGTAATAAACTTGTTACAATTCTTTTTCTACTGTACAAGCAACTCAGAACCACTTGAAGGACATGAATATCGAACTGCAACAATCACCATATCACAAAACGAAGGTTTATACCTGCAGCCTGCCATCCAGGGTCCGCTGTATAGTCACACACTTGCTTGGATGAGCTCCATTCGTTGTAATAGCTGTTATTAAACTATCCAATTCATCACGCTTTTCCTGAAAGTACGAAAAATAAACTACCTCATCAAATAATTCTGACACACATGAATGTAAAATATATCACAACATTTAAAAATGTAATTACCTTTAACTTCTTTACCAGACTCTCAATAGCTCGCTTGGCAAATCCTTCAGATTCACCACCCTGCCGATGGCACATGAGGCTGTGCACAATACTGAGACACGCGTCTGCGGACGTCGGAGCATTTGATGTTATGGCAGTCATCTCGTGTGCTGAAAACATAATGCAAGTAATCTGTAACACATGTGATACTGAAACTCGGCAGGTTACAACTAGAAATAAAATGTTATGACCTCAGTTACGTACCCTTAATTCTTCCTACGCCTACTTCAAACTGATGAGTGTAGGAGAAAAGATTCCACTATTCTTGAATATTACCGTTTTAATGAGGTACCACATTTATAATAAGAAAATTTAAAAATTATTGTCACTATAAATAAAGCTGTAGTTACATAGTTTCACATTTTCATGACACGGAAATCTTCAAACTAACGCGTTTCTCATGAAATGATTGGTCACAGAAAAGCCAAACCTTCTGTTGTTGCAGGGCTGTAGAGGTGTCCACCGCCAGCAAAGCCTACCATTCTTCTTGAGGACTAGTCGCAAACGTTTGTAAATGATGCATATACAGTTCTATACCTAAGAACACATCAAAAACATTTTATCTTCCTCTTCAGGTATGAGTACCGATGCGAACTCTTCCCTTACAAGTAACGTGAAAAGACTAATTATACACTACACACCACTTCCACTGCCACCATTAGAAACAAAGCTCCGCAAATGTCGCATTTCTTCCCGACGGGCAACCTAACAATCCCACAATCCCTGTTACAACATCACCTGAAAAATGTAACTGGCGACATACCACTTCAAACGAGTATCTTTTCAATTAATTCCACAAAAAGTACTATTTTCTCCCCAACTTCTGGGCAGAATTATTTTTCACAGTCCATATTATCCTAAAATATTAAAATTATTTCCAATCTTTTTGAAGCAGTTGGCCATCCTGCACTTCATATGCGCGCAAAACAAGGATGCTTTTCTTTGAAAATGGTATACGGCGGTGATGTTCGAGAGTAATTGCCAAACGCATCAAAACAGTAACCACGGAATAGTGGTGGTATTGATAGACGTCAGGATGCTGCCAGTGAAGCCACGGGCTGGACTTTCGTCAACAATAGCCCAGAAATGCGTCGTTTCCGTATTCGAGTTGGGTGGTCAATTAATGTCAGTTTTGCCCATGTCTGGAAGAGTTTACGTACCCTGACACCCGAAACCAGAACCAGGAAGCCGCTGGGAACACCGTTTTTCGCTATAAATTGGCAAAGACTTTCGAACAGCAACGCACTTCAAGTAACTGCATTCCGGATTATTCAGACAAATTTATTCTCCTCTGAAACACCGAAAAACACTTATATTTTTACAAGGTTTAGCATCCCAGGTGACCAACATATGAGCGCAACTCTCAGTGCAAGCTTAACGCACCCCACTGTTTGTAGCATGGACCAAATAGTTACCCTGAGGTCAATCGTCAGTAGCCGTCCTTACATGCAGATTTCTGGAAATAACTGTAATACGGTTAAATCACTCTTCTTCATAGTTCACAGTTTTTATTTTCTTTCAATTGATCCAGTTTTGTTACATTGAACATAACAATATGGAAATTGTCCTACATATTCACAAACATAAAAGAAAACAAATGTTAACATAATCAACAAATCCAAAAATATTTGTCAAAGATAGATACAACTTTGTATTATTTGTACAATAAATTAATTAGAATAACACTGTACAAGAACCAGAATAAATAAATGAAATAACAATACAGTGATCTAGATTTATAAAAAGACTAAGATTCTATTTATTGTTGTAATTAAAATATTCTATTGAATGAAATGAATGTAGATGAAATCCCTTTAAAGCAGGTTTGAATAATTTTATTTCATTAGATTTATTTTTATTTGGAGGTGGTTATTAACTAACTTTATTCCAAAAAAATAAGCTCCCTTTTGAAGTGTGGTCAAATTGGCCTTTGAAAGTTGCAAATTTGTATTTTATCTTGTATTAAAATCATGAATTTCTTTGTTAGATGCATATAATTCCCTATTCTTCACCACAAACAATAATAAAAATACATATATTTTGAGTACGTGGGTAAAATTTCTAATTTTTAAACAACTGTCTACAAGAGTCTCTGTATCTGGACTTAGTAATAATTTAAATATTCGTTTTTGAATCTTAGAATCATTATTGCTGTAAGGTGAATTCCCCTCCAAAATTATATCATAGGTTCTTATTGAATGTACATATGAAATATAAAGAATTCTTAAAGTTTCTTCTGCCATAAGGGGTGTGACAGTGCAATAGCACAACTGGCAGTGCTCAGCCTTCACAGTATATGATTAATTTGACACTTCAGCAGTAGTCAAACCAAGAAACTTAATGCTTGTGGTGTTGGTAAAATATTTATTTAACATTTTGGCGCCGGAATTATTTTTTTAAATTTTAGCACACTCTTTATATAAAATGTGAATAATACAGGAACCAAATACATTAGATTTATGAAACAAACTGCATTTTGAAGAGTAAAAAACGGACAGTATATACCATGTTTAAAATATTCAGTACCTATATTTGTTGAACAAATATATAAAATGCAACATTTAGAGGTTAGCGGTGCGGTACGACCACTATAGTCGTCGTTAGCCGTCAAAGGGTTAATGTGATATTTAAATCAAATTTTTGACCATTCTTAGTTGTAAATTGCAAGAAATAGGTTTTATTGAAGTTCAAGGACAACAAGTTACTCCAAAGCATTCATTCATTCACTTTATTTTCCGTATATCCATATACAGGTAAAGTACCAAGGATGTGGAAATTGTCAAAGTAGATGTATAAATATCTGTTAAAATACAGATGTCAAATGCTTAAATATAATTATGATATAATGGTGATATAGTTATTAACAATTATAACATCAGAACAATTACATTTAAGTTGTGTGAGTTGTTACTAGTATCGTACAGTATTAGCAGGGTTAAAATAATTACAATTAAGATGCATGTTGTTATCATTATCGTATACTGTTAACAGGGTTAAAATAATGTATCAGTGAATCGGCCTCTTAAGGTTTATATTCTTTTGTCTTCCTTATATTCATAATATTCATTCATTGAGTAGAAAGAATGATGATATAAGAACCTC
>Ga0123355_10016034_pt1 | contig 11793 bp, 2 predicted proteins | sample TergutEmb28metaG_3_FD_89872 | JGI IMG/M metagenome (GOLD analysis project Ga0123355, IMG submission 89872) | Embiratermes neotenicus P1 segment gut microbial communities from Petit-Saut dam, French Guiana - Emb289 P1 | ecosystem: Host-associated > Arthropoda: Insects > Digestive system > Gut ...
CTCAGGAGCTTGCGACTTATTTGTTGAGTTATTTCATGGGTTGTATTGCTCTGGTTCGATGTGTGTTGGTGTTACGTTGTGGTTTGGCTGTGATGGTGTGGTATCCGTATGCAGGCTGAAGCACTAGTGCGAAAATATAAGGCGGGCGAAAGTGTATGGTTGTGTTTCTACCCACCTACTTCGCGACGGACTATTTTGAGGGTTGTACTTTAGCTACTCAGAGGAATCCCTCCCTGATGAAGACACATATGACATGCCGTAACATGTAGGGGATTTACAAGCGTCTGATGTATATATATATATTTGTGCACGTAAAGTTTATTATAAAAATTAATAATACCTTTCCCTGACGTTTTGAGACAGCGAAGTGGTCTCGTCTGGAAGGGTCATAAGGTCCACAAAACGCCGGGAAGCCAACAACCAATGATACAGTGCCACATCACAGAAGAACTGACACCTCATTTACTCATCCTCTTTATTGACGTCCTGTGCTTCCTCAATGGACCTCCACCTCAGCAAGAACGTTAGTGTTAGTGCGCTTTTAGATCCGATATTTCTTAACGTATTCCGTTAAATAGAGATGGTTGATAGCTACCTTCCTCAACCACTTTATCTCCTTGAAAAGCACCTTTGCCCCCAGTAGACTGGAGGTCGTTTGAGCCCCAGAGGTACTCTGAGTACGGTGGCGAAAATAAAAGTCCCTGCTTTCGCCCGTAACCTAACTCCACATCTCTCGTAGTCTAGCCACCGTACCGTGCGAGTTCCTTGTTTATGAAATTAGCGTGTATTTTATTCTGTGAGGTTACATTCATCTCAGGCAAACATAGGGTCACCTGTTTGCTATACTCTTTATAGGAAACTAGGACTGAGAATATTGTGTACTCATTTGGCATTTTAAAGTCTTGGTATGAGTGATAAACGTTGAATAGTGACACATACAGACGGTGCAACTGAGTCGTGACTAAGTACAGTAGTTGATAGTGTTAAGAACTATTAATAATAAAAGTTTCCGTCAGATACAACTAGTTTATTATGATTAGAGTGGCAACATGTTCCGACCCTATTGGGTCATCATCAGGCCTTCATTATGAACCAGTTAACTATAAAACTGCGTACATTCTTGGGATCCCAAACAATGTTTACATGTAGTACGTAATTATAAACAGTTCAATGTCTAATAGCCTTGTTAAATAATAAAATTCAGATTGCAAAAAAAGTCATTAGTTGCAAAACAATAAAATATACTAATAAAACATGTAGAATGCGTAGGTATTCTAGAATTGGTGCAAGCTGTACCCAGCTTTGAGCGGCTGCAATATGACGTATTTCGTCTGAATTACGCAAGTAGTACGAAGACGGCGTATGGTATACTGGGCCTGGAGTGAAGTAGGTCGTCTGTCCTTCAAGCACAAAAGGCTGTACAGGGGGATGAAGTTGGCTTAGGTGTACTTCACATTCACCTATGGGGTAACAGAATTCTATGTTGTAGTATACTCACGTGGTTCAATCGTGTAGGGACAGGTGTGTGTACAAAAATTTAACTTACATATTAGTGTGCAGGTGATGCGCAAAAATTTCATATTAGAAACATCCGCAGTTTTAGATAAATGCCATATTCTTTCAAGTCTCCGGGCTCTGACGTGGAAGAGACCTTCGGTGGCATTCCGAGACAATTTAATTTTAAATATATATATATATATATTTAAATACTTCAGTTTCACAATTTGATTACTCATTTGTATTACTTATGCAGTTTTATTTCCTTACGTCATTCCATCCCTGCGTAACATTTGGTTCTAGTCAATGCTAACAAGGCTGCAACTCGAATTTGTGTGATGCATGTATAAATTAAAGCCTGCTGGTTGTTGGTCTGTACAATGTACAGAACGAAGGACACTGCTATGTCTGTTCGTGAGTCGTTTAACGGCGTTACTAGTATCTCAGGCTATGTTTTGTCGAATGGTAGGAATTGTTAGCGAGAAATGAATTTAATTAACTTGGAAGGAAGCTGCTGTTGCCAAATTTAAAGTCTCAATGTGTTAAGAGTGTTGATATGTAACGTGCATTTATTTTTTAGATTAACGAAATTTACCCAACCGTATTGGCCTACACTATTTTTAGGGAGAATTCCTTGATGCTCTAGAAATTATCTGCTACATGTTTCGGTCCCCCTTGGGCCGTTGATGAGGAGCTAAAAGTTATAGAGGAGAGTGTCTAGACGGTACAAAACTGCATATCTCAACAAAACACTCAGGCATATAAAATGCAAAAATATAAAAATTAAAATGGTTTGTTGATGTATGCAGTTTTGTATCTATATAAATTTCATTCGTAATTTCTTGAAGCTCCTTAATAATGTACCAAGAGGGGCTGAAACATGTAGGAGATAAGTCGTGGGCAATTAGCAGTGTATTTTGTTGGCTAATTTCTGTAATTTAAATTCCAGTTAAATACCGTGGTAGTTCCGGAGACCGTGGGGAAGAAAAAAGAAAATCCTCACTCAGGATTCTTAGTCTCGTTGTTTGCTGAATTTCTTGACCTGACATCTACTGCGTACTGATCACAAACTTTACAGTTTGAACCAACGTGGTCGGTTGGAATTGTTCGTGATAATGGCTGGTGGTTACATTTCAGAACGATTAAACTAGTTCTGCACTTCGGCATCGTAACAACACGTCAACTTTCCGTAATTACGCGGTGGCATTAAACTTAGAATTCAATTTTAAGTTGCATTACTTTGCAGTGAAGGCTGACTGTAGTCAGCAACACACCAGGCGCACTGGTGAACCAGTACACCGGTACGTAGAGGCATGAAACGTGTATTTTGTAACGGTCTGACTCGGTGTGTGACCTGATGGCGTTAGCTTTGTTCAACGACGCACTTAGAAGCGAATTTTTAAGGTTGTTATTATTTAATCTTAAGGTGTGTCATCCCCGTTGTGTTAGGTCAATAATACAAAGCTGTAGCGTGTATATATCTACATATACATACAGTCATGAACGCAACCATGTTATATATATATATGTTATATATCGCTACTAAATGTAATATTGTTGTGTTCATGACTGTATGTATATATAGATATGTACATGTATATATCTATATATGCATACAGTAATGAACACAACGATATTATATATATTATATATCGCTACTAATTGTAATATTATTGTGTTCATGGCTGTATGTATATGTAGATATATATATATATGTATATGTCTATATATACATACAGTCATGAACACATGTATATGTAGATTTATACATATATATATATAGAGTAATGAACACAACAATATTATATATCATATATCGCTACTAATTGTAATATTATTGTGTTCATGGCTGTATGTATATGTATATATATGTATATGTCTATATATACATACTGTCATGAACACATGTATATATAGATTTATACATATATAGAGTAATGAACACAACAATATTATATATCGCTACTAATTGTAATATTATTGTTTTCATGGCTGTATGTATATGTATATGTATATGTCTATATATACATACAGTCATGAACACATGTGTATATAGATATATACATATATATGCATACAGTAATGAACACAACAATATTATATATATTATATATCGCTACTTATTGTAATAATGTTTTGTTCATGAATTATGTATATATAGATATGTACACACTACAGCTTTGTATTATTATTACTTAGGTCAGATGCATGGAAGAGGTAACGAATTGTAGCAAATCTTGGTTGGAGAACCTGAAGTGATCGGAACAAGTGCATGGAAGATAAGAATAGATAAGGTGATAATATTAAACTGGAGTTTAGAAGTGTTGGTTAGGTTGAGTTAATCTGGTTCAGGGTAGAAACCAGTGATGGAAGGCTGTGAAACAATAACGAAATGTTGGATTCCGTAAAATGGGGAAGGGAAGAATTTTTTGTTCAACTTCCTCAGATTTTTACTTGCAGTAACTGAGGAAACGCTGTACACACCTTGTACAAGAGTATGTCAAAAACCTCCAGACTTTGGAGAAAGAGAAAGCAAAGTTTCTTGCTTTACCACAAAACTGTCTACTATGCCACAGTTTTAGACAACTCTAATCGTGTCGACTACTCTCTATATTTCGCTCATAATTCTATGAATAATTTACAGCTAGGACGTTCTCGAAATGTATGTCGGGTAGCTCAGTCGACATAGCCACTAACTACGGGCTGGACGGTCCGGGATCGAATTCCGGTGGGGACGAGATTTTCCGCCAGTCCAGACCGGCCCTGGGGCCCACCCAGCTTCCTGTAAATTGGGTACCGGGTCTTTCCCGGGGGTAAAGTGCGGCCGGGACGTGCTGTTGACCACTCACCCCTTTCCAGCGCCGCGGTCATGAAAGAGTAGAGCTATACCTGTACCCCACCCTCTGGGACACACCGCGCCTGTAACGGGGTCACATTTTACGTTCCTGAAATACGCTTTTAAGCTCTGCCGTCAACAATCAGCATTGATGAAAACCAAACTTTTATTCAACTTTGCGAAGATTTTGTCATATATCTAGCAGCCAGCAGTCTGGCATGTTTTTTTTACGCTCTATACCATCGTGCAAAGAACATATCTCCTGTAATGTGTTCCTTTTTGGGTAATTCCCCGGCGTCTGAGTTATAATCGCCAACGTTTCGGAACTCACTATCGGTTCCATTTTCATAGGCAGGTGAATGAAGTATACTTCATTCACCTGCCTATGAAGATGGAACCGGTAGTGAGTTCCGAAACGTCGGCAATTAGAACTCAGACGCCGGGAAATTACCCAAAAAGGAACAAATTACATTTAGAACACGGAGAAAGCTTAAAAACAAGAACATATCTCCTACCCATCATCTGTACAGGAAAATTAGAGGGGCAACGTACGAATAAATGGAATATTTAGGGGCGTTCGCGTAACCATTATTGCCGCGAAAAAGCAAAAAGTATTGCGTATTCTAGTGTGTGTGTCTGTAGCCTTAGGTATAAAGCATGCAAAGCGCGCGCGCCCTATTTTATTGTCATCTGTGGTCTGTCCGACTCTACCACATTTTTCCGCATTGTGTCATGGAAGGCACGATGAGCGTTTTGAATATCTCTAGAATTTTGTCTGAAATAATTCTCGTTCTGAGAAGAACTAAATGAGATGTTATCATAAACGTACATGGATTTTATGTGAAGTACCCCTTATTGTTATCAGGTTTTAATGATCAGTTTTATCTACCATTTTTCGAAAAGTACTCCACAACTCCCCAATAAAAAAATTAATGAAAATCCTTCTAGTGGGAGCCGAGTTGTTCCATGTGGACGGACGGACGGACGGACGGACGGATAGGCGGATGTGACAAAACTATTTATCTCAGTAATTAACCAACTTTATGCACAAATTTTTGTTTTACAATAAGTTTATTTCATGCCTCTTCATGTTTCGAGTATATGTGCTCATCATCACAAGCTCAAAATTACATTACACAGCCTCTGGTATCATCATACCTAAGGTGTGATGATACCAGAGGCTGTGTAATGCAATTTTGACCTCCTGATGATGAGCACATATACTCGAAACATGAAGAGGCATGAAATAAACTTATTGTAAAACAAAAATTTGTGCATCAAGTTGGTTAATTACTGAGATAAATATACTGAGATGCACGGTCAGCGAAACGTTAAAATTTGTGACAAAACTAATAGTCGCTATTCGAAATTTTGAAAATCCTGAGTATTTAAATTATTATCTTATTCTGTAGGCCGGATGATCAGATAATCTTCCTTATAATAACGGATTCGTAGGTCTTGCGTCTGTGATTGTTGAAAAAGCGGTCTATGTGAAGCAGACGGAACGTACCTCTGCTTTGGTCGTTGTTGCGGTACCGAACATTAAATATTAACTTTGTCTGTAGGTAGCAGCACCGTTAAATCCTCCAAGCTGTATTTCTTTCAAGAAAATTTCCAGTTCACAAGTTGTATATTTAGTAAAACTGCTTTTCTCAGTGATCCCTTAAAGTATATAGTGTATAAGTGTGGATCAATGCAACCATAGCTTACTTACTTACTTACTCCATGGTGCAGAGTCCTTCTTGAGAAGCTAACTGCTTTGCAGCTAGTCAAGAAATTCCACGCATTTCACGGAACTCGAGGGTTCATTACTGCACTCAAAAGTGTCCGCCACCTGTCTCTATCCTGGGCCAGCCTAATCCAGTCCATATACCTACATCCCACATCCTGGAGATCCATCCTAATATCCACCCATCTACGCCTAGGTCTACCCAGTGGTTTCTTTCCCTCCGGTTTCCCCACCAAGAACCTATACACCCCTTCTTCTCACCCATACGCGCCACATGCCCAGCCCATTTCATTCTTCTCGATTTTATCACCCGCACAATATTTGGTGAGGAGTACAAATCATTTAGCTCCTCATTATGCAGTCTCCTCCATTCCCCCGTTACCACGTCCCTCCTAGGTCCAAATATTCTCCTCAACACTATGTCCTCGAACACCCTCGGCTTCCTTTCCTCCCGCAATGTCAACGACCAAGTTTCACACCCATACAAAACAACACACAAAATTATAGTTCTATTTGTCTTGATCTTTAAATTTTTGGATAGCAACCTGGAAGACAAAAGATTCTGCACCGAATGGTAGCAAGCATTTCCTGACCTCAATCTGCTCTTAATTTCTTTCGCAATAGAATTTTGATTTGTTAGCTATAAACATGAACTGTGAAATTTTCTCTTTCAAGTGTAAAGGGGTTTTCCAAATTTATGCTTGAAACAGGGGGCTTTTTTGGAGGAAATGTAACGTGCTTAAGGCAGACGGATGGACATATACGTAGTAAGCTGATGTCACGGTCTTGTACATCCATTCTGCATACATTGTTTGGATAAGCACTTTAGAGTCACTTATGAGTGTACAGCATAGTAGACATTGTTTCATGGATGGCGCCATTAAATGTTGACAGAAAATTCTGTATTCCAGCCAAGGCTCAGAATGGTTTGAACAGTAAGCAATGCAACCTAATGAAGTTGTTTTCCTAGAAGGACAAATAAGTAAACTAAAACGAAGTGACGTTATTTCGTTCTGCGATTCGATCCAGGGATTACCGGATTGATGGGGGAAAAAAGGGGCTTCGTGTTTCTTGAGGTTTTCACTGTGGTATGGATGACGGCCACGTTTTTATGCAATATGGTACCACGTCACTGTATAATCAGGTCCGGACGTTTAGTACAATTCCTAGATATTCAAGGGTCTAAATTTATGAGAACTTTCATGTTGTTACGACCGGTTCTGCTGTAATATATTCCTTCGGAACACCGACAACCGATTACCCATATACCAGAAAAACGGATTCCACAAACATGGGCTTGCATTTAACGTATTTTTCTGTCGTCATAATTGTTAAATCCTAACCTTACTAAAGCAGAGGTGTCATTGGAATTTTTCATTGACATAAAATCCTTGGACGCTTCGGCCAGTAGATCAGAAACACTTGGAAACGTTTGAGATGTGGTGCTGGAGAAGGATGGAAAAGATCGGTTGGACCGATTATGTGAGAAATGAAGAAGTATTACTGAGAGTCAAGGAGCAGAGGAATATTCTACACGAAGTAAGGAAACGGAATGCTAACTGGATTGGTCACATTTTGCGTAGAAACTGCCTTCTACGACGGGTTATTGAAGGAACGATAAAAGGAGGTATAGAAGTGACAGGAAGACAAGGAAGATAACGTAGGAAGCTACTGGATGACCTTAAAGAAAGGAGAGGATACTCACATTTGAAGGAGGAAGCTCTAGATCGCACTATGTGGAGAGCTCGATTTGGAAGAGGCTTTGGGCCTGTCGTAAGACAGACTGCTAAATGAAATGAATAAAATCCTTCCGATCGCACTATGGCCCTGGGGTCGACTCAGCCTCTAACAGAAATGGGTACCAAGAACATTTCCTGGGGGTAAAAATGGTCGGTGCTTAAGGCTTGCAACCTTACCACCATCCTGTGCCGTTGTCATGAAATCTGGGAACCTTAAGTTCCTGGAACCCTCTGGGCCACTCCAGGCCTGTTACGGTACTGTTTTACCTTTTACTAAAGCAAAGTTGGCAGGCTATAACCCTGTTCAGGAAGGCGGAAAATACATAACGCAATAGAGAGCAAGTATTGAACCTGGACACGGACGGGCTGTTGGCTTGAATTTGATTCCCGAAAGGAGCGACACTTTCTTCTTTATGCTGTCTGTTAAGACCAGGTCTGGGACCACCCAGCCTCCTATCCAATGAGCATATGAAGATGCTTCTCTATGAGAAAAGCGGCCTGGTCTTGACTTTATCTGCATGAAACTGTACCTACACTTGTCCATACGTCTTTATGAAGTTTAGCACAGCGACATATTTACTACAATGTTTAAATTTTGAATGGCGAGATTCTTCTTTTGGCCCTAATAGCTGTACCAAAATGCTTGTTCTAATGCTTGTGCTTATTCTGTGTTCGTGTATACAATTTACAGTTGAGAGTCCCGCGCCTGTTATCTTTATATTAAAACGTGTGTTGCTGTTATATGGTAGGATATTATTAAAACGGATCTTGTGGGGATTGATTTTGATATTCATTGTTGGATGAAATTGTATCAAGGTCTTTTTTGATGGAAAACTTTGATTTTGGAATTCTTGGATATGTACATTCTACTGCCACAGTGTTTGATAGCTTTGAAGTGTCTTGAGAGCTGGTAGCTGCAAAGAGAAGCTCTGTCTCCCTTAACAGTGTCTAAACCGTCTCTTGTGCCCACCCCGTATCATATTCCATGGGTACAGGACCTTCCCACAGGACAAGTGACAGAGGAGTGAGGCTAGTCATTCTGTTCTATATACTGCTGAGGTTAAGAATGAGTGGAAATGTACCTCCGCGTGCACAGGGTCGACTTTACCTTTATTTTATAACAGCGTATACGTCACAGAATGCACAGTGTTCTTAGGTAAAGCAGGGCGAATGATAGTTGAACCTGTGGCAAGTTCCAAGCATGAACTTGCACAGAATAATATACTGAACAGCCCGAGGCGATGCAAGTCTTCAGATTTCTCTATGCTGTATCCCATCAGTTCTTAATTCAATTTCGCCAGTGGCCATAATTTCGTACGGGATTATTGGACGAACGGCGTACTGTCAGCACACTTGGCTTCGTCTGGATCAATTGTCTACATAGCCACTGGCAAAACAAACATCTTGACAACCCTTCAAGCAACAGTAACTGCGTTCGTACTCGGAACACGTTAAAAATGTGATAAGGTGTAGCGTTATTGAATCGGTGAGTGGACAGGTGGTTTTTAAAGACGTTTCTAGTGGTTAAGATTGTACACCCGGCACTTGTTATGCGCCGTAGTTTCAAAGAGAGCGGAAATATCAAATTCTGTTCCCACCATAAATAAGGCGTTAAAGTACTAGGATGCAGCAAGCTAACGGGCGTTAAAGGGGAATAACAGAGAGTAGATTAAGATGCGGCGTAAGCTGGGGGGGGCTTTAACCTTAGACACCATGCATCCTATATATAGGACAGGCGTACCGCTACTCTCCAGAATACGCTTTTTATATATTTAATCAACAAATATATTATTTATATTTTCAGACTTTCACCATCTTTGTTTATTTCTCCACAAAATGTCGTGTATTTCCTAATGTAACTCTTCTTGGTTCATAAAATACTCACATTGTGCATAAATGGTGTGCTAAACTGTAAATGTCCATCTTCAGGGCCAAAGGGTTAATGCAAAACGCGCAAAACAAGGGCTGGTTGTATAGTGTTGGTGGTACATGAATGAAATATGAGAATGGGGCGTTGGTGGAATGATAATGATAATGGTAAACGGAATTACTTGGTGCAAAACTTGTACCAGTTATACTCTATGCACCAAAAATCCCATACGGACAAACGATGCACTGAACCTAGTCCTCCAGGTTGTGAAGCCGGGGATTAACCGCCTGATACATGGCACGATCCAAGTCCAACTAACGCACTGTTAGCAGAACCCGAAGGTTCATCACCGCTGACTGACCTGGTTGGTGTACGGGTAATGAAATAGGTTTGTATATGGGAGATATCTGTTTCGAATCTCTGCCTGCCCATTGGCCGTGCTAACCTCATCGTTTAGTGGTTTCACTCATTTTCTCCACGTAACTCCATTAGGCAACGACCATTTCTTTCCAAATTCTTACCAATTCGAGATCTGCGCTCTTCTGGGATTTTTACGTGGCGTAGAATAGTAATTCCGTGCCGACGCTTCGGTACAAACTGTCGGTCCAGTCTTGGACGGTTTGACCCTTGTATATGGGACCAATATGTTGTGCCGAAACGTCGGTACGGGTTTACCAATCTACGCCACGTAAAATCGCAGACGAGCGCAGAGCTGTTTCTCACCATCACGGCGGAAGGCGGCACTCGCGCATCTTAACAATTCATCGTTCATCAACTGTCCAAACTATCGAACCACACAACTTAAGTGACTGCCAGCGTCGTCAAATAACCACTAGAAGTGATACCTTTATAAAAGATCCAGTAATTTGACACGGTTCGGTCCCTGCTTCATCTGTCCCTCTTTCTTGTCACTCTTGAAAGCAATGACGAATTTTACCAATATTATGTCCTCTCTGTGCTCTACATCGACATCCATGATTTTGATGGAGGTGACTCTATACATGTCTTCATACTGGTGGCCCTTTTCTGTTATTTTTAACTTGCTGGAAATAAAAAGAATCGCAAAAATTATCTTAAAAGCTGCATCATGTCTGTCTATTTCTCCGTTCCCTGTGTCCAGAATGTTACCGGTCTAGAACAGAAGAGTGAATGTTCATGTTTCATACTGAGCAGTTTTACTGCAAAATTGAATCATTGCGGTCCTGGTCAAAATTCCACAAAATAATGTACACTACGTGAAGGTATAAGTTGGTTGAGGCACTGCGCTACAAACCGGAGTGTCGTGGGTTCGATTCCCGACGGTGTCATTGGAATTTTTCATTAATATAATCCTTCCGGCCTCACTGTGGTCTGGGTGAGGACTCAGCCTGAACAGAAATGAACACCACGAATATTTTCTGGGGGTAAAGGTCGCCGGTGCGTAGTGCTCACAACCTTACCATTTTCATGCGCCCATTGTCTCGAAATCTTGGAGTCTCGGCTTCCTGGAACCCTCAGGACCTGTTCAAGTCTGTACAGGGATTGCTTTAACTTTACATTTTGCCCTACGTGGAGCCGTTATGTGTTAGCAATGGGTCAGTTTTCGACGTAACTCGCTAAATATATATACATAGTGAAACGCAAACATTTTGTAAGAATTGTGGAGAACTAAAACATCGTCTGCATGCCCTTCACATTTTTTTCTGTAGATCGTCGGTGTTTTAGAGATAAAAGAAAGAAAATCTATACAAATAATGACGACAATTTGGACTGAACCCAATACGAAGATTGTCACAATAATGAAAAGCATTTACCTGGCCAACGTTTATGTCAGTTACAGGCTTAAGTTAGACACTGTTATTGGTATAAATGAATCAAACAGAATCTCAAATCTTATGTTTATTGGACCGTGCATCATCTTGATAGTTGAGTAAAGAGAGACCAACTTGATGTCACTTGCTTTATTATTTCTTTACTTAATGCTCAACATGTTTCGAATGTTAATACATCCATCCTCAGGAGCTTGCGACTTATGTGATGAGTTATTTCATGGGTTGCATTGAACTGGTTCGATGTGTGTTGGAGTTACCTTGTGGTATGGCTGTGGTGGTGTGGTATCCGTATGCAGGCTAAAACCTGCATA
>Ga0123355_10016035_pt1 | contig 11792 bp, 6 predicted proteins | sample TergutEmb28metaG_3_FD_89872 | JGI IMG/M metagenome (GOLD analysis project Ga0123355, IMG submission 89872) | Embiratermes neotenicus P1 segment gut microbial communities from Petit-Saut dam, French Guiana - Emb289 P1 | ecosystem: Host-associated > Arthropoda: Insects > Digestive system > Gut ...
ATAACAACCAGCTACTCGCAGACTCCTGAAGATGGTCGTATTAACGGCCGAAACATGTTGAGCAATGAATGAGTATTAAATAATAAAATAAGTGGCATCAAGTTGGTTTTTTCTCTTTACGCATCTACTTTATGTCAATATATCTGTCCTTGACTTGAATTTATTTCTGAGAGAATTGGCTACCTAAACGTTATTTAGAATATGTAACGCAGATGGAAGAATGATGTTAGAATGGATCTTAAAAAACGACGTTGCGGAAGTGAAGTTTGGTTGTAAGGTTAAGGTTGAAATATGGTCCTTTTTTCATATAATAAATCTTCTAGTGCCACACAATATAGACAGTTGTGATGAGCCGCCGAGGGTCTTTTACATTCGAAGAAGAACTTTGTTCTATAGAAGCAATTACATCAGACCTAGCAGATGATTGGACGTGACACGCAACTGGACAATAAGCAGATAAAGTGACAGGTTCAGTGAATTAACCTCTAGACAATGTGTAGTCAGGTAGAAGTAGACCCACGTTTCGAAAAAGCGTACTGCTGTAGTGAAAATATAACCCAATGCATGATTTTGTATAACAAATGACAGTATAATGAAATCTGTACCGAATTTATGTGACATGCCATTAGAGTCCAGTGACTGAGTTGTGAAAATGGTAATGGAGTTTGTCAGTTGTATAAAATTTGTTAAAATCTTCTATCAAGAATTTTGTTGCTTGGAGTTCGATAGATAGTGGAGTACTTCATTTCATATCTCATCTTTATGCACATCTTGCTTAATAAATGCTATTGTCATTTCTATGAAACAAAACTTAGATTTTGTATAGTCTTGTATATATTAAATTGTATTAATATTTCACATATTTTGATTAACTTTGATTTAACATCGATTGATATTTATTTTTTCGAAAGAACATTTACCTCAAATTTATCCAAATCTGTCATAATCTTGTTTTCATATGTACTTCTTTTCTGAAATAATTTAAACTTAACCAAATGAAAGTTAACCATCCTCATGAAGTAAATCCGATTACACTTAGAATAAGTTCCATTAAAAAAAAGTTTCTTATACCAGATCGTTCTGAGAACATGGCTGATATTGGAACAAACTCTGTTTTAACGTCCTATGAACAAAAGGTTCCAAGGCCGGTACGATAGGAAATTCAATGGGCAATAAACATTCACTGCAGACCTCAGTGCCAAATTGAATGACAATTTGTTCGGTACTTTCAAGTTATAACTTTCACTGAAGACCAGACTAATTCCACTGTAGATTTGTAAGTCTTGCATTTTGTATTAAAAAAATCTATTGTTTCAACAGGCACATCGATAGGGTAAAAACTGGAGAGAACGTCATACCCGTGTGTAAGCAAAGTTTACTGTACAAATCAAAATAGCTTATACAAACAGCCTCTGCTGTTGAACAGTCTACTGGTGTGTGTTAAAGGTTTCGAATGGTCTCAACACAGCTTTTACTCATTCAGCATTAGGAAACACTATTGTTAAACCATCACTACTTAAGAACATACATAAAATAAATTTTACTGGGTAGTTTGTTTAACCAACTGAAAATACAAATATAAATAAACGGTACTTACTCCTGTCACCTCGTCCCATTTAGACCCTAATACCCTCGTCAGCACCCTATTCCCGAAAACCCTCTTCTTTCAATGCGAAAACCAACAATAACTCCCACATGCAACAACACGCGGAATTACAGTTTTGTATAGGTAGGTTTCACACCTTTTATCGGCCACGAAGGCCCTTAGGGTGAGTAGAGATATAGCTCTACTCTTTCTAGGACCTCGGCACTAGATGGGGTGGGGGTCAGCCCCACGCCCCGGCCACCTCTACACCCAGAAAAAACCCGGTACCTATTTTACAGTAGGCTGGGTGGGCCCCAGGGCCGGTCTGGAGAGGGGGAAATTCTCGTCCCCACCGGGATTCGATCCCGGACCGTTCAGCCCGTAGCTCAGTCGCTATACCGACTGAGCTACCGGGCCCACGTACATTTCTGTATACCATTATATTTTTGGATAGAATACTGGAAGATAAAAATTCTGAACCTAATAATAGCAAGCATTCCTTGACTTCAAACTACTCATAATTTCTACAGGAATGAAATTGTGTTTTTAGGGGTTTTCACAAATATTTGAACTGTTAAAACCTTTCAAAGTATGATGGATGGTGCAAATTTGTTAAGCACCGTGCACTGTTCCAGCTATTGTTCCACATTGTCGCCTTGTATTCTATTTTGGTATTTAGAGGAGTATTTGTAAAAATATGATAAACTTATCGCAAACGAACGTTAAATATGCTATACAGACTCTGTGACACATTGAAGAGTGCGTGAACTAGATATGTGAAGGTGGCTGCTTGTGAGCAGTACGAGATAAGGACGCCCATTGTTAAATTCGTTGAAGCTTCAGAAGTCCAGTGGTAAGCTTATTGTATCTACAAATACGCTTACACTAATATGTTGACGACCGTGCCCATATGCCACTGAAGCTTATGTAGGTATAAACATATCGGCTTTTATATTTTTGACCCATTGTCATTCAAACGAAGTGTGTTCCGAACCCACACATATTCAAAAGCCAATGTGCAAAATGTCATTCCTCTGCCTGTCTTAAAGTATCTCTAGGTAACACGAGAAGACAGTATTGCGTAAGGTCTGTACAGTTGAGACTGCTTGTGAGTGATGCTGATTCTGTGATGGTGATTCTCAAGGTTAGCGAATGAGTTCCGGTTAAAGAGGATTAAGCCATATTTATTTTAATATACCCAAGAAGAGCTTCACCTTATGTTATTGGGTAATCAAATGAAGGAGAATGAGATGAATGGGACATGTTTCAAGTATGGAAACACAGAGAAATGCATAGAGGACACTTGGACCTATTTTGTTGACATGGCATGGATAAGAGAATAACGTTACAATGGATCTTTAAAACGAGGCTAGGACTGTGAAGTGGAGGATGTCGTATGGATTAATCTGACTCTAGATAAAGACAAAATGGCTGCCTGTTGTGAATTAAGTAATGGGCCTTCCAATTCCATAAACTAAGGAAAATTTCTCGCTTTCCTAGGGCAATATTAAGTTCACAAGCAGCAGTCTGCTACGTGGAGGTAATTAATTATTTTGTCAGTTACTCTTCCAGCCAGACGTACCCTGTTAATAAATGAGATTGTGGTAGGGACTATGCTGGTTTACCGTGGGGCAACAGCCTAACTAGGGCCTAGGCCACCTAATTGTTGAGGTTTCTAGATCACACACAATTAGAAACAAACATCTGGTAGGGCTCTCCTAAACGAGTGACCAGTTTGTCATATAGGGCGATACCTACCCATCACACAACAAACAGAAGAGACGAACGTCCGTGCCTTCAATGGGATTCGAACCCGCAATCCCAGTAACCAAGCGGCCGCAGAGCTACGTCTTCGACCGCACGGCCACCGGGATCGGTGGCAGTAACTGTCACTTTACCCAGTATAAATAAGGCAATGTGTACACACCCAGCCTCTTTTTTAATTACCGCTGGTTCCCTCTACCAGGTTAATGCGGTCAGAGTACGAAGCTAAAACCTTCAGATAATATCGAGACTAGGTAAGACTGGAGCTATACTTCTGCGCCACAAAATGTGTTCAACCCGTGCACAAACACAATAACACCTTTCATGGGCAGCGCAGCGTTTCTAGTGCTTTTGAACGCATTTGTTGAAAGTAAGGCTCACAGGAGGAGAGTATTAAACACACTTCGCTTTTGTCCACAGGAATGTTACACTTATTATCTGTGGCAGGTAATGACTGACACTCGAGATGCTTACAGAATTTTTTTTTTACATTTTCATGTTTAGTGTCCCTTAATTTTAACTGAATTTTACCCAAAGTGGAATTAGTCGACAATTAAACTCCCTAACGTCAAAGAGCACGAAAATCCGTTCAGCGTGTTTGGAGAGGTTTTATGTGTACAGACAGACACAGACGGATGAACGAAGCAAATTTCATAGACGTCCCGCCGGGATGGAATAAGCCTGCAGCAGTATTTAGGCCCGACCAGTTTGTGATGCCCAGATGAAATGTACGTACACACACACATTGCGGGGAAAACACCGATGTTTTAAAGTCAATGCTAGGTATAGATCGTAACTACTGTGTATAGCGTAGATTTTCAGCTACAGGCCTAAAAAATATATCAAACAAAAGATAAAGTTACGAAAGCAAACAAACGCACGGGCGTTTATTGTGCGCACAAAGAGTTTATAATTAAAAAAAAGCAATGCAAAAAATATATACAGAAATCTTTTGTGTATTGGACCGTGCATCATCGTGATAGTTCAGGAATTAGAGACCAACTTGAAGTCACGATTTATTAAGTTTATTTCACTTCTTCTATGCTCAACATGTTTCGGACATTAATACATCCATCATCAGGAGCCTGCGACTTCTCTATTGTATCACCACGTTGGTTGTGTGTTCTTGTTTCGATGTGTGTTGGAGTTTCGGTGTGGCTGGTTGGAGTGGTATCCGTGTGGCAGGCTTCAGCCACACCGAAACCCCGAAACACTGATTTATTAAAATTTTTACGTTGTCACGACACACAACATCAATACAGCCTTTTGGGAACTGTTTGTGTGTTCGGGTGAAGTAACACTACCCACGCAACAAATTAACTAACCATAAGAGCAATAAAATATCAATAACTATTCAAGAGAAATAAAGCAAAAATATTCCATAAACTAATAAAGCGTGGATTTTAGTTTACGGGATATTTTTGTGTTACTGTAGCGGTCCTATAATTAGTTAACTTGCCTTGAGTTTGGCGTTTCTTCACTTCCACACGGACAAAAACAGTTTCCGAAACGTCGTCTGGTTTGTGTTCTGACAGCGGCAGAGCGTCATGTTACAACCAAAAAACAATACAGTCACAAACCCTAACAAATTCACAAACGGGCGCCATCTGTTTGCAGTATTCTGAGGGACGAATAAAAAGCGGCAGGCAGTAAATATTTACTTTGAGAGGGAGACAATCCCAAATCTGATCCGCGCTCTTCTGGGACTTCACGCATCATGGAATGATAGTTCGTTACCGACGTTTCGGGACAACCTATTGGCCCCCAACTACAAGGGTCAAGCAGTCAGAGCATTCTTGGACAATGGCAGCACAGTCCTGTGTGGCTGAAATATCACAGTCTCACTACATAACAACAGTATCCAAATAAAAATTACGTGGCCCTGGGTGAATTTTTGAAGAGTGGAGGCAAACACTTCCCTTTCTCGAACGCGATCACCAGCTCTGAACAAGGGTTGCAGATGGCACTGTGCGACTAGTTGAGCAAACTTCAGTACGGTACTACAGTATTTTGAAAGGTACGGAATTTGCTGTTGACAGCGAGTGTTAAGCGGTTTATGCCCATTGGACTTCACTTCATTTGAAGAGAAACTGAAAGCGACAATTGGCAGGAATATGAACACAAGACGTTCCTGCAGAGTCTTTTTATATATCTGCTAAATGTCACGACATTAGATTCAAGTAGACACGAAACTGTATCTATAACGAAGGATCCCGGACGATGATTTTTGACAGATGGTATTTATTCTTCTATTATTCAGCGATGCTGTTACAAATGCACAGCCTATTCCAAGAGCACGCTATGTGATGGTGATGAAAAGGTAAGATACGGAAGCAACTGGTAGTAAACTTAGAACAAAAAAAATCAAAGGGTATCTAGAAAGAAATGATAGGATATGATTAAAAATAATCTTAGCGAAACAACATATATTGTGGCGTGGATTACAACTACACAGAACAGAGTCAACTCGTTAACATAGATTTCGTCAATAATAATGTTACTAATGTTAATAATGTTACTAATCACAGAAAACTGGACAACGAAAATTAATTTGTGCAGACTATGTAATAAATCTTTGTGAACAGCAAAACAAATTTTGCTAATAAGAGGGAAAATCCAATTTCATTTACAAAGATATATCCTGCTGGTACGGGTCTTGTTGTTTCTCCGTTTTAAATGTTCAGATGTAAATTAAACTGCCAGAAATATAATCTAGAATTATCCAGACGCACATACATATGTTCGCTAGGAGCTACAAATCATCTTTAATAGGCCATAAAGCCCGGTTGTCAAAATGGAGCCAGAAAGTGGAGAAAACTCTTGGAATGCATTTTAATGGCGACAGTTAACAGGCAAATTATTTATAAAATAATCTACAAACTTAACGAGACTTATTTATTATACAATAAATGGTGGAAGTAAATATATTTATATATACTTAAAAGAATATCTTGACGAGTAGGATAAGTTATGACGTAACACCTACGTTTACTATATGGCAAACAAGCCTCGTGCGGCCAAGAAAGGTGACCTGGTCATAAAATTTCTGCACTTTGTAGAATCCGGAATTCTGTTACCCAGTCATTAGGGGTGCATATTCACTGCCAAATAAATTTAGTCCTTAATCGATAAACTTATTGTTTTAAAAACATTTAAATATTATCATTCCACTAACAACTCTCTTACAAATGTTTTTAATTATTCAGGTTTCCAGACCTGAACATCACATCAATTTACTTATCTTCTCTCCCAACTTTGCCACGTGCGCTGGACATCCATCTTTCCCTGATTTGATTCCACTAACATTTGTTGAGAAGTAAGCTCTAAAGTTTTATGTTTGTGTGACCGTGAATCATTGATATAATAATATAAACAACCTACTAGATGCAACAATGATAATTTTATTAACAGTTTCAATCAGCTCAGCATGTTTTGGGCGATAATTTCGACCATCCTCAGGAACACTAGACTGTGTTTGTGGCTTGTGGTATAAAGCACCGACGATGTGTCTGCTGGTGACTGGTCACCAGCAGACGGCATCATCGGTGCTTTATAACACAAGCCACAAACACAGTCTAATGCTCCTGAGAATGGGCGAAATTATCGCCCAAAACATGCTGAGCTGATTGAAACTGTTAATAAAATTATCATTGTTGCACCTAGTCGGCTGTTTATATTATTATAAGCTCTACAAACCACGGACTTCCTTATTATGCAATTTCAGCAAACTCATAATTTTTTCTTCCGTGTCAAAATATATTCTCAGTAGCCTGTACTCAGACGTTGTCCGTCTGTATTCTTTACGTAATGTGAGGTTAGGTATCACATCTATGAAAGTGTCCAAGAATATTACAGTTCCTTATCTCTATCGTTACACCGTGCATTTCATAGAGTCATTTAATAAGCACACCAACTAATGCACGTACATAATTTTTTTTACATTAAAACATTTAAAATCGCTCCAACATGTTTCGATCCTAAGATCATCTTCAGGGAGCTACACTGTTCCTCGCGTGAGTCTCACGCAGCATAACACAAGCCCACAGTCAGGCGCATTCTCAGCAGCGTACGACTTACACAATACGACTTGCTGCCACAATTACCAAGTTAATACAAGGAAATTAATCAGTGGGTGTTTTTAAAAATGTGACTTTAACAAGGAACAGTCTAGCTCCCTGAAGATGACCTTAGGATCGAAAAATGTTGGAGCGATTTTAAATGTTTTAATGCAAAACATTTTATATATGTGCATTAGTTGGTGTGCTAATTAAATACAGTTCCGCAATTTCTGTTTTAATCCTCAAGTCACACCTCTGGATAACAAATGTGAAACAAAAGGTTATGAACTGCATGATAGCCAGTACTTTCTTTATTTAATCTGGTTTAAACACACTGCTCTGTAAAAATCAAATAGACAAATTCAGGAACTTACCTAGATAGCTTTCAAGTTGAGGGCTAAAGAAATCTGACAGAAATTTTTGAGAATTCCAGGTTTGTTCTTTCTATATCTAACCAAATTTCCGTGCCACTATAATCAGTACCGTGTAACTCTCTGTTTCAGGCCCATCGCCCACTCAGACCAATGGAAGACATAATTTTCAACGCTCTCCACTTTGAGACATTCATATCTTCCTAACACATGTGCATGGTAGAGAACTGCTAGACACAGCTGCAGTTTTGATACCCCAGGTTAAAACTCGCGTTCGTAAACTGGTTCTTATTCAGTGAGGTAGAATCTCCAAGGATGGCGCTGTGGTACGAAGCTATAACCGCATACAACAATTTAGTTTATCCAGTGAGATGATGTGACCTCGCGGCTGCTGTGTGATGGGTTACCGTCTTCCTGATGACTCCGAATAGATTACTTGACAGACATCAACATTTCGGAGTAACATGTTGCCTCCTTCGTCAGGGTAGAGGCGTGAGGCAACAAATTCCTAAGAAGTTTAGTACCTGTACTGTGAAATTCACGATGCCCACCCCTAAATTAGTAGTCCTAAGTCTGTAACATTCTTTATATTATATTGTCATATTTATCGGTCTCTACTCTTGCCCAACGCGGTATCACAGTTGGCTGAGGCCCTGTGATACAAACCGGAAGGTTCTGGGTTCGAAAAAATGTCCCGATTGTGTCACTGGAATTTTTCATTTTCATAATCCCTCCCGCCGCATTATGACCCTGAGTTAAGGCGTCCGATGTGTAAGGCTGACAACCTAACCACCTTCATGTACCGATTGTCTTGAAATATTGGGAGCCTCAACCTCCTGGAACCCTCAGGGTATGTAAAGGGATTGCTTTATCTTTTGCTCTTTCCCAAGCCTAGTAGTCGTTACAGATAAAAAAAAATTAGTCTCCAAGCAGTCTTTATGGATGACATTCCATTATGCTAATTAATGAATGTGTTTCTAAGTTCAGTCTGACAACTTTAACCTTTTAAAGACGAAGCGCAGGCTGTTTTACTTAAAGACCCAGTCCGTACCGCGCTGTAAACACTTTTCATCTCGGTTATAAAAACCGATCAGTTTATGATGTAAGTGGCACAAGTCACTGTTTGTTCTCAGAAAAATACAAAACACATTAAGGGCAGTGCGTACATTTATTGAGTGATAAACCTAATGGTGCATCACGTAACCAGTAGGCTTTAAAAAGTTAAATTACGTCAGACTAAACATACGAACATTGTCATTAATCTCCAACCATTTCGAGAATAACTGATAATTGACATAAAGAACAAGACCTAAAATATTTGAAGACTACAATTCATATAATACATTAGTACATTAATACCTACTTAAAAAAGGGTTCATCTCCACCACAACAAACAATCATTAAGTGTTATTTACGACAATAATCGGTAGTTGGCGTGAGAATGATATGCAACATAAAAGTAGGCTCTCTAGACATTATGAGAACATACTGGTTATTAATGGAACAGCGGGCTAGGTACTGTTTTTAACACATGGCCTTAAATGCTTAACGTGTTCAGCATGCAACTCTGTTTAAACAAATTTGATGTTTATTGGACCGTGCATCATTGTGATAACTGAAGAATAAAAACCAACTAGTTGCCACTTATTATTTTATTGTACTTCTTATAGGTTCAACATGTCTCGGGCACTACTATGCCCATCATCAGGAGCTCGCGACTGTGTTGTTGATTACCACATTGGTCGTTTCGTTCTTGGTTTGCTGTAGGTTGGAGGTTAGGTGCGGTTATGCTGGAGCAGTGTCCGAGCTGCATCCCGGACACTACTCCAGCATAACCGCACCTAAACTCCAACCTACAGCAAACCAAGAAAGAAACGACCAATGTGGTAATAAATATTATAGTCGCGAGCTCCTGATGATGGGCATAGTAGTGCCCGGAACATGTTGAACCTATAAGAAGTACAATAAAGTAATAAGTGGCATCTAGTTGGTTTTTATTCTTCAGTTATATGGTTAAACACAACGGCAAGCTAGTGTTGTGGCAGACAAAGGGGCACTGGGACAGTTTTTTTTAATGGGTTCTTCTGTTTTCCCCTGTCAGTGCCATTCCACCAGTGCTCAGTATTCACCCATTTATCAAACGATGCTATGTAAGTTGAGCACTTGACAACGTATTTCGATCGCTCACTTAAGTAATGGATAAATGACGACATAAGTTTCTTCAGCAAGCGTCCAATCCATAACGCATTCCGTACCTCTGTCATTTCTGAATTCATCCTCAAGTTCTGTAGCGCATGAAGGGGATGTGTCACAGCAACCGAATAAAATTTCAACGTTCATAAGGTTTCCTAGTTACAGTCATATGGTATGTGTTCTGAGAGACTAAAACTTTAATGGGTTTACTCAAGCAAATGTTAATGTGACCAAAATTTCTGGGTTGTTCTGTTGTACCAACTCAAGTAATTTAGCGCGGACTGAACAGGCTGGCAGGGATGAGAGGTTGGATAAATGTGAGTCCGGGGGAAGAATCGAACGTGACCTAACTCAGAGCGCCGTTGCTGAATCTGTCCCTTCGTAATGAGTGAAATTATACGTGAGTTTTAATATGCAACCTGTAAAGTGCGAATTTGTATAATTATATATTCTTTAATACATATCACAGAGTCCTAAATAATTTGTGAATTATATCTAACAGTGTTAGAATCTGCCGAAAATTACAAACATTATTCAGAAAGCAAGAAGTAATAATAATATCAAGCCTGAGAGACAACATACAGTACTTGAAATAAATAAACTTATCACCAGTGTGATACTAACGAAGTATCTAGTACCAGAAATCGAAGTTTCAACATCGCTAATAACAAATCCCGCCAATGAACACAGTCCAGAGCCAGTTCCATCCACTCACACGTCTCAAAAAACCATTTCCATTAAGATACATCTTGCTAATAACATTATTGTTCTTATTTCTAGTTTTCTCTTGTGTCAGTTTTCCAACAGACGTTCATGCAGTTTCTCTAGGCCTAAGATTTTTGGTCTATTTACATGCCCAGCCTTTCTTATTATCTTTGCGGTGGATATCACGTTGTGTGGTCTTATGACAACTATATAAAATATAAACTTCAACACAACTAAGTTTGGTGTTTATTTAAGCAAACATATATCAACCCACGTGCTTCACTTCAGGCCAAATACATACATGTAAAAACACTTACAGCAGTTCATATTGCTTTCCGAGAATGCTAAGTAAATATGCACAAAAAGAAATGTATACTGCCTTAAGTGTTTATGTATTTAGCCTGAAAAATGACCGCTTGGGTCGAAACTTGTTACTTTATTAAACAACAAACTAAGTTGCTTTGAAAGTTATCATTTATATAGTTACCTTCGCATAGTCCGTCCATTTTAGTGCACTAAGTAACCCACGGACATTACTGTCATTGTAACCACGACCATTCCTAACCAAATGTACTGTAAGAGTTAGCCTACTAAACTGTGAGCTTGACATGGCGCGAAGATTTCGGTTTTCATCTTTCGGGTTATGACGCCGTGTGGTCTCGTAAGTGACTACCTACCTAATGTGTTCGTACTTATTGTGCTACGGGTGTATTGCTGTTTTTACTTTAGATGCCGGACTGCTGGCTAGGAGTCAGTATTCGGTAGGTCCTGCGACCGGCCACCTCGACACAGATCTTTCTTGGTTTCCTTGTGTCTATAAGCAAATGCTGAGATTGTTCCCAAGATTCCAAGTTGCCACTACATGCTTCTCATGTAGGCTCTTCCGCCTTAAATTTAGTAGTAACCAGCTTCATATTTTGTATGCATGTAAAATAACCACTGCCACCCGGTGAAAACACAACTGAAGTTAATAATAATAATAATAATAATAATAATTATTATTATTATTATTATTATTATTATACGATATGGATGTCTCTTGTCACAGGCTTTTTCTTCCCGGCACTTCTCTTGAACCAGCGGTGATCCCCACCGCTCAGGCTTCAAGCTTCACAC
>Ga0123355_10016036_pt1 | contig 11792 bp, 4 predicted proteins | sample TergutEmb28metaG_3_FD_89872 | JGI IMG/M metagenome (GOLD analysis project Ga0123355, IMG submission 89872) | Embiratermes neotenicus P1 segment gut microbial communities from Petit-Saut dam, French Guiana - Emb289 P1 | ecosystem: Host-associated > Arthropoda: Insects > Digestive system > Gut ...
ATGTAAATTATTCCTTTTTGGGTAATTCCCCGGCGTCTGAGTTCTAATTGCCGACGTTTCGGAACTCACTATCGGTTCCATCTTCATAGGCAGGTGAATGAACTTCATTCACCTGCCTATGAAAATGGAACCGATAGTGAGTTCCGAAACGTCGGCAATTAGAACTCAGACGCCGGGGAATTACCCAAAAAGTAATAATTTACAACGATATTTTAACTTTAACAAAGGTGCAGGATAAGGCTCCCTGAAGATTGTGCGGTGCACGGAAACGTGTAGGAGTGAATAGGACATAACAACATTGTTAATATGTACATATATATATATATATATATATATGCATGTTTGTATATATTCTGCACTGGTTGGTCTGGAAAGTAAAATGTGCAAGATGCACGGTACGAATATCAAATACATAAATCCTACCTTTGGAGAAAATTTGCTTACTTTTACATTTCGTTCATTCTAGTAGTTAATACTGATTAAATAGGAGACAAAATGTGATTTTGCCAAATATATAATTCAATAACTTTGCCCAATACAACAATGATAAGCCCCTCTGCTAACTGCACAATGTTTTCTTAACTTTATGCTTCAAATTGCCATTTCTTTATGATGTTAAATATTACAACATTAAGTGTGGAGCACTAAACAAAATTAACTGCACGTTTTGCTGCATTCGGAATTTGATTGGTTGATACTAAAGTGATTATCTACAGACATTCTTAGTAAATATGTAGGACAACAACTGTGGACCATATTTTATGATCCCAAGTTTTAAATATATTCATAGAATTGAATCTGTAATGAAATCTACTAGACACTTCCATACACACTGTTGTAATATTACGAAATGTATAATAATTTTCAGTATGCACAGAAATATGAAATAAATGTATCGTATCGATATGTACTTGTACTTGATTTTCACAAATCAATCGTTTATTTACACTTTATATAATTGTTAATAGATTAATTTGTTTATTATAATTACAATATTTATAGTATTATATACTGTTATTAAGAGGTAAATTTTTCTTTGCTTAATTAATCACTATGTCATTGTAATTTACAGGATAGTGAGAGCGGTTGTACAGTTGAAGACCACCGAAACCCTGAACCTAGATAAGTCGTGTGACATAAAATTGACATAAGTTTAGAGGCAGTACGTGAACTGCTAATGGGCTGCAGGTTTTAAGTACTTGTTAAAGGTTGTTACTGCTTTACGAGCTAAGTGCATTATATTTGTAGGTTTGACTGCACACAGAACACAATGGAAACCGACCGAACAGAGCCTCCGGCATCAGAACTTAATAGGCCGTTTATCACACAACAGAGATCTGAACAACTAACACGTCCCGTTTCCCCTCAGGTAAGTTTCAATTTTCGCTTTGCAGCCAATAGTGACTACGAATATTTACACAGTTAGTTCCTAACAATATTCTTTCTAGTTCCCTGTTTTGCCCCAAGAATGTGTAAGAAACTTCCTTCTCGAAAGCGATAATGATGTTCAGACTTCATTATTTTTAACATTTTTGTTTACTTTGCTGCAAACTTAAATAATCACACACTGCATAGCATACGACTTATTAATGATCTGTTTCAATATTCCCCTCCCCAGATGCACTCAATAATAAACTTCCCCAGTTTACCACCTGTTGCCCCACATAGAATCCACATTAAACGTCACATAAAATATATGGCAAAGCAACGTGCTAATTATTGTATTATCCAAATAAATATTCCTGCTTCACAACTCCCAGCACGCCGCCATTTGCAGCACTGAAATCTCTTTCTTCAAACTGTGTTCTCTTCATAGCATATTGTGTGGTGATTAAGCTTCCAGTGATATTAAAATTGAACAGACTTTTCTAATTCTGTCAATTGACAAAGTGCATCCTGTTGGTTTGTAATAATATTAGCAATTCCACAACATATTTATTTCCCTGCAGTACAATGTGAACATTCAGGGTAGCAGAATTTAAAGAAAATCTACTCGCTCGTCCCAGTTTGTTGAAAAGTTAATCGTTGTACAGTTGTGTGAATTGTTGTACAGTTGTGTGAATTGTTATACAGTTGTGTGAATTGTTGTACATTTGTGTGAATTGTTGTACATTTGTGTGAATTGTTGTACAGTTGTGTGAACTGTTGTACAATTGTTTGAATTGTTGTACAGTTGTGTGAATTGTTGTACAGTTGTGTGAACTCTTGTACAGTTGTGTGAATTGTTGTACAGTTGTGTGAATTGTTGTACAGTTGTGTGAACTGTTGTACAGTTGTTTGAATTGTTGTACAGTTGTGTGAACTGTTGTACATTTGTGTGATTTGTTGTACAATTGTTTGAATTGTTGTACAGTTGTGTGAATTGTTGTACAGTTGTGTGAACTCTTGTACAGTTGTGTGAATTGTTGTACAATTGTGTGAATTGTTGTACACTTATGTGGATTGTTGTACAGTTGTTTGAATTGTTATACAGTTGTGTGAATTGTTGTACAGTTGTGTGAATTATTGTACAGTTGTGTGAATTGTTGCACAATTGTTTGAATTGTTGTACAGTTGTGTGAATTGTTATACAGTTGTGTGAACTCTTGTACAATTGTGTGAAATCAGTGGACGGAGCCAAAAACATACTATTTTTACAACATACTCTGAAGACACGATAAGTAACGATACTATGTGCTTCCAGGCAACAGTTGCTGCTTTGGTGTGTTTGACAGCTGCCTGCGTAGGTTTAACTGAAGGTTATTTACACACCCTCCCTTTTCGACTTCACACAAGAAGCAGTGACTTTGAGGCGTTCGAAGAGGCTGTGTCATGGTTCGGTAAGGGAAGACGGCTTTTTTACTTACATACACATAGCGGTAAAATAGAATTTTACGATTTTTTAAAATTTGAAATTACCGGTATTTCTAAATTGAATTTCTGAAGTTTCTGTAGTTTCTGAAGTACCAAAATACAATAACAGAAATTAAAAATGAACAAATATTTTATGGAAATTAAAAGAAAAATCCGTCAACTCAACTAAACTGGGTCCAGTATTTATTTCTCTAAGAAGTTTGAAAACCAAAGGATTTTCTTCTCGCTAAAATACTTCAAAGCCCATAAAATATTACACACAATTGAATTAGTGTTTTCGCATTCTTCGCCCAGGTATTAACAAAATAACCAACCAACTACCTCTGCACGCACCAAAGTCTTTCACCAGCTTTTATTTCCAAAATTAATCAAGATATTTCAGGCGCATTACGGAATCAGCAGGTGTTACCAAATTCATTAGAGCCGCGCTATAGATCCGTATTATAATGCATAAAATACTAGTCCTATTTACATTCTATTTATTTCCAGTTCTTTTTTTAAATTATTATTACTAATCTATCATGCATTAGCACAAACACTGTGGCACACTTTTATCTCTTATCGCCAAGTATCGAGCACAATTTCAGCAGCACGTGTCCTTACAAAGACACCACCAACGCGCTCAAGTATTGCCTTTGTAAAAGTTTTCTCTTAGTTTTGACAAAATTATTGTATATTTTTCAACCTATAATAGTTGTTATGATATGCAATATCGTAACTTTTAAATGCTTGTAACTAATGCTTCTTGGTAATGGGCCATGAGGAATGAATTATGAGGCAGGCAGCGTAGATATTTTCACATTTTTGCACAATAAAGTTTAATTGTCGGTATGATTACTGATGTTGTACAATCAAGTACAGGGTGATACGCAACACTCTAACACATTTTCGGTATATCTGTTCATCTGTCTGCACGTAACGTTGGAACAATTGTAAATATATTATTATATCATTTTATATTTGGGTAGATTTACTGAAAATTTTGGTAAATTTCAAAGACAATTTAAATACTTATAAAACTAACGGACACGACAAGAAAGCTTGATTTCTTTTATCTTTTTACTTCCAGTATGCCTCAACGAGTATTTGTGGATTTGAAGAACTTCAAAACAAAAATTATGGAAGAAAAATGAAACCTGTGTAATGCCCAATATTTATTTCAGGGATAGAGTAATAAAAAAGAACAAACACATATATCAGATTTTTACGTTATTGGCACATTATTACATTTCCTAAATTATTCTCACATCTTCCACATGACCAATAGAGGCATTACAAGCATTATTGTTTGTAGTATCGAGTGGGGCAAATTTGAAATATGAAACTGATTTAACTTGCACGCAACAGAACTAAATGTGTTGGATGAGACAAATGTTACTTACCGCCTTGCTATTATTCTGTGTCGTTGAGGGCATTTATGTTTGCGCCAGCACAGTAACTGTCCTTGGGTGCACAGGCACGAATTTCTGCATATTTACAAGAAACTCACGCATTTATACAATGGAATTTTATTAATGACATATATAATCAGTACAGTTCTCATTACATTCCTGAATCTCTTTGCTATAGACAATTAGGCCTACTTCCGTATTACAGCATGCTTACACATAAACACGGCACACATATTTGATTTTCCCTCACTTGAAGAAAATCGTGTATGTAAAAATGAGCCAAAAGTCATTACATGACATGACTTGCCGTTGCATGTAACAATGATCATTATCAGTTAACTGTAGGCATGTCAACTCACGACACAAATTTCTTCTCATTTTATTTAAAGTTAAGAAACCTCTAATTCATTACTACCATATAGATGCATATGTTGTTTTTGGGACGATTACTTTACTGGACAAACGTTGATTGTCACACTCTGCCAGCACACATCATTTCAATTCCCCACTTAGCTCACTCTCCACTACCAAGGTGTATAGCCAATGTCATTTACAACGTGTTTTGTCAGGTATGGTAAAGTCTCATCCAAATACAAAATTATTAGTCTTTAAAATATACGAGTTATTTGGTAGGGATTTTCGCTCTTTTTTGTACTTGGAAAGAGCAGTTTCAGAAGCTCTAACCACTCTGTGTATTTGTAATTTGCTGAGTACTGGACATCTACGACATTTTGTGTACTTGTAAGGTGATCAGATGGCCTTCTAGAGATCTGTGCCATTTTGTGCACTGTTATCTGTTCACAGACAGTATTTACAAAGTTGCCAGCCCTGTGGGCTTTATGCTGAGCGGCATCATGATGGAATTGTGTGGCAGACGGCTAACTGTTCAGATTGCTGTTGCCTCTCTCTGTATTGGCTGCTTCCACATCTTCGGATCAACTACATATCCAAACTCGCTTGTTGTGTTAGCAGTGTGTCGTTTTGGGATAGGAGTCAGCATTCCGGGCCTTTTTGTAAGTAAGATACAGAGGAACTAGTGATATATGGTAAAATGTGAAAATAATTACAACGTAACAAGAACATAGAAACAGCGCCCACAATATACTGTAAGGGGTAAAGAAGTGTACTGCAAATATTAATTGATAGAATAGGCCAAATATATAATTATAGACAAGCACGCGCACACACACTTTCTGCATGGAGCAGAGTCCTTCTTCAGAAACTAACAGTTTATCATCTAGTCAGTAACTTACTCAAATTTTATGGAAACCAAAGACTTATTAACGCGTTAAAAACAGCCCGCCAACTGGCCTTAAGCGAGCCAGACAAATCTAATACTTGCCCCCTACCCTTCTATTCTGCGCTCTTAAAAATCCATCTCAAAATTATGTTCCGATTTACGCCTGTATTTTACAAGCGATTCTAACCCTCAGGTTTCCCCACCAAAATTCTCTATGTAATTTTCCTCTCCCTCATACATGCTACATGCACCGCCAAAATCATTCTTCTCCTTTTGATCACCCAAATAATGACTGGTGAGTGGAACATATCATTCAGTTCCTCATTATGTAGTTTTCTCTACTCCCATGGTACCTCTTCCCTCTTAGACCCACATCTGCTCCTCAACATTATATTCCCAAAAACCATCAGCCTACATTTCTCCCGCAGTTTGAAACACACGGTTTCATACCCACAAAGAACAGGAAGCGAAATCATATTTCAGTATACTGTATATGAATATTTATATTTTTTAGGAAGAAACTGAAGCTAAAAATTCTGTACCGAATGACAGCAATCGTTCCCTTAGATCAGTCTGCACTGAATTTCTCCCTGAAGAGGATATTGTTTCGTCAGTGCTGTTCCCATATACTGAACTCTTGCACCCTTTCATAGGGCTTATGATTTCGCCCTGCATTCTGATCTCGAATCATGAACATGTACTTAGTGTTATGTCTAGTTCAGTCTCCTTAATAGGAACTGAATAATTTTCTTTTGTTTTGTTTTCAGTATGTTGGTTTCCCCCAGTATAATAAAATTATCAATATTAACGCGAAGCTGATGTGCACCATTTAATTTGAAACCATCCTGGTTTATCTGAAACTTCCTAAAGGCATACTGTAAAGCAAACTTGAAAAGCAATTGCAAAAAAATATCTTCTTGGTTCAAAAATTCTTAATAAGAAACATGTCACACAACATTTCCTAACCGGGATCTGCAGTAGCTTTCATTCAGATACAATTTTATTAGCCTTACTAGTGTCATGTGGATACCAAACTGATTGACTGTATTATACAAGACCACACTGCATACCAGCTGATGTACTGCTTCATTGTGCTTCTTTTATCTCAAGTATTTGAAGAAAATGAAATATAAGAAATGTAGCTGATCCGTTGCTTCAAAACCCACACTAACGATGTTGGATAAAATTTTGTACGGAGTGGACTATAGTTACTATAATTCGTTTTTATCACCCACGTTATAAGAAGGTACAATGATTATGCCTTACACTCCGCAGCCAATTTTTGCTTCCTCTAATTACAATTAACAATTTTATTCAAATCTGAACGAATTGTCCTACCTCCTGCTTTATTCAAATCTATTGTAATTTTACAACTGGTAATTTGTGGCTTTGTAGATTTTGAATAGCCATCTAAATACCAAAAGTAATGGGATCAGGCACGAATGGCTCTGCTGTACATATTTCTCTCTGCCTAACATCATTAACACCACGTGCATTCTGTAGCTCAGTGAAATAGAAAAAATAATTTGACAGTCTGTAACCGAATGAACATTCCTACTTTTACTCTATTAATTATACATGTATATAAATTATTATGATAACAATCTATTTTCCTCACATGCTCACATAATATTATGTTAAAGCAGTACTGGAAATATCGCACTGTACAGTATTGCCTATGATGAAAAAATTTTGGTGCGTAACTATGAAATTATTATCCCGTTTTTTTAGACGGTAATAACAGTGAAATGTACATTTACAAAGCAATATGTAGACAACTAACAGTCATCCTTCAGATATGTAATTTAAAATTTCAATCCATCCTTTACAACAAGAGGCGTTCACAAACAAATTCCAGACAGTACTTTTGAGATTCTGAGACTAAGGGTCGTGGGATGGACTGCATGTTGGTTATCAATTGTTACCACTGTCCACAGTAAGACCAAGTTCGAAAGTCACTGCCGATCGACACAAATGTTACCGGTCCTTTTCATACTTCTTACTAAAGGAACTTTCGCCAAGTCTGTCAATTAGAGGAGGCGGAATGGCTGAGTCTTTGAGGTGAAAATATGGCTCGAGCAGTGGAGGATGTTGCCTTTCGACAGGACATAAATGGTATAAACTTTGTTGAAGAGGAATGTAAGTGGTACCGGAAGGACTATATATTTGTATATAAGTCCATAATATATTATTATTCTATTTAATAAAATTTACTGGAGTATACAGTCTTCATAATCGTTTACGCCCATCTTACAAAAGCTGCACTTTTTCGTATCATAAGATTGATAATCAATGTGTGCATTGCGAAATGTCCGCAAATTACAACTCTCTGTGTCTATGAGCTGTGTGTCTGCCCTCGGTAATTATCCAACAGGAATGGCTCTAGCATCTCGACTAGGAGGCTTACAAACACAGGATTTCTTGAAATGGCATAAGTGATACCTCTTTCTTACTATAATATCGGTGCCTTATATGTCAGATTTGACATTCCTAAAAGTTATTTTTTGGATTTGCGGGATTTTTCACGCTAAGGAAGAGGCTGTTCCGCCATCTGCAAGACAGTCTTCATTAGGCAACTATGCACAATACTTGCTGGACAAAAGTAAATAAAATAGCTAGGGAAATAAATCATCCTCGGGGAAAAATGCTGAAAAAGAGTTTCTGTGTTACAGTGCAGTGACATTACAGCAGAAAAGGGAATTGTTAAGTAGGATGAATGTTTATAGCAACTATTGGTTTAGATTATTGAAGTAGATGTTTGTTATAGAAGATGGTGAATTGTAATACCTGAAATTAGTACACATTAAAACCCTTATTTTTTTTTCTTTCCTCTAATATTTACATGTGTCAGTCTGTATCTACAGACAGAACTTTTAATTACGTAATTATACACCAACCGATCCCAGTGGCCACGCGGTATCAGGCGTAGGTCTGCGGCAGCTTACCTGCTGAAATTGTGGGGTCGAATCCCACAGCAGACATGCATGACCCTCTGTTGAGTTTGTTGTGTGTTGTCAGGAAGAGGTATTTTCGACGAGCTGATCACTCCTCCAGAGAGGACCTATCGACTGTGCAGCGTCGTTGTGTGTAGTTTAGAGTCCTTGTGAAGGAAGAGCCCTGGATCACGAAGGGCTATTTCACAAATAAAATGTTACACCAGTCACAGAATACAGGCCACATATCTTCTGTGTTGCAGGGGAAGTGCTGAATGACCGCCGGCTAAGGAGGGACAGTTTGGGGGATGTTAAGTATTTATTCATGACGTCAAAATTAAATGCTTGTTAAATGGTGTGTTTATTGTTTTTTTCTTACACTTTTATTTTATTGGTAAATCTGTAGCTTCCCCATTGCCATGCCATCTTAGGAAGCAGTCTCCTTCAGCACTTCCTTTAAGAACACAATAGAAAAGTAGACTTTAGCAACAGGGAGCGTTAAACCGCACTAAGTGGTCATTGCGTAAGTCGAAGTGTGTTCTTCTATAATAACCGTCATTCATGCCCATTTATAACAAATAAGCCAACATATTTTGCATTCTACTGAATTCCAATTTCAGATACAATATTTCCCACAATCCATAACCAATTCCTTTACACTTGTATCCACACCCACCTAAGTAAAGGTAATAGACATATTTGGAAATTGGTACAGTCATGGATAAAACAATGCAAATATTTCATCTCTTCTTATTTTGACAGCAATGCACTTGTGGCTTTTATAACTTAGTTAAAGGATCTATGAAGTGCAAGTGAAAGGAAAATATTAAGAACAATATGTGGCCAGTACAGGGGAAAGGGCGCTGGCATGTTGAATGGAATTGACAGAGGGCTAAATGAAGAGGATGTTATTGAAATTGGAAGGCTGGGATGGGCGTGTCACATCTTGAGAGTGGAAGGCGAAAGGATCCACTTAGGGAAAAGAGATTCTCAATGAGAAATTCCCCAACAAAGTTACAGCAGGGAAAGCAAGAAAAAGAATGGAGAAAGTTGTCCAGGGTGTTGCATTGCAGTTCCTAGGAATAACAGGTTGGAGGAGTTGAGCAGTGGAAAGAGAATAATGGCTGTGCTTTAGGGGGAAGACAGGGTCCGGGAGGGACCTTAGCGACACACTTGGACGGATAGGGCACATGATATATTGTATAGTTTACTGATATGAGGTTACCCACTGAGGCTTCCTCTTCACAAGTTTCCCCATAATTTTGAGTTCCCAACTGCGTTTATGGCATATTTTATGTAATGTGCAGGATGGGCATTCCTTGCGTAATTCGTGCTGCCTGATGACGTCTTGGCAAAAAGGCGGAAATTTTTAACATTAAATAAAATGAGTTAAACAGCATAACGAAACTGTGATTGACTGTCCGTCAGTGCTGCGTATAACTGTACACTGTATGTGTGTTGGCAGCGCATTGCTTTGTTGTTCATATAAGGCTTATCAAGAGCTGAGATTGTGTAGAGTTTAACGGAATTTTGTTCACCGAATAATGAATTGCACAAGATGTGGAACTGTGATGACATTCTGAGTGTTATACATGATCATGAGTATGTAATGTTTCATTTGTTACAGTTCTATCTGCAAGAGATAACTGATAGCAGGCTACGAGGTTCTCTCTCTGCCTGCATCCCCATGACTCTCTATATTGGCTTCGTGCTGAATTATGAGATTGGCTTCAATATAAGTTGGATAATTTCAGCAATTCTGGCAGGTGGCTTTGCATTGATAGGCGTAGTGGGCTATAGTTTTCTGCACGAGACTCCGGTGTGGTACGTCAGAAACAACCGCATCAGCGACGCTAGGAAGGTCTTCAGTTGGTTGTGGGGATCTGTGCACGATGTACAGGTAAGTCTCACTCACCCACTGTACATCTACCGAACGGCAGACACACTGCAGCAAGTTACACAGTTGTGCATGATTAGGATTTTTCCATTGAAAGCAGAATAACTTTAATGGATCAGCAGTAGCTACATTTCGGTATGACTTAAAGACTTTGAGACAGGTGCTGAAAATTACCTCCATCAAATCACAAAACTCTTTGATACGCGGTCAATACAGCATTCTGAAATGTTTGAATTTCGGTTTAGAAACTGCAGATATTGCGTGATTGAAATTTTGTTTACGGTCTTCATTTGTGTGTGTATTAATTTTACGAACTTCATCCTTCAAGCTCAGACGATTTTCACTTGGTGTCGGATTTGTCGAAGCAGCAGACTGAAAAACGGCAGCTAGATATTTGGTCAACAAAACTGTTACTAAAAGAATTTTCACCGTCTTTCCGTTCGATCAGGAATTCCTCCTATCCTTATATACATTTTCAAAAGGAAAACATGAAATGATAATGTGCATGTTGTGTCTTTCTGAATTAACTTTATCCGAAAGGATGCTCTGTCCGAATGCTACTGTTACACTGACATCACACAGCAATGCAAGTTTAATGCGATGTGACTTTTCCAATGTAATTGTCTGCCGATCAGTATCTGTTCTATTAACTTCTACGCGAATATTTATTTTCATTCGTCTGTAACGTAAGTCAGCACTGGATCAAGTTTAATGTTATACACTGCGTCATAAAACCAGCCATTTAAAAGAAATTTTTCTCAAATCAGTTTACTGTCGCCGCAGTTACAAACTCGCTCCACATCCTTCAATGTTTCTTCTAAAACGACACGTTCCTTTTTCTTTTTCCTCTTCTGTAACAAAAAACCTATCGCCAATTTGAACACCAATCGACGTGCTGTTCATTTCGAATTAAATGTTACAACGGTACGGCGTATTTTAAATTTTCTACTGCACTCTGTGCAATGTTTAAACATTTGTATGTTTAAACAAAATATATTGTGTATTACATTGTGAACATGTGCTGTGAATGAGATGGATATGTAAAGACTGGGTATATTGTACAGGGAAATGTTAAGGGCATATGGACCGGTGGTAGAGCAAGGAATGTGGATAGTGAGATGTGATCAGGAAATGGGGGAGCTGTATAAATATCTGGACAGAGTAACAGGCATTAAAAATAAAAGATTCTAATATATTGGATATGTAGTTATAATGGATCAAGGAAGGGGATTTTAGGTATTTCAGAGTAAAATCTTAAGTAAGTAGAAGATGGGGAAAACTTAGATATAAATAGATGGGAGATATGGTGAAGGATCTAACGGAAATGAAGTTTAAGTGTTGATGACAGAAAGCACTTGATAGGAAGAATGGCAGTCCGTAGTTAAGTATGGCAAGGCTGTCAGAGGGCCATGGAGCTGAGAAGTAAGTTTCACTTTGCAATTCATATTCACGAACACAGTTTATTTCTGTTACTGACA
>Ga0123355_10016037_pt1 | contig 11792 bp, 8 predicted proteins | sample TergutEmb28metaG_3_FD_89872 | JGI IMG/M metagenome (GOLD analysis project Ga0123355, IMG submission 89872) | Embiratermes neotenicus P1 segment gut microbial communities from Petit-Saut dam, French Guiana - Emb289 P1 | ecosystem: Host-associated > Arthropoda: Insects > Digestive system > Gut ...
GCCTTTACCCCCAGGAAATACTCCTGGTACTCTTTTCTGTTAGAGGCTGAGTCGACCCCAGGGCCATAGTGCGATCGGAAGGATTTTATGTCAATGAAAAATCCACTGACACCAGCTGGGATCGAACCAGCGACCTTCCGAATTGTAGCACAGCACATTAACCACTGTGCTATCGCGGTCCCCAGACTTAGTAATATGTCCTTGAAATCGAAATGTGCCAAAGGAATTGAGGAAGTTTACGTTCGTTGAGACCTCGAAATAAAATAGTCATTAAGACGTATTAAAAAATATGCCAGTTCTTTTATTAAATTAGTTTTCGTTTCTGTGTTCTGGTTTACGTTTCCTTTGGGCATCCTCGGCCACCGGCCTACTTTTTGATGCTGTAATGCTTTACGTTTGCTCTGTCGGTTTTCCGCAGCATCAGCGTGTAACGTGTTGCGTAATTTGGCGGTATGTGGACACTTCCTTTTTTGAGTGCTGCTTTGTTCAATGGGGCAAGGTCTTCCCTTCTTCTTCTTCTTCTTCTTCTTCTTCTTCTTCTTCTTCTTTCTCCTCTTCTTCAGGCACTGAACTTCCTTTAGTGTTTGAAAGTTGTGGCCTTCTCAACGACATCTTTCCATTTCCCTCGACCCTGGACGCAGGTTATCCACTTTTTTAACCTTCATTTGGCAAATGTCCTGTTTGACCTTATCCTCCCATCGGTACTTCGGTCCTTCTTGTGATCTTTTGGTCAGAGGATTCCATTTAAATATCTTCTTGACTGTTCCGTTGTCTGGCATTCTTTGTACGTGGCCAAACCAGCTTAGTCTTTGAGCTTTAATATAATTGACTATATTTTTATGTTTTATCAGTTTATCTAATTCTTCGTTAGTTTTAATCCCCCATATTTGATTTTCTTTCGTAGGCCCAAATATTCTTCTTAAAATTTTCCTCTCAAAGACCAGCAATTTCTGAATTGTAGTTTCTTTCAGCACCCATGTTTCTGTGGCGTATGTCACTAGCGGTCTTATGACAGCTCCGTATAATTTTAATTTCGAACTTTAGTGACTAATTTACTTTTAAAGAAATTTTGGTTTGCGTAGTATGCCATTGTACCATGAACTATCCTCTCTTTGACCTCCTCTTCGATTGTGTTACTATCATTTATAGTGGATCCTAGATATTTATATTGTTGAACTTGCTCTATACATGAGTTGTTAATCTTTCTCAGTCCTGATGTCGTTTTTGTGTGCATTTTAGATACTTAGTTTTCTTCCCGTTGATGTTAATCTAACTTCCATTGAGTTATTGTGGCAAGTTATTACTTCAGTTAATATGTGTATATGAATATGAGTGTGTTCATTCATACAGAGAAGGTGTAACTATTTATCATTTTTTCTACTTGTGTGATAATAAATTTGTTATTTTTTTATCTTTTCATCTTCTGCCCCGCATATAATGTTACATTTACGTAACCCCGACTTACGTGTTTGTTATGTCCTAGTGTTTATATTTTGAGGTAATATACAGAGATATGAAGTGTGGGGGTTGCAAGACGAAAAGACGAGCTGATAACGTAATATAACTGAGTGTTACTGGAGTGGTCTCAATGAATATAATCTTACGTTTGTAATTTCCAAGAAGTAAGTGTATTTCTCCTGTGACGTAGACGGAATTAACACGAGTGTGTTGTTAAGATATCGCTCATTTGCGACAAGAGTGTCACAACTCAAAGTTTGGCACTTTCGAGTTACTGATATAGAAAGAAACGTTTGCAGATGCACTTTTAACAGGTATAGTGTCATAACGCAGTTTGCAAAACTCGCCGCTGGAGAGCAGTTGTGTCGTCGTTGCACTCATAGAAAACCTTTAAACGTATCTCCTGAAAAATCATAAATTTTGAGTTGTGACTCTGTTGTCGCAAATGAACGATATGACCTGAAATTTTGAATGGTCAAATTGTACCTGGATCTTTCGGAAGCTTAAGTGAAAAGAGAAAGCGAATGTACATTACTAACCTGCACTTTGATTCTTCCAGTCTTAATACATACGACGCCAAACAACGTAGTACATAAGTTCTCTGAACACCGGATTTTTAAGAAATATTTATGGAAGATTCTCCGAAACGCCCGTAAGCTAAAAAGCGCCACGTCTTAGAAGACTGGAATATACATGGAACTGTACATTAATTATTTGTGTACGACTATACGTTTCTTATTTCACATGATCTTTAAATCCATATTCAACGTTGTTATTTCAACTTGTTTCATCCAATACGTTTGTGCATTAACCAGATATTTGTACTTTTGAAGAATGAAATACCAACTAGATGTCATTTGTTATATTTACTTACTTCTTAGATACTCCACATGTTTCGGGCATTAATATGTCCATCTTCAAGAGTTTGCGACTATACTGTTGAACCGCCAAAACGCACCCTAAATCCAACACACAGCAATCCAAGAACAATACAGCCAATATGGTTGTTCAATAGCATAGTCGCAAACTCCTGAAGATGGACATATTAATGCCCGAAACATGTTGAATATCTAAGAAGTAAAGTGAATATAACAAGTGACATCTAGTTGGTTTTTTATTCTTCAACTATCACGATGATGCACGGTCCAATAAGCTTCAGATTTGTAGTTTTATTGGATTACTTTACCCAGAATTTGAAGAGCAACATAATTTTTGGAAACGCCAGGGAATACTTACCGAAAGACGCAGAGTAACAGTCCAAAAGACTTCACTTTTCAATACCATCGCTGTGTGAGCCGTAAATCGCTCAGATTGATACCATTTTTTACCTACGTTAGAACAGTGATATACTTGTTTTCTCCATACTACGACGCAGGGAAAAACTCAGTCATTCCTGCGGGAATATCTGTACATTGTAAACAACATTTTGTTTTATTATTTTACGGAGCACAATATTTACGTCAGCATTACAATGATAGGCAGACTCTGTAGAGGGTTTTTATAATCTTTTGACAAGTTTTGTATATTAAAAATACAACTCGAATATCGTTGAATTCCGTAGTTAATTGTTATTTTACTTGAGAGGATCGAAAATGCTTAATTTGAGTCCTTTGAAAGAGTTTGATTTCAAAGATATGCCGGTCGGCCTATTATGATGTGTGGAATTAGTTTCACTTTACTAATTTGTAGTTGCAGACTTTACTGTTGTGAAAAATTACTGCCAATTATGTTTTCGTCAAATGTCCGTATTAAAAATATAGTTTGAACTGCTTCGACGAGTTTGCATACTCGGAGATTATTTTTAGTCCATTTTGATTCACCTACATCTCATTTCACCAATGCATCTCTGTTTTTAGTTATCATGTAAATTACTTCTTGACACGCGGATACTACACCCGTCTACCATAATATAAACCACACTTTCGTCTGTGGCATGTTGTAAGGTAGAACCTGCAATTTGTAAGCCAACCTATATATAATCTGTTTATACAGGGTGTCCCAGGAGGAATGTGCCAGACTTCAGGAGAGTGTTCCTTATGTTAAAGTATACCGATATAATCCAAAACACCTATATCCAAAGTTAAACGGTTACGGAGAAAATGGCCAGAGAAGTTTGAAACTTTGACAGCTGTTACACACTTTTTGATGACCAAATACATATTAAAACTGGCAGGAATATGTTGTTTCTGTAATGCTAATATCTGTACTTAACATGTAATTAACGTATGAGTGACATAAAGCCATTACATTGAACTACATAAACACACACATTAACGCCGTAGTCGTTCTTAGGGTTCCAAGCATTTTACATGGCGCATGAATATCCAGCACTATTGAAGTACTGATTTAACTTTGCTGACTGCGCATTTTGGTATAAGCCTATTACATAACTGTATTAAAATACAGTACCTGCTTTACACTAATTGTTCAAAGTGTCCTACTCCAGTTGCTATGCATTTTTCGGCACGCATCAATAGAGACTGAGTAGTAGAAGCAACGTTGTCTGGATGGTTGCGTATGTGTTCTGCCGCTGCAAAAATACGATCGCGCAGTACTGCTCTTGACTGGACCTTAGTTTCGTACACTAACGTCTTCATGTGGCCCCAGAGGTAATAATCAAGAGGTATAAGATCTGGCGACCTCGGTGGCCATGCAATGGGCCCACCACGACCTAACCAGTGGTTAGGGAAGCATTCATTTAAGTACTCCCTCACGTGCCGATTGCGTCAGCTGAACAGGTGCAGTACGTGGAACGGCAAGAAGACCGCACTTTTCTCTGGCCATTATCTCCGTAACCGTTCAACTTTGGATATAGGCGTTTTGGGTTATATCGGTATACTTTAATATAAGGAACACTCTCCCGAAGTCTGGCACATTCCTCCTGGGACACCCTGTATTTCTCTATTAATTTAGTTGTCGTAAGTCCAAATATTCTTCCCACGTTTCAAATCAGAGAAGAAATAATAAATGTATGTTTGTAGATCACAATTTCCGAAACTTCCATTACATTTAATCAAAAATGATTTGAACATAAATTTCCAATATTTCAGTAACCCTTAACATTGCTATATCGAAATATTCCGATCTGGAATATAGGTGGTTGTGGCAGTGACGTAAAGCTGGGATATAAATAGAGAATATTGCCTCCAGTGACGAAACCCATACACGATAAGCAGCTCCGGAACTCAGTGACATTTAGTGGGATTCGGTATGAATGTGGGAAGTTTGTTTCAGCGAAGACGGAAAATGATAATGGGATACGTGAGGACGTTACATCAAGAAGGCTAAACAAATTAGTGCTCAAATCTATTCTATTATTTTCACACGTGACGATTTAGTATATGGAGATAAAAAAGATTAGGTTTTGGCCATAACAGCTAATTTAAGTACCAGTCATTTCCTACCGGCAGACGTCAGTAAATGTTTAAGATAGAAAGACGGGTCTTAAAGTTATCGTTTTCAGATTCCTAGTGTATTGCATAATTGATTTGCAGAATATCCTAATTTTCGCAGGTTCTAACCAAGCAGCCTTCCGTGCCTAAAATTTTGTTATCTTTAAGAGAGTACAGGGTTTTATACAATGAATGTTACTTCCATAATTCTATAATTCTACAGGAAGTGGAGCTGAATAATAAGGGGCACGAAATAACTCATTCTTTCGTCTTCAGTTGCTGCTTCAAACTTTGACTCTTAAATTTACACAAACATTATTTCTATTTCTTGACTATTGTTCGATGGGCGTGTTAAAGACATGTTAACACGTGTTAACGACATGTTAACACGTGTTAACGAAACGTCTTAAGCGATGTATAACAAGTTGTCAGAATTCAAAGCAAGCAATTAAAATGCTGTTATATATTTTCTTCTACGATTCAGTTCGCAGTATCATCGAGACTTGTTGAAGGACGTTTTCTGGCTTAAGATCTAAGATTTTTTTTAGTGCCTCAACCTGCATACGGATACCACACCACCCCAGCCAAACCACAACGTAACACCAACACACATCGAACCAGAGCAATACAACCCATAAAATAACTCAACAAATAAGTTGCAAGCTCCTGAGGATGGATGTATTAACATCCAAAACATGTTGAGCATTAAATAATGAAATATTAAAGCAAGTGACATCAAGTTGGTCTCTCTTTATTTAACTATTTCTTGACTATTTGCAAAAAAAAAAGGAGGATTCTGTTCCATGGCGTAAGTTGTCAGGCGCAGGACGGATTGTCTTTTAGATAGCATAAGAAATAATTTATATAACATAAGAAATAAATTGGTTTTTAATTATTGACTAAGGTGAGAAGAAGAAAGAACTTTGGGTTTTTCAGTTAATTCAGGACGATGATTTTATTCTCAGAAACAAAGCTTCGTTTCTGCTCAAGAAACACGAGTCCATCTGAACCTCCTGTGACATTTCAGTTACTCAGAGATACGACGATCGGAACGTACCCTAAATACCAACATTTTCCTGACGATGAGGACAGAGATGGTCCTCGAAACGTCGGCTTACTCGCCATTCGACTAACTGAAGCGGCAGCCAGCCCGAACAGATTTAATGGAACGGTTATTAAGTACGTAAAATTTCGAAGAACGTTGTCGAAATTCCTGCGTTTTAAACTTTGTAGCTCAATTTTTACGCAGCAGCCCCCAGTCGGACAGGGTCTCCTTATTCACGAGGTTTCTAGATCACACACAACGATGCACTAGAATCGGTAGGACTCTTTTGGGTTAGTTATCAGTTCGTCGCAGAGACCTCTACCTGACAACAAACACTCAAAAAAAAAACATCTATTTCCTCGGTGATATTTCAACCCACAGTCTCAACTGGCGAGCGGCCGCAGACCTATGCCTTAGACCGCGCGGCCACTGGGATTGTAGCTCATATTTTCTTCAATTAGAAACGGTCGTAACACCGAAACATTATACTTAGAAAGTAGTCTCAAAAAACCATGAAGTTTCGAGAAATAGATATTTTCCTATTCTCAGGCGAAAATTTGCTGATGTAGGTTCTCACTCATGTCCGATAGAAGAAACCATACCCCGTTTCTGGACTGTCGAATCAACCGAGGAGGTACCTCCCCAAAAATATTATCCTAGGATGGAAAAGGACCTTTTCAGAAAACATCCATTTCTTGCAGAATAGTAGACGGTGGGCAATTTCCATAGACCATCTAACACCAAGGGAATAAATATCGGTTTACAGCATCTGCTTTAAAGTAAATTGTAAATGTGGCTATCAAATGAAGATCAAATTCTTCTGGGATGTTACGCTACGTCGACTGGCAAATAGCGCCTTTTCTAAAAATGGTAATGTATTATTCCGGTGGTAAGTAGTCCAAGAATACTATTACTAAACCGTGAAAGGGAAGAAATTCCAGTCCTTAGAAGAGTTTTGCAACTAACAGTGGACACAGCATCATGTTCCAAAAGAGCTGAATCTCGAACAACACCGCTGCGAGAAACTGAAAAGAAATAACAAATGCGTAAGAAAGACCCTCGTAGGCTAATTGGTTACTTTTAGATTGGTTACTGTTTTATCTTCTGGTTCCTACACTCGTTTGTCTTCAGCATGTTGCAATGAGGAGCCTTCCGTGAGAACACGAATTGGTTACTTTAAGATTGGTTACCGCTTTATCCTCCGGTTCCTACACTCGTATTTCTTCAGCATGTTGCAGTGAGGAGCCTTCCGTTAGAACACGAATTCGTCGATGTGTTTTAGAGTTACCGTACTTTAGACAAAACGCTCCCAGGGGCAACATTTGCAGGTGGGTGTTTCTTTTCTCAAATCTCTTCCTCTAAATTCATGGCTTTGTGGTTTGAGAGTGATCTGTTACACCGTAAAATATTAACCATTATCTTTCCAGAATGTTTAATCACAGAACCCCATTATCATTACAGTTTAAGTAAAGATAAAATGCACCCTTGTAAGGCACTGAGGCTCTGTAGAGGCCTTACGGCCCATAGGAGGAGTAGAGGTATAGCTGTACTCTTTCTTGACCACGGCACTAGAAGGGGATGAGGGGGTCAACGTAACGCCCCGGCCGCTCTTTACCCCCAGGAAAGACCCGGAACCCATTGTATAGGAGGCTGGATGAGCCCCAGGGCCGGTCTGGACAGGTGCGGAAAATCTCGTCTCTATCGGGATTCGATCCCCGGACTGTCCAGCCCGTAGCCAGTCGGTATACCGAGTGGGCTACCCGAGCCCACTTTATAGTTTATGTGCCTGGTCAAAAGTCATTGACCGAGCCCGTTTGTCGGAATGTAAAAGATGATCACAGCCTGTGGAAATCGAAATATGAGACTAAGATTCTGAAATTTTTTGTAGCACTACTTTCCCGTTTGATGTTTCTAAAACCAGTCAGCCCATTATGTCTAATTAATTACGCCGGTGGAGTATATTCCTGTTTAAGAAGCTGAAATTAACCAAATTTCAGAGAAATGCCTCGTATTGAATAGAGAAAGAAATATCGTTAGTTGCTCACAAGAACTTGCGAAATATCCTTATATTCTGAGCCAGCTGAATCCATTCCACGTTTTTTATTTCTTTATATTTGTTATAATATTACCCTATTATCGATGTCTCATTCTTCCAAGTGATTTTATTTCTTCTGCATTTCTATTTTTATTTAGTTTTTGATTACTGTGAGTCTTACCCAAATTATTTTTCTTGTTTTAATTACTTTCATGAAGAGTAAGAATTCATAAGCATTCCCTCGTTATGCAGTTTTCACTATCCGTTCATTTAGTTCTAATCTGTCCAGACAGCCTCTCGGTGTTCACACTCACATGCTATATAGAAGTCTCATATGGATACATTTTAAAGTACAATAAGAGGGGCATTTTATGTATTTGTAGGGTGATTGTGAAACCATTGAGGCAGCGGAAAAAGCAAAAAAGAAACCTAGTACATATTCCGAGTGTGTGTTTGTAGCCTTAGTTATCCAGCATGCAATGCGCATGCGCCATGACGTTATCTGTGGCTCGTTCGACTCTACCATGTTTTTCCACGTAATCTCACAAACAACACCATTGCCGAAAAAGTTTCTGAGCATAATAAGTATATTTTGAATTTCTCTACAGCTTTTGTCCAAAACTATGAATCTCATCGTTGGATCGTGCATTTCGTAAAATCACTTCAAATATTAACCAAAAAATGCACCTATGTAACTTTCACTTAAAACACTTTAAAACATATAAAACTACTCCGACGTGTTTCGATCTTTTCAGATCATCATCAGGGAGTTTCGTCGTTCCTTGCTAAACTTATTACATATTCACGATTTGGTTCGTTTTTGTAAACAAGGTGTTGTGGCAGCATATCATGTTGCGTAGGAATCTGTTGCAGAGAGTGTAGTTGGCTAGGTGTGCTTCGTATGCTGCGTAGCAGCCTTTTGTTCCCTGACATTTGCTTGAATACAAATAACATGTATTGAATTATTAGGATCATATTTCCATTTTTATCAGTAGAGTTCTGGGGCTATAATGTACAACTGACCTACCGGCTGGACAGAAGAGAAGTCACGGGTATCGTCCCGGCAGGAAGAAGAGGCTTCTTTCTTTCCCTTAAAACTTCCCGACTGGCTCTGGAGTCTATGATGCAGCCTCCTATTGCATGGGTGCTGTGGTTTCTTTTCCTGGGTTGTATCAGCTGGGACCCAAAACTCACCATTTAAATCTGTCTGGCGCTTTCATATATCTTCATGGCGCGCACAGAGATAACTACTTTTAATATACAACTCGAATTTTGTAAGTAGATATTATGAAAATTCCTGTATATTTAAGCCTTTACCTTGCGTAGGTTCTATTTGAAATATAAATATAACAATATAATTGTTGTCGTGTTTGTTGTCACAACAATGATAATGTTATCGACAAGTCACTTAGTTTGGGTGGAAAACGAGAGAAGTTTCCCATGAATTTTCTTAGACAGTATATTGACTAGGCTAACCGTTGGATATACCGAGAAATTTTAACGTTTTGCTGACCGTGCATCTCAGTATATTTAACTCAGTAATTAACCAACTTGATGCACACAACTTTTGTTTTATAATAAGTTTTATTTCATGCCTCTACATGTTTCGAGCACCATGTGCTCATCATCAGGAGGTCAAAATTGCATTACACAGCCTCTGGTATCATCACACCTATAGGTGTGATGACACTAGAGGAGGTCAAAATTGCATTATACAGACTCTGGTATCATCACATTGAAACAAGTGAGTGGTCTAAAGTTACTAAAATACAATTCTATAAATATGAGCAAATAGTAGTAAAATTTATGTGTGAATTTTTTCGGGTGTGATTACTGTGTATTACTTACTATAAACATGTTATGTCATGTAGAGATTATGTCTATCCAGTTATTAAAATTATGAGAAAGGTACTATGTCTATTTACATTTATGTTTCCTTAGTCTATCTAGTCATAAATTCGTATAAATTGCTGATTAGTTGTTGTATCTATAAGGCTATGTTTGTCCGGTTGTTAGAATTGTTAAAAATACGATGTCTAATTACATTACGTATCTAAGCAAAGTTGTGTTTATCCAGTTATTAAGACTGTACGGTGTCTATTTACTTTACATTAATTGTTGAATCTACAGAAAATGCAACTTGACTGTTGTTAAAACGTCCTTACCCTCTGGGTGGCCATCTGGTGCACAGGTTGAGATAGGACTGTTTGGAATGCATGAAGTTGGTTAATTACTAAGATAAAAATACGTGAAATTTTAGTTTGATTCTCGGCAGATGCAAGAGACTTCTGTCTTCTCTGAAGATTGTACACGGAATCAGGTGTCCTTCCAGCTTCTATTGAGTGGGAAACTTAAAGTCAAAATTGTGGCTGTGCTTGCCTTGTAGGCATGGGGCGGAGTAGGGGTGTAATTCCATTAATTCTTCACATCGGTGACACTAGGTGGAGGTGAGTGATCACTGTCACGCCTTGAACACTTCATTCTAGTGCTCTAGGGAAGAACTACGGTGCAGATTGAATAGGAAGATATGTGGGCTCCAGTGTCTGTCTTGATGCCTTGAAAAAAGAGAAAATTCTCTTCTCTTTGTCGAGAATCGAACAACTGCCTGCAGAGGCCATAGCGACTTTCCCCTGTAAATCACGTATTTTAGAAAGAGGGTCAGGGAAGTAGTTATAATTGAGAAGTGAAGGGTTTTTGAAGCGTGGTGACGAAACGTCCAAAAGTAGAGGGAAGGGAAAAGTGGAGAGTGAATTGTAGTGAAGTGATTGAAGTGAATATTTTGGGTGAAATGTATGTATTATCATTGCTTTGTAGTTATGCAGCTGCATTTAGGTTCTGTGCAGTATTTCATTATTACTTGCTTCTCTGTGTTGTTTGCTAATTACTTGACCTATGTTTTTAATGTTCCTTTTTATGTTTGCTTTCTTGTTTTTCATGATTGTTTTCTGTTTACGGTATTCTGTGTTTTTCATTGTTTTGTATAGTACTGTCTCTTTCCTATTTTTATACGCGTTTACCGACCACTGCCACCGGGTGGAAGCCCAATTGCAGTGGTGGTAAAGCAATCCCATTACAGGCCTGGACAGGCCCTAAGGGTTCCAGAAGGTTGAAGATTCCAGATTTCAAAACAATCGGCACATGAAGTTGGTAAGACTGTCAGCCCTAAGCACGCACCGCCTTTACCTCCAGCAAATATTCCTGGTACTCATTTCTGTTAGAGGCTGAGTCGACTTCAGGGCCTTAGTGCGGCCGGAAGGATTATGTCAATTAAAAATTGCAATGACACCATCGGGAATCGAACCCCCGACCTTCCGGCTTGTAGTGCAGTGCCTCAACCTACTGCACCACCACGCAATTGCAGAAAATAAGTATATTATTGTTATTATCATCATCATCATCATCATCATCGAATTTCTCACTTCTCAGCTTTGGCTGAGAAATATTTACCTATCCTGGGATGTAGTAATCAACAGAATTAGGCTCGGTGGTTTTACTTGTAGTTTAAAACGTTTCTTACAATTGAACATGTGCCAAGAATTACAGACTTTTGCAGTTGTGTATATGTATTCGGGTGCAGGTTAAGTCTTGTTAGACTTTGTGATAGTGACTTTGGTATTACTCCCGTAGATGAAATTACTATCGGGATCACTTTTGATGCCTTTTGCTTCCACATAGCACATATTTCATTCCCAGTTCTTGGTAATTGTTTTGTTTGTCGGTTATTGTTTTGACGAGATTATGTGTGTTTGGGACAGCTGTGTCTATCAGAAAGGTGTTCTTTGTTTTCTTATTCCTAAAAGTTATGTCAGGTCGATTGAAAGGTATTGTTTTGTCCGTAAGTATGCTGCGATTCCAGTACAGC
>Ga0123355_10016038_pt1 | contig 11792 bp, 13 predicted proteins | sample TergutEmb28metaG_3_FD_89872 | JGI IMG/M metagenome (GOLD analysis project Ga0123355, IMG submission 89872) | Embiratermes neotenicus P1 segment gut microbial communities from Petit-Saut dam, French Guiana - Emb289 P1 | ecosystem: Host-associated > Arthropoda: Insects > Digestive system > Gut ...
CAGATTTTTCTTGGTTTCCCTGTGCCTAAAAGCAAATGCTGAGATGGTTCCCAAGATTCCAAGTTGCCACTACATGCTTCTCATGTAGCCCTCCCGACTTAAATTTAGTAGTAATCTATTTCATGTTTGTTTACATGTAAAATAACCACTGCCACCGGGTGACAACCCAATTGCAGTAAATAAATATTATTATTTATTAAATGAGTCATAGTTTCAAAATTAATTCAAAGACCTGAACAGACAGTGTCTAATCTACTACAGCTGAAGAAGAAACTGTAGTCATACCAACTGACACATTTTCGTAGAATTCGATGTCTCTGTCCCAACTCTCGATGGCGATCTTTTGGAACGAACTGCTTCTGTTTGCCCCTGTCTCCGTCCTACACTGCCTTTTCCCCGCGGGTGTGTGTAGACACTGGTCGCATTTTCGTGACAAAATGTCCATTATGCCGTTTGGGGTATTCACGTATTGAAATTGTGACGTTCCGTTAACAGTGCCGGTATGACATCACAAATTTGCCAGGAGGAAGCAGTACTAGTGTCATTAGTGCAAGGGTGGCCGACCTTTTATGGAAGGGACCACAACAGTTACTGTAGGATGGTTCGCGGGCCGCACGTGCAAAAATACACACACACACACACACACACACACACACATATATATATATATATATATATATACGTACCCGCGTGAGTTGTGCAATTTTAGGGTATATAAATTACATAAGTGACAAATGTGACTGCGGGCCGCATAACACAACTTGGCAGGACGCGGGTAGGACACCCCTGATGCAGTGGTTAGCGCATCCTGTTAGCCTAGTAGAAAGAGATCCAAGGGGGTTATCTCGGCCGTCGCTTCTATTTTCAAGTAAAAATATAAAGGGTCAGTATATTAGCCATTTACCTAAAGATGGCAGCAGGGACAAGTCTGAAAATTTTGCCTATATCGCGTATGCTCCAGACAAAGGGCCGTGTCCAATGTCAGGTTGGTATAAAGTGGTCTCATCCTCTTGCAGTGTTCCGACTACAATTATGTTTGCGTTTTTAATCGCTGGATTGCGTGCTGCATGTCCTTCCTACCACACCCTCGATATAACCACCTCCGTAATGTTAATGTTGCTCTTTATTAGGTTCACGTGTCCACCAACCTTTTCCCGAAGTTCCTCCTGTCTCTCCTTCCTTCACGTTGTGTTACCACGTTTCACACCCGTGACAGATGATAACGTGTTTTTAAAAACAAAGATTACTACATCCACTGACTTCCATTTTTGCATAACAGCAATACTTCTGCGGCGTCGTATTCTTCAGTGTATGTCGTTCGTCGAAAAAGTGTAGCTGAAGAGTTGATCGTGATAGAGTGGTCTGGTCGTTGACAGCGCCGTTGTGCTCGTGTTTGACCATCTATCTCTATGAGCAAGTGAATCAGGCGGTGTCTCTGGTATCTCCTATGTCGTCCCCTTCTCGTTGACAGTTGAGATGATGAAACGAAGGACAAATAGTGACATGTCTGCTTTATCATCTTCTTCGTCGTGGTAGTTACAGTCACATGTGTGTGATATGTAGGTAGACAGGTAAACAGGTAAGGAGGACAGAGGAGGGAGTGGTGTTTGGATCTGCATCCATCTTCTCATCACTTAAATTTTGGTGTCAAGCCGTCCGTATTATTATTACTACCATCGACGATATTACTGGCATTAAATATGTTGGTCCTCGTGTTCAGACGAAATGTAATAAGTATAGTATATATGAATCGCCGTGTTACATGCTGGGTCACGTTGTACCTAACATACGTTCAAAATTGCCGTTTCTTCAGTACTGTTTCTGTACAGTATATTCACATTATTATTATTATTAACAGTTGTAGTATAGCAGCAGCAACAGTAGTAGTAGTAGTAGTAGTAGTAGTACTGGCAGTAGTAGTAGTGGTGGTGGTAGTAGTAGTGGTGGTAGTAGTAGTAGTTATTGTTTTTATTGGCTTTAGTATGGCACTTCATCTGGACTTCGTCTGTTTAAAATCTAAAAATTACTGCTATCAATTTTGACAGTGGTAACCTTGCATGGTATATATTAACTTATTGCTGGGAGTGACACAGTGGACGGTCAGGGGTTCCAAACCCGGTAAAGACGAGAATTTCCTGATTGGCCTCGAGACCGTCCAGCTTCCTGTACAATGGGTACGGGGTATGTTTCCTCGGAGTATGGCGTCCGGGGCCGGGGGGTAGAGCGGCCAGGGAGTGGCATTGACCACCCACCCTCATATAGCACTGAGGTTGGGTATGGATAGAACTACATTTGCCTTGCCTCAGTGCCTGCTTGACTTGTCACGATATAACCTTTACCTTTACCCCACGGTTTGATACGTGGATGTTATTTCTTAGGCTTATAACTAGGATTAACAGTTGAATGGTAGGGTGTAACTGCTTAGAATTATTACGAGGAATAGTGGTGTTTGATACTACGACAGTGCTTACTGGACATATTATTAGCAGTCACACAGACTTGATTCTAGGGTACCACTTGGCGTGCTCACACCTGTTGTTGGGAACAGCGAACAGCGAACAGTGTGAAACTGAAATGTTGCTACGTAGGCACAGTTGGGTGTCAGGAAATCATCCTTATGCTTGTTGCTGGGAATATCGCCCTACACGTTGCACTTGAAACTGTGCAAAGCACCGAGACAGAAATGAAGAATAAATTCTGTAACAACAGAGGTACTGGGCTTATAAACTACTGCGTTATTTGGTAGTGAATGATGGAGAACGGATATGCTAGATTAATTGAAATGTTTTGTAAAAGTCGCGCGTGCGTCATAGTCTGAACGCACTGAAGGTGCATACAGAAGTCACCATTATAGTTTGCTAATACCATTGCGCAGAAACGCCTAACGGAGTTTATTGCATTTTGGGAATAAAGGTGCACATGTATGGTTTTCTGAAGCATAAGTTGATATTTTAACCTAGCTTAGCACAACTTCGGGATGTGTACACGATATTTAAAGGCGAAGCTACCCTTTATGTACGAAAACTAACTTGAACTTTATTTACAGATTCAGTATGTACTGCGCAGTGTACCTAATCCGTCTTGATTGTATAAACTATTGCGTAAATGTTGTTTGTTCTGAGATTCATAAAAATCACAGAAAGACGCGAATAATTTTGAGTATCAAACTTGGTGGAACATAAGTAACCACTGAGCTCTAAAGAGTTAACTAGAATTTCATGGTACACGTCAGTTCAGAAGTATTCCCTGAAGAGTTCAGAAATCTGGGCGTAGATGAATTGCTTCATATTACAGTTGGTTTTCGGGAAATGTTGGAAGTTAGGCACCGAATTCATTTTTTTGAAGGCAGGTTCCCATGGCGAACTTTGATAACGCGGCAGTAAACCTTGAGTTCCATAAACAACCGGGCCGTTTTTGACTAGTTGAACCTATCCCGAAGGCCTCTGCTTGGTGAGGATTTAGTTGTAGATGTGCCTTTATCACATGAGCGTGCATTCTGTTTCTTATCGACGATCACACATAATTTATATCCGAAAGGAAAGTGTTGAGAATATATGTAACTGGGGCGGAATTAAATGCGAAGTGTGTGGTTCTCATGGCGGTGTTGCTGACGAACTAAGTCGTCTGGGGTGTTACACCATGTTGACTGGTAAAGGGTTGTCGGTGTTTCTAGGTGTCGTTACTGCTTTCATCTTCAGGATGAAGCAGTTCCAGAACAGCGAAGTTGCTGTACCAGTCGGCGCAGCCTTTAACTATGAGGTGCCCACAGGTGTAAGCACGTATACAGGCACAGAAAATACGTGCAACGACAGAACCACCACGTTTTGCAATACGTACGTAGTACACATTTAGAAAAAGTTATTCATGGTGTCCTTTTGTCATCTCGTCGGCCTTTGCTGCTGTTAGCCAATTAAAGGTCACTTGTAAGTAAATGTATGTCTGCTCTAACATGAAACGATTAAATTTACGCTCTCAGTGTTATTTGTGTGTTTTATGTGGTTGTTTCAATAAACAACGGTTATTTCCTCATGATCGGCAGTTTGGTTCCTCATGATCGGCTGCTTACGAAACTGGCGACCTCGGGCGTGGATTCGGAGGTAGTCGTTTGGGTAAGGGAATTCCTTGTAGGTCGTACACAGAGGGTCAGAATAGGAGGGCAACTATCTAAGGAAGTCAAAGTAATCCCAGGCGTTTCGCAAGGGAGCGTTTTGGGCCCGCTGCTGTTTCTAGTGTACGTAAATGATATTTGGAGGAAAACCGACTCGAGTATTAGACTCTTCGCTGACGACTATATAATTTATAGGAAATACACAAATAATCACGACATAGAAAAGTTGCAGAAGGATCTGGACACATTGGGGGAGTGGGCAGTAGAAAATGGGGAGAAAATAAATCCCGGCAAAATTAAGGCAGTAAGATTTACTAGAGCTCGGGTTAAAAATCCACTGTGTTACTCCCTTGGTGACCAAAAAATTTCGGAAGCGATCAGTTGTAAATACTTGGGAATAATCTTACGGAGCGACTTAAACTGGGTGGACCAAGTGAATTAGACAGCGCAAAAGCCTGGAAGGCACTTAACTTTGTAATGCGTGTTCTGAAAAATATAAATAGTAATACAAAAAGTTTAGCCTACACGTCATTGGTACGTCCTATTCTTGAATATGGGGCTGCATGCTGGGATCCATGCAGAGGAGGACAGATACATGCGTTAGACCGAGTACAAACAAAAGCTGCTCAATTTACTAATCATACGAAGGATTCTGACTGGGAAACCTTGGCTCAGCATAGGACGATAGCACGCTTATGGGCATTTCTTAAAGCGTACTCTGGGGAACGGGCTTGGAAAGTTATACGCGACAGGTTGCGAAGGCCTTACTATTTGAGTAGGGTTGATCATGTTCGGAAAATTAGGGACAGGAAGCAAAGAATGGATATCGGGAAGTATTCCTTTGTAAATAGGATCATTAAAAACTGGAACCAACTACCTACAGAAGCGTTAGGGACTTTCCCTTGTAACTCTAAGATTTTTAGAAAGAGTGTAAGGAAAGCAATTATATACGGGATGAAATGAAAGGAATAGAAGTGTGGCGAAAAGTGTGAAGTGAAGTGAGGTGAAGTGTTGTGATGTGATATGAAATGGAGCGGTAGGAATATTTAAATGCGGTTAAACCAAATGAGAGGGTAGTGAAGTGTAGTTGGGTGAAGTTTAAATGGGAAGAAGTGAAGTGTCGACAAGTGTCGTTGGGTGACGTGTAGTGAAGTGGAGTGAAGGTCTTAGTAACAGGGTGTCTATCATTATTAGAAGATATAGAGATCTTATGAAGTTTGCTACTTATATGGCTGCTTCGTTTATCACATTCCTTCGTATTCTTTTGGTTCTATTGTGTATCATTATATATATGGTTGTATGTTTCGTAGACTTCTGTTTAATTTTGTACGTTGCGTATTCTTATTGTTATGTGTATGCATTCTTAACCCTTTCATCGCCGAGTTCCCATCTGCCATTTGCTGGCATTGTTAGGAGCTCACCATATTTTCCACGTTAGCGGGATAAGGACTAATGAAATGTATGTTCCTTTGTGGGTATTCTGTTTGATTGTGTTGTTCTGTGTATTGTTGGTGTGTAAATGTGTACTGTACTACTGCCACCGGGTGTCACCCAATTGCAGTTAACAAATGTATCATTTCACCGTGCAGCATTAATAGATGTGTCTTATAATGGAGACAGCAGTTGTTGTCTGTGAGGTGTGAACTGAATTTGTAACTGTTGGTTCCAAGGGTTCGTGTGTTGCTGGTGGGGTGTTTTAAATTTTTATTTAGGCTGTATTTGTTAATTCCTGCAAATTTTGCCTTTTCAGCGTAACCATTTTTAGGCGCGTTCCCAAAATTGCGAAAAACGACTGTAGGCTTCGTCATGTCTGTTCGTCTGTCCGCATGGAAAAACTCGGCTTCCACTAGACGGATTTTCATGGAATTTTATATTTGAGTATTTTTCGAAATTCTGTTTGAAAATTCGCGTTTCATTAAAATAGGAAGAATACGACGGGCACTTCACATGAAGACCAACACACATTTACGATAATATCTAGCTCAGTTCTTAGAATGAGAAATGTTTCGAACAAAAGCTGTAGAAAAGATTAAAAAAAAACACATTTTATGTTCCAGAATTTTTTTTATCGCGCCGTTTATGAGATAATGTGGAAAATTAAAGTAGAGCAGGGCAGGCCAGGCCACAAATGACAATATTGTGCATGCGCATTGCATGCTGGATACCTAAGGCTACAAATACACACACAGGTTGTGTAATACTCATTGCTTTTCCTCTGCAACAATGGTTGCACGAACAAGCCTTCATGTTCCGTTATGGTACATTGCCGGTCTTGTTGTGTGTACTCGTCATGTCTTACTCTTTCCTAAAGTGCATTTGATCTATTTCGTTGCCCTTTGAACTCTGTCATATACCAGACACAATTTGTATAAATTATATATAAAGGGAAGCTAAGAACACGTTCTTCGTGTGCTTAAGCGATACGTCGTAAAGGCATATGGGAGAGTAGCGGCATTGCTGCACTCATTCTTAACTTGGTCATCCCCACGCTTTTCCTCGTGGAAAGAGCTTCCAGCTAGACGCTCAATGGGGCCCACAGATGGCCTATACATGGTGGTGAAGAGAAAACTATATCGCTGTTGGGAATCGAACGCCGGTTTTCATCACTTAGTTGGGTCCTATACAGGTTGATTCGTCCTGACTCATAAGCACAAGGTTGTATACGTGTGTGTAATCGTAGAGGCATCTTGATGATATTTTAGTGAACTACATTTTAGTGTGTCGCTGAATGGAGAAGACTGAGAATTAGTCAGTCAGTTAATAAGTTAGTTACGTCAAGTCCATAGTCATTCGGTTTGTTAGATGTGTACTTGCTGTTAAGCTTTCATTTCAAGAACAGGGAATGATGTGTGCTGTGCCGTGCTGTTGAGGTTAAGCTTTGGTCCCTCTGGAAAGTCATAATGTGAGGTGCACTGAAATAGCTTAACTGTGTTTCTTTTTACGTTCAGGTGACCGTGCATCGTGAAAAATTCTTATAATAAAACCAACTAGATGCACTAATTTCTCGAATTTATTTTTGGAATAAAACTCTACATGTTTCGGACAGTTCCTCTGTCCATCATCAGGAGTTTTCCACTGTACACACAGCAATGGTATATGTGATACAGGTCACAGTTACAGCTTGCGAGCAGGATCAGGACGGAATTGGTTCCTTCCTGATCCTGCTCGCAAGCTGTCAGCAAATCTGTATGACATATACCATTGCTGTGTGTACAGTGCAAAACTCCTGATGATGGACAGAGGAACTGTCCGAAACATGTAGAGTTTTATTCCAAAAATAAATTCGAGAAATTAATGCATCTAGTTGATTTTATTATAAGAATCCATTGTCTTCGTCTAACCAACCTTCAATGCACCTACTGTACATAACACGTTGCATTACATTCTCCTACGCGTTTCGCGCGGACGTCGGCGCCATCTTCATTTACGTGACTACGGTTTATGACTATTGTTGATGACAAGTGATCTTCGTGAAATCTGAAAATAGTGAATTTTACCAACACGTTTGGACAGATGTTTACAGCTAGTTGTTGCGCCGAAAATCGAACGGATAATCGTAAGACTCTATGAAGATGGTTCCGACGTGCGCCGAAACGCGTTGGATTATGTAATGTAACGTGTTATGTACAACAGGTGCATTGAAGGTTGGAAAGACGAATGCAGTTGATACGAACGTAATGCGCGGTATACATACTTTTCAAGCTTAACCCTGTCACGCTGAAGGAACCGATTTTCTGGACAATGCTAGTAGCACGAAGTGTGTCTTGTCTTACTGTGCACTGTTGCACGGTCTTGTAGCCGCTTTAAGTTGTGTCCAATTAAAATCGAAAATGCCATTAACTTCGTAGAGGCTGTTGCCTCCAAACAAGACAGCGGATGGCTTTTAGAGATCACGCCTGTGTGTTTGGAGTACACAGGTTTTCTGACGGTGTACTTTGAGCAATTCCCCCCCCGGTTGACGAATGTTGTTACTGAATTCCATCGGCCGTTCCAAGATGCTAATAGAATTATAGGAGACAGGCAGGTGCACCTTGTGTTTTTCTCAGGGCCGTTAACGAAAATCCTCTTTGCCGTGTACATTTGGCATGTGTTTTATAATTCAGAAATAATTTGCCTACTAGGGAAACGTTAGGAGTAGGTTTTGTGTGACAGTGTAACAAGCCACCAACAGAACTTGGAGATCTGGAGCCTGAGAGATCTTGGCACACTGGGACTGAAGTCGAAACAGAACGGCTCCGTGGAGTCGTGACAGGTCAAGATATTTCCCGCTTTGTATGGAACGCGGAGGCCCTTTATCATGACACAAGAGCTGCCAATAGACCCTATCATGAGCTATTCAACCCCACCCTCACTTCCAATTTTCTTCAGGTCCATTTCAATATTAGATCCGGGATAGCGCAGTCAGTATAGTGATTGTGCTACGTACTGGACGGTCCTGTCTTTGATTCCTTGTGGGAGCAAGAGATTTATCACTTCTCCAAAACGTCCAGACCGTCACTGGGGTTCACACTTCCCCAGTGGGCGGTAAAATGGTCGGGGCGTGAGGTTCACCACGCATTATGCTCAGTGGCGATGATAGGAACAATTTTACCATTACCGTTACCATGTCAGTATTATCTGCCCTTCAAGAGTAGGTCTTACAAGTGTTTCTTATAATTAGGTTTCACGTTTGAAATTTCGTTTCTTTTGCGGACTTTGTGATATGAATGTAGGAGCAATGGTTGAAGAATCCAGGTATCTACTTCCCAGACCAGCAAGCAGAACGGTTTGGGCAGCGCGCTTGAGCGGTTGGGATGCACGGGATCATTTAAAACAAGCATCAGGTGGATTGGCGTACGACAAAATGTAAATGACCAGGAGATGCCGCGAGGAATGCGGCACAGTCCAAGCACGCGGTGGCGCAGTTAGTTGAGGTACTGCACTTCAAGCCGGGAAGTCGCGGGCACTGTTCCCGATTGTGTCAATGGAATTGGACATAATCCTTCCGGCTGCACAAGCTTCTAACAGAAGTAAGCACCAGGAATAGTCTCTGGGAGGGGGGTTAAGGCGGCCTGTGCGTGAGGCTGTGACAACCTTACTACCCTAATGCGTCGACTGTCTACATATCTGGGATCCTCAAAATTCCAGTAACCCTCAGGGCCTCTCCAGACCTGTACAGGGATTGCTTGACTTTTACCGTTACTGTTTCCCTTGAATACCTCCCCAGTTTCAAGTCATCAGCCTGCGACAGTGCACATGTTGTACATACGTGTACACACACTTAAATGGCGTAGGCAGTGCATGCAGCGTAGTCTTAGTTATTTAACGTTGAACCAGGCGGAATATATAAAAAGCACATAGCTTTAAATGGTTAATAACTCGCTTGTAGGCCGACTTTTCTACTGATGTTGGAAAGGGAATGTTTGTAGTATATACAAAATAGATTAACAATATGATTGCTTACATAGGGAACTGTCTGCGTTGCACGTTTAAGGATGATACCCTTTTTATTGATCTGTATTCCGCTGATGTCAAATGGCAGTTAAAAATGGGGTTTCTGCTCAGGCAGGCGTGCGCGCGCGAAGGGGAAATTAAGATGCATTTCGTTGAGGTTTAACATTACACATCTCATGTTCCTTTTTGTTTGTTGTGTATGTACTTTCTCTCTGTTAAACTGTATTTCCATTTGTTTCAGGTTTTCAAATTCTACGGTGTCAAGTACAAGAAAATATCTTGCCCTGGCCGAGTGATTCCTCCTGATAAACTGCTTGAAGAGTAAGTGCGTAGCTAAATTGGGTACCGTACTTGAAGTAATATAGATATGTCGTAGCTGTTTTCTTTTGCAGTTGACGGCTGACGGAGAAAAGACAAATCAGAAATGTGTGTTCTTTACCGTCAAGTATGGGAGACAGCTTTCGTACAAACTCTACTCTTCCAGTGACTGAAAATATCTGAAACATATGTATAATTCTGATTTAGAGGAATTGTAGATTTTCATTTCTTACCGTTTTTTCGGCAGGTTGTTGGTGTTTTTCACAAAGTAAAACAAAGAACGCATTTTGTGAATGCCGCGTCCCTCCAGCCATCCGTGCGTGACCTTCATATTAGCGACGGCACTTTTTGTCTTGTTTTAATTAAATTCGGTATACGATTTTTTTTGTGTAAAAAGTCGAGCAAGCTTGAGTTTCGTGAAAATCGGCCGTCAGTCATGTTTTGCATAATGGCGTAAGCGAATTTATACCTACTCTCCTTATTCCTTTACCGATTTGAGCGAAATTCGGTGGGGGAGATATCCACATAATACCACTTAGTAAACAAAATTGGTACAGTGAAAGCCATGTTTTACTTAAGAGCCGAAATGAAATATTGTCCTATTTTATACATTTATTTCCAGTATGGGTTAAAATTCGGTGCCGGAGATGTACACAAAAATTTATTGAGTGGCTGTGAGATAAGTGGAAATCGGCGCATTGAAATCTATAGGGTACTTATGGGCGTAAATGAACATCTGTAGCTTTCACATTCTTTGTCCGATACGAGTGAAATTCGCCGTAAGAGATGATGGCGTACCGCTGTTGAGCGTTGTGATATTTGTGGAAATGTTTGCAGGGAAGGCCGTCCCGTCCGTATGGACGTAAACATGGTTATATTTACGCGTCTCCTGTGAAACCTTGTAATATCTTGATAGTAAAGAATGCCTGTGTTTTACGTGACCGTGTACACCTTTCGTAATCTCCTCCTCTCCCGTTCATACTGTGAAGCAGGCACAACTAAGTGCGTTTGAAGGTTCTGAGGTAACGCTGTTTTGGGTTATATAAAATGATTGCCAGGAACTCATATGATGATAAGTACTGGTGAGTGCTCTTTCTTTTAGTATGTTCCATGTTCCATGCATTAATTTGATGTATAGAATATTTTAACAACCAATAAATAAAGTTTAATATTATGATGTATTTTACTGTTATTTCTTCACCGACATGTTTCGGCCAGTGTGGAGTGATTCTAACACATTTAATTCGAATCGTATTCTTGTATCAAAGATGGTTGGATTAATGGCCGAAACATCCTGGTGAAGATGTTACAGTGAAATACGTCTTGAAATTAAAACACATTTCTTGGTTGTTAATATATTTTGTACTGGTAAATGCCTTCGGTTGAAAGTTTTATGGAGCTGGAAACGAGGAACGACTTAGATGTGACTAACAGTGGGTAGCCCGTGGCAGTGTTTTGCTTTCCGTATCTCGGTTACATTCGCTATATAAACCACTTGCTACCTCCAATATGTCAGGTACGATACATTTACCATTTAAAGACTAAGATCGATATATGGACATGGAAATTGTTGTTCCATTTCCCTATGCTCGTGTTTAGAAGCCATTCGTTACAGAAACCGGTCTGTCCTCACGTGACCAGCGCGCGATATATTTCGGCTTGCTTGCCGTAAACGATGACTCATTATAAGTTCTCATGTAGAAGGTATACCGAACCATGTTTATGCGGCTAAGAACTGGTAGTAATTGACTCTGTGGAGCAGAGTGCTTCTTTAAAAGCTAACATTCACTCAGCTAGGCAAGAAATTACCCATCTTTTATGGAATTCGAACGTTTGCCGCTGTGCTCACGAGAACCTGCTACCGGTACCCTTCCTGAGTCAGGTCAATCCAGTCCAAACGTTCGCCGCTGTGCTCACAAGAACCTGCTACCGG
>Ga0123355_10016039_pt1 | contig 11792 bp, 10 predicted proteins | sample TergutEmb28metaG_3_FD_89872 | JGI IMG/M metagenome (GOLD analysis project Ga0123355, IMG submission 89872) | Embiratermes neotenicus P1 segment gut microbial communities from Petit-Saut dam, French Guiana - Emb289 P1 | ecosystem: Host-associated > Arthropoda: Insects > Digestive system > Gut ...
AGAAGGAATGGAGAGAATCACTTCCTGGTATGGGAGTGGGAATTGTCTGGGAAGACTTGCATCTTTCAGGACCAGAAAGACTTGAATGGAGCTCATAAAAGCACACATTTTGTCCTATAAGCCATAATTTAAGAAGTGGCTGTGCCTATTACTGCACGCTGTCACAAGCCTTTAGACACAAAAAGAGTGCGCCCCAATAATGGACGCACTCTTTTACTTAGAAAACAGATATGCGCAGCTGCTGGTCAGCCACATTAGTTGCAGATGTTGTTCTTAGCTGCCTGAGAAAAGATTTTCCATCAACTGCAGAAAGTCATCAGCGTCACCAAAGTAGATACTGTCATACATGCTGCTCACACTATCTATGGAAAACAAGAGGCCTATTGCTCGCTCATTGTCATCAGGAATGAGTGTAATCGTGGTAGTATTTCCCGCAGGAACTTCTAAGCCCCCATCGCCATCAATCACGTAAGTAAATCCAATGTCTTCGTATGAATCCGACAGCATACCCCAGCCATTAGCCACTATCGCAGAAATATCTACATCTTGGTCGCTGTTGTTCTCGATTACAACATCAATGGATGTGGGATCGCTTGCATCCATGCTAAAAGTTACTTCATCGAGGGTTGCGCTACCATTCCAAGCAATGGTGTAGATGCCAAAGTCGGCAAGGTCAACATCGCCAAAGTCAGGTTCGATTGTCAGAGGCTGTGCGTCAAAGCCATCAAGTTCAAGACCTTCTAGTTCTAGCTCAATCTGCTGCTCAATCATGTCCTCAAGCTCATCAAGATCGAGAGCACTGTATATCCAAACACTACCTGCAACACAGCAGATACATAGAAATAGTAATACTGCCGCAACGATTCCTACAATTGTAAGTGTCTTTTTGGTATTGGGATTTTGTGCTGGTGTAGTAGCATGCGTAGGTACGGGCGTGGGAGCAGCCCCTGTATTTGTCTCAATAACCTCTGGCATAAAGGATGTAGTAGGCGGAGCAGACGAATCAGCAGGTGAAGCTTCTGTGTTAAACGCGCCACTTGAAACAGGCTGCCCAGTAAGGGGGTTGATTGAATTATCTGAAGCGTCTGGAGTGCTTGGTGCATTTGGATCAGTGTTCATCATTGTCTCTCTGTCTGTCGAAGTTTCTTAGGCTGTTTTCTTAAGCTATTGCTATCGCCATACAGTATACCGCGAAACGATTACTGGTAGGCCAAGACCGCTAGCACGCAAGAGAGTATTATGCTGGATTTTTGCAAGCATAGTATAAGCAGTATCCGCTTAAAGTACGCCCTTTCTTTTGGCGATGTAGCTTGCAATGAGCACAAGACAGATACTTAGTAATGCTCCTGCCACAACATCAGAGGCAAAGTGTACACCTAGGTAAACTCGAGACAGGCAGATGTTGATGATGAGAAAGGTCAGCAGGCCACTCAGTACCCATTTTGCCCATTGCTTGAGTCCGCTACCGACTATCACGCATATCAGAAATCCATAAAATGATGCCGCTGCCATCGCATGTCCACTGGGAAATGAATGACCCGATTCAACAATCAGAGCAATGTCTTCAGGTCGTGGTCGAGCAACCAACAACTTTAACCCGACATTAAGCAGTGTGGAAATAGCCAATGTACCTGCCAAATAGAAGCCAATTTGTCGTCGAGCAGCAAGTGCCCACAGAACTGCCACAATGGCAAATGCAATCATTGTTGGCGAATCAGCCCAAAAAGTTATGAACTTAAAGTATGTCGTCAAAGAGTCTGATGCGAAACGAATCAAGTTGTCATAGGCCCAAACATCTAGGGCATCTGCAGTTCCCATCAGAGTCAAAGCGGCCAACCCTGCAGCTAACATCAAGCACAAGCCAACCACTATCCAACGAATTTTATCTATCATCACAGTCATATTATGGAACCCCTCTCATCTGAAAGTTCACATATAGACAATGATGTCACATGGAGTCTCAAGCACAAACATCAAAACAATGCCGTAACTTCGTTGTTTTACTCGCGTTACTTGTCCTGTATGATTGGTGCATGGCTAAATCAATTGTTTATCACAAAACTCCTGTCGGAAAATTGGCACTCGTAAGCAACAATGACCAGCTTGTCATTGTTGGCCTTGTCGGAGATAACATGCCTGGTGACGTTGTTGAATGCGTCCCTGGACAGGAACCATCTGTGCTAGTACGCACAAAGCAACAACTGGACGAATACTTTGCAGGCACACGGCATGACTTTGACTTGCCACTTGCACCAGCAGGTACTGATTTTCAGGTAGGTGTATGGGATGCCCTGTGCACTATCCCCTGGGGTGAAACACGCAATTACGGTCAAATTGCAGCACAGGTCGGCAAGCCTAAGGCAGCACGCGCTGTTGGTGGAGCCAATAATCGCAATCCGATAGCAATAATAATTCCCTGTCACCGTGTCATAGGAGCCAACGGTACCATGGTGGGTTACCGCGGCGGGCTTGACATTAAGGAATACCTATTGAAGCTCGAAGGCATTATTTGAGCCATTTCGTCTTTTGTGACTGCTATCAGCACTAATCATGAGCATACTTCCTCGCACAACCCACTTAAATTTAATCTTCGTCAGCAACTAAAAAGTCGAAGTCATCACGCAGTTTTTTGATAATCAGACTGCGCTCGTAGGGCATGACATAAAGAATGCAAGGTTTTGACTTATAAATGTAGCGAACCCACTGATAGCCAATAGTTCCCAGCAAAAAGAATGCAAGAAATATAACAAAACCAATTGCCCAATTATCACCGAGATCACCTAGCACTCCAGCAACAACTAAACCTGCAGCAGCACCGCCAATAAGACCTGTCAGAAATGAGAATTCATACAGAAAATTGTATTTAATTTGAAAGTCAATCTCGCTGAGTGCGTCCAGAAGCTCCGACTGTGTCCATTGCTTTTTGGAGTTTTCCATATAATAAGCCAGTAGAGCTTCTCGTGCCTTTACAATTGCGTCAGTAGGCTTGGCATCAGCACGTGCCTTGAAGTATTCTGCTTCTCCAGTAGTTATCTTGCCTAAAACAAGCTTATTTCCATAACGCTTTATCATCTGCATGCCTCCCTTTGAAGAAGTATTTTCCGCCATATCCAGCCATACTTACCAACCCGCCTACCACTGCTAACAGTAGGCCAAACACAAGATAAATTGGAAGGGCACGAATAAGCCATCCAAAACTTTCCAAATTACTAAAGCTGTCAATATTCAGAGCAAGCATCGAAAAAAGAGGAATGAAAAAGCCAAAAAGAAATCCTTGCAGAATAGCTATCATCTTAGATTTACTGGTAATGCCAAGCGCCAAGGCTATCCCTATTCCTGCAGCAATCCAAACGATACCATGCCAAAACTCCATCGCGGGATTGCTGTGAAACCAATCTTGGGCGGCATAATCAAAGTGCAAGTTTGCAGAAATGAAAAGCTCACTGCTCATATGATGTAGCACGCCAAAGATGGCACCCACAATCAGCGATGGAGCAATCGTTCGAAGCAATTTAGATCGGCATAGCCCAATGCTGTCTTCGTTATCTGCCATCATCCCTCTTCACATTTGCGTGCGGAATTACTCCCATTCGACGGTGCCGGGGGGCTTGCTAGTTATGTCATAAACAACGCGACTTACTGTAGGAACAACATCAGTAATACGCTGTGAGATACGGGCTAGAACATCATGGGGCAATTGAACATACTGAGCCTGCATAAAGTCATTAGTAGCGACAGCTCGTACCGCCACCACAGGACTATAAGCCCGTTTGCCCTCGCGAATCCCGACACTATAGGTATCTGTCATTACTGCGAAATACTGGTCAGGACTTTGATCTAGGATATCTAGTTCCTCGCGCACTATTGCATCTGCCACGCGCAAATCGTTTAGCTTTGCTTTGGTGACTTCACCTATGCAGCGTACGGCAAGTCCAGGACCTGGAAAGGGTTGACGCTGTACTAAGTAATTAGGCAAGTCAAGCATTGTCCCTAACGCACGAACTTCGTCCTTATAAAGACCTGCAAGTGGTTCAACCAGTCCTACAAATGCAAGATCCTCTGGCAGACCGCCTACATTGTGATGGCTTTTGATGTTTTCATGACCCTCTTTACCTGATTCGATAATGTCAGGATAGATGGTTCCTTGTGCCAGATAAGGAATATCTCCCAGCTTTGCGGACTCTTCTTCAAATACGCGAACAAATTCTTCGCCTATGATTTTGCGCTTTGCTTCAGGATCAATAATTCCTGTCAGCCTGCCAAGAAAGCGATCTGCTGCATCCACGCGGATAAAGCGCAAATCCTTATCTACAAATGCTGCTTCTACCTGATCGCCTTCATCTAAGCGCATTAAGCCATGGTCAACAAATATGCAAGTCAACTGCCCAGGAATTGCACGCGACAACAACACGGCACACACAGATGAATCCACGCCACCTGACAAGGCAAGCAATACCTGCTGATCGCCAACCTGTTGACGCACTGCAGTAATCTGCCCATCTAGATAATCATTCAGTTCAAAACCTTCTGCTGGTCGCACCATTAACTCACATCACCTTTCAAAAACTATATGAATTGACTCGTTGCTATTTTACCCTTGAAACCATCAATTTCTAATACCTATACACAAAAGCAACTGGAAGTTGCGTAAAATTCTAACCAGAATAGGTGGTATTAGCCCTTTCGCAACCGCACACTTGAATACAAGGTATTATTGAATGCGGGTATGAAAGGAACAACACCATGAACGTAGAAATTGCAGGGCGTCTGGCGGATCGCCGCAGGGATGCAGGATATTCGCAAGAGGATCTCGCCGAAAGGTTGGGGGTCTCACGTCAGGCTGTGTCAAAGTGGGAACGATCTGAATCTTCTCCCGACACGAACAACTTAATCGCACTTGCAAAGCTCTATGATGTATCGCTAGACGAACTTCTTTACGTTGACCACAGCATCGAAGACGATATCGCTTTCGAGACACAAGACCGCGCAGAAGAGGCCGATCAGCAATCCAGCACTGACAGCACACAAGGCACTGGCGGCGCAGCTGGTGCCACTAAAGATGGTGATTACGTTCATGTCTCTTTTAAAGATGGTGTCCATGTCAAAGATGGTGCCGACGAGGTACATGTTAGCTGGGATGGCATCCACATCAAAGAAGACGGTGAGACCGTATTTGCTAATGCTGGTCCTGTAATTTTTGATCAGGATGGCATCTTGCAGAGCGTTGGGATTGATGACATTGACATCTTTGCCCGCAAAACCGCGTGGTTGAAGTTCCCTTTTCCATTAGTCGCTTTAATCGCATATCTGCTAGTTGGCTTTTTGACTGGACACTGGCTGATAGGCCTGTCTGTCTTTATCAGTATTCCGCTGTACTATACCTTTGTTAACGCCTGCATAAAGCGAACAATCTCAACAATTATTACCACTGTTTATACTGCTGGTATTACTGTTTGGTTTTTCTACGTGGGACTTACTGCTGAAATTTGGCACCCTACGTGGCTCATCTTTTTAACTATTCCCATTATGAGCTGGTTGGCAAGCACTCTATTTAAGGAAAAATCAAAGTCCGCCATTTAGCACTAAGCGGCTAATTTTAATCAGTACGAACTCATAAAGCTCGTTCGAATTCGCGACCTACGGCCGCTCCGCTCAGAGATGTAGGACGGTCAATAATACCCTCGAAGCAACTACCGCTAGTTCGTCGTGTGGTACTTCACGTCAAAAATGAACACTAGGAGGAAAAATGTCACACCAAACAGACAGCATAATTGCTGTCACAGATTTACAGAAATCATTTAAGAACTTGCAGGTTCTAAAAGGAGTTAATTTCAGCGTTCAGACAGGCAGCATATTTGCTCTCCTTGGCTCGAATGGAGCAGGAAAAACCACTATTGTCCGAATTCTCTCTACCCTACTGCGACCAGACCAGGGCAGTGCCAGCGTCTGCGAATATGATGTAGTCAATGATGCTCAGAAGGTACGTCAGCGAATCAGCCTAACGGGGCAGTTCGCTGCTGTTGATGAGCTTCTTACTGGTAAAGAAAATCTACGGTTAATGGGAGCACTCCGCCACTTAAACAACATTGATGAGCGCACCCAGCAACTATTAGCCATGTTTAATCTGGAAGATGCTGCAACCAGACAAGTTTCAACATATTCTGGCGGTATGCGTCGCAGACTTGACATTGCCATGAGCCTGATGGGTAGCCCACAGGTTATATTCCTGGACGAACCCACGACAGGACTTGATCCACAAAATCGCCTTGCCATGTGGGACATTGTGCGTGATATGGCAGCGCGTGGTGTCACTGTTTTTCTAACTACACAATATCTAAGCGAAGCTGAGGCACTCGCTGACCATGTTGCCATTTTGCACGAAGGCGTAATAGCTGCAGAAGGTACCGTCGAGGGTCTAAAGCGGACACACCAGAAATCCACGCTTGAAGATGTGTTTCTTGACCTAGTCGGAGAACATGCAACAGAAATCGCAAATAGAGAGGGCAGCTACCATGTCTAGCACACACCTAATAAAAGATTCGTTTAGCATGTTTCGTCGTTGCATGTTGATCTCTTTGCGCAAGCCAGATGCCCTAGTTACCAGCATCGTTGCACCTGTTTGCATGATGCTACTGTTTGTATTGGTGTTTGGCGAGTCTATGAACGTGGGTGGTGGATCATTTGTCAATTTCATTGTGCCAGGAGTTCTATTGCAATGCATTGGACAGTGTGCAACCTTTACTGCTATGACAGTCAATGAGGATCTGACAAAGGGAATTTTTGATCGTTTCCGCTCTATGCCCATTGCAAAATCTGCGGTGCTTACGGGACATGTCCTTGCTGCAACTGCACGTAACATCATTGCAACGACTGCAGTTATTGGTGCAGCATTTTTAGTTGGATTTCGTCCTGAAGCAAGTTTTGTTCAGTGGCTAGGCATTGCAGGTGTACTGCTGTTGTTCATGCTGGCAATTACCTGGCTGTCAGTCGTTTTTGGAATTGCGGTTAAGAGTACTGAGAGTGCAGGAGCCTTGATGATTCCTGTAACCATTCTGCCTTATATTAGTTCGGGATTTGTTCCTGTCGAGTCTATAGCAGCAGGGCTGCAGAGCTTTGCCCAACATCAACCCATGACACCAATTATCGATACGGTACGTGCCCTATCTATGGGACTGACAGCGCCTACAAACACTTGGCAGATTGCCGTACTGTGGTGCGTGGGAATAATCACAGGTTCGTATCTGGTCGCCGTGCAGATGTATCGACGCCGCATGTCAGGATGAGCGCATAATATGAGGATGTCCAATATTTTCAGAGTGCATCCAGGTGCTTAAGATTAAGGAGAAATGAAAAATCCAAATGCGAAGCGTAGCGACCTACGTGAGCAGTTGGATTTTCATTTCGACACAAAGACTAAACACCTGGTGCGCTCTGAATTTTCATGGTTTGGCGGTTCCATAGCTGGGCATACTCCCCATCTTTTGCCACCAGTTCTGCGTGAGTACCGTCCTCGACAATTCCACCATCTGCAAGAACTACGATACGATCAAGGCTTGCTACAGTAGAGAGGCGATGAGCTACAACAATGGATGTTCTGCCCTGCATAAGATTTTGGAGTGCATCCTGTATCAGTTTTTCGCTCTCACTATCAAGCGCACTGGTGGCCTCGTCCAGCACCAAGATAGGAGCATTTGCCAATATTGCACGAGCAATGGCGACGCGCTGACGTTGTCCACCTGACAACTTTACGCCACGTTCTCCGACGAAGGTGTCAAAGCCACTGGGAAGTTCTTCAATAAACTCTAAGGCATTTGCTTTGCGTGCTGCTGCACGCACCTCTTCGACACTGGCATCAGAACGACCGTAAGCAATATTGTCATGAATGCTGCGATGAAAGAGGAGTGGCTCTTGTGGAACGTAGCCTACCTGCTGACGCAGTGATGCCTGTGTCACACCTGCAATATCCTGTTCGTCAATAAGAATTTTGCCTCCTTGCAGATTGGACAAGCGCAGAAGCAATGTTGTCAGCGTCGTCTTTCCACTACCACTTCTGCCCACCAAGCCTACACGCTGACCTGCAGGAATGCGCAATGAAAAGTCCCGAAATACCCTACTGTGATCTTCCGCATCTGAATAAGCAAACGTCACATTGTCAAAGTCAATGTTGCCCTGTACTACCTCTAATGCGGGCGCATTGGACTTGTCAGCAACAAGGCGTGGTTCATCCAACATAACTGTCATATCGTAGGCGTCTCCAAAAGCGCGATTGACCTGCGCAAGCGCAGAACCAACACGATTGAACTGCATAGTTAGTGACATCGTGTAAGAAAACATCATGACCAGAGATCCTGCGGTAATGCCAAACCAAGCATTACCGCCTGTGATGAAGAGCACTACCACCATCATAATAACCACAGTTAATGCGCTCGTAACAATCTGGCGTGTTGTTGAAGACCACATGCGCCTTGAATCGGCAGCAAGAACATCTTTATTTGCCTCTTCAAAGCGAGCGAATTCGTAGCTTTCGCGACCATACGTCTTTACCGATAAAATATTAGTCACAATGTCAGACAGCACGCCTGATAGTTTATTTTGCGCATTAGCCGCAACAGAATTCAAGGGCAGGATGCGCTTGAACAAGGTATTGGCAGCAATCACATAGATTGCCAATAGAATGCTCAGTGCTAGCACATAGAGCGGAACTATTGGCGTCAAAATCGCAACTGCAAAGATCGCTGTTGCGGTAATTGCCAGCCATGCATACACAAATACTTCAATTAAGCTTGAATATCCGTTGATGAATTTAGTTGTCGCAGACACTAATGATCCACCAAAGCGATTGTGGTGAAAATTCATAGACTGCTTGCTCAACTGCTCAAAGGAAATGGTTGCGAGTTCATAGTTGGCACGGAGCTGCAGTTTCCAAACTGACCAGTCCTGCAATTTGCTGCCTGCCTGACCTAGCAAATTCACCAAGAAGAAAAGGAGCATGTATGGTCCAAATACAGCAAAAACTTGGTCAGCGGCGACTGGATCATCCGACACGTGGTCAATAATCTGCCCCAATATCAAAGGATTGATAAAAGACAGAAAAAATACATAGCCAACAGTAGAAGTCACTGCCAGTATAAACATTGGCAGCTGTAGACGCGTCACCTGCCAGTAATAGTGCAAAGTGCGCCTAGTTACAGACGGTTCTTTATGTTTATCCTGCCGCGTTTCCATGCACCCATAGTAAAGGTTTTCCCCACTAAGCGCATCGATACTGCAAGAATGTCAACTTGAGAGCTTCAGCGCAAGGTGATGCAAGTGGACTGAAAGCCCTGCTATGTTGTACTGAAAGCCCTACTATGTTGTATAATTGAGGTTTAAAGTTATCATTATTTAATCTAGAATCATGCTACAAAAGCATGGGGGAAATAGGGCAAGGAATGAATAAAGAACTGAGTAACACATTTCTAAAAAACAAAAGGCTCGTACTAATCACGCTATTTGCTTTTGTGCTAATAGCACCCATATTCGCAACGGCTGACCCTGTGGCCATTCAGACCATGTTTTATGAAGACGTGATGGGACTAAGTGGCAATGAGAATTTAACCCTGCGCTGGCTCGACAACAATGACCAAAGTCATCTGAGCCTCGATCCTGACAGAAATGTGCGACAGGCTTTGAGGATGACGCTTGAATTTACTCCTCCAGGAGAAAACCTTTACGAGCCTGGCGAAATAGAAATTCGACTGCCACGCGGATTGTTCGAGGACAGAAGTGGCAATTTAATTACAGGAAATATTATTTGGGGTACCTCGGGATGGGCAGGTAGTACTCCGCCTGCTGCGTGGAACTTAGCTCAAAATGAGCCAAGTATGATCATTCCCCTCCCTGGACCCACTGACTTTAACTACACCATAGATACTGCCACTAATGAAATAGTAATTAGCAATTTTAGACCTGTTACTGGTACCCACACGCACTTATTTATTGAATTTGCAGTGCACTACCTGCCCTCTCAAAGTCCCAATGGCTTTACTAGTGAATTTTATGCACGCGCCACCTTTGCTACTGCACAAGGTGTCGCACCTATTGAAAGTAATGAGTTAAGTCTTGACTTGACAACTCGAGTGGTGCCACTCGAATCCACAAAGCAGGCACTTGATTCTCGTAATGCATGGCAAACAGCATGGGGAACACAGCCATCAGGTCTGGATAATCACTTCTTTGTGCGCTACCGCCTGTTCTACGGAATGCACCAAGAAACAACACAGCCCTTTGTTGCGTTTCTTCAAGACACCCCGCTTGACAGTGGACAAATTGTTGCGTGGTCGAGCCCTGCACGAAATTCCAACATGACCAATACCAATCCAATAGGTGGCTGGACCGTTGGGAATACCGCAGCATTTAACAGCAATGCAGATCGCACTTGGAATGAGACAATGCCACTGGCAACTACCTCTCAGTGGGCTCCTGTCACTGATGCAGGGAATCGCGAATGGCGAGACATTATTGTGGCTTATCCTCGAACCGGTCAGGCAGAACAACTTGTCAGAAACAACATGTCAGTAGTTCTCACTCCTGCTGACGGTTCAGCTATCACCCACAATCGAGAAGCAAGCTATACCTTCCATGGAGGATACATGGAGTATCCTGGCGATTTGTTCCATCTGCGAAAGTGGATGAACAGTACTGCAGGCATCGTGACCAGGCCTCATGAGCTTACCCTGTTGGAGGCAGGTGAAGATGTCACTCTGCTTCCCTATGGTGGCTGGGGCAGCCAAATACCTATGGGTGGTGGCGATCCATTCAGTCTGGGTGATGCAGGATTGCTTAGAGCAGAAGCACGAGGCTTCGGCTTTACCGAGGGCGGAACAGAACCGTTCACTACCACCGCAATAGATGACCATGTCTACTTAAGAACATCGACAGGCCTTCACCTTTTGAATCCAGAAGACTATCGCTTTACACGAGTACAGCTTAGAAACTACAGTGAAACAATACCTCTTGTAAGCAGTAGTGGTGGTCTTATTGACACACAAGTAGTGCCCGCCGCTAATAGATCTCCGATTCATTTGTATTACTATACGCCCTCACAGGGATGGCAGCATCTTGCTACCTCTCCAACTGAATGGGCATGGATAAATCTTCCCGATGCTGATGTGCATCGCGTTAAGGTCGTGCACGAAAATGGACGTTATCTAACCGAGTTTTCGCTGAACTTTACCATGAGAATCAATTCGACCCCCCATGTTCGCAACTTGATTGAAAATCAAACAACTGTCGATGTGGTGAATTTTGCTGCCATGATTGTTGAAGACTACAATGGAAATGTTCGTAACATCGCAACACTGGGTCAATATGCGTCAGACTGGCCTTCGAATTTACAGGATAAAGACATTGCAGATTATGGACACTTGGTGCAGCGCGCATCAAGCTTTCTTCGCATGGGTAGAGTCCTTTTTAACTCACCTGCTTCTAAGCAAATCCGCACATCTTCGGCAGGACCAGGGATTGTCTCAGATGCAGCAAATGCACGTGTGGTTTTCCCGTATCGAGTTTCAATTACGCACAACCTTGGCATAGGTCCCTCTACGGGAGGCAATATTCAGCGACCCTCTGATGCACTCTTTGCACAGCTCTTGCCAGAACAAACAGAAGGAGTATTCTATGACTTGTTACCACAAGGAACAATACTTAATCCGGCAAGCATTGTTGCACGAGATGCACACGGTCGAGTAGTTGATCATGTCTTGTTAACCAGTGAGAACTGGCAAGGAAGCGGTAGGACACTTGTAAGTATC
>Ga0123355_10016040_pt1 | contig 11792 bp, 9 predicted proteins | sample TergutEmb28metaG_3_FD_89872 | JGI IMG/M metagenome (GOLD analysis project Ga0123355, IMG submission 89872) | Embiratermes neotenicus P1 segment gut microbial communities from Petit-Saut dam, French Guiana - Emb289 P1 | ecosystem: Host-associated > Arthropoda: Insects > Digestive system > Gut ...
AAATATATAAGTTTGGGACGTTAATTTGTGATTTCAAGTTTGCAGAAATACGCCTTCCGAAGATGGGAGCATAGAAGATTATTGGACATCCCTCTGCATAACGTGGTGCAGGGCAGATGGGTGGGGGCCACTTCCATATTCCGTATCAACGATTTCAAAGCCATATTTTTTATAGATGTAAATGGCCTTTTCGTTATCTGTGTAAACGTGTAAAGTTATCTTTTTATCCGCAAATTTTTGGAAAATATATTGAAGTAAACTTTGTCCGATCCCTTGGTTATGAAGCGCACTATTTGTAATGAGGAATGATAGCATATAATTATCAACTTCATCATCAACACGAATGATACCGTCGATTTTATCACCGTTAAAATATCCGTAAACATGTTTATTTTCACAGTGAGTTATCATCTTGAAATTAAACTCTCTTGGGCTTACTCCCACCCAATCCTCATCTTCAAAAAACCATCTGATAAAATATTCGCTTGTAACATCCTCATGTGTTGTCTCTCTAATGGCAGATGTCTGTGCATTTTCGCTGTAATACTTAAAGTCCATAATCTGAGCATTAGTAAATGCTTTTGATACTAAGCCAATTTTATAATAACTTTCATTGATTTGATGAACCCTTTCAGCAACACATGATTCTATAGTAGTTCTCACATTTTTCAGACCTTTAAGAATTTCTGGCGCTTGATTTGTCATTCTCTCAAGATTTTGACAACGCTCTTGTAGCGTCTTTGGGTTAGTGTTCATTTTGTCACTCTCCTTAAAATTTAGAATAAAAAAATGGCACAGAATAATCCCAAACCATTTGTAGTAAAATGTTAATTGTTACTTACTATGTTACGCACCACAATCATTTCCACTGCGCCTATGAAATCGCACCGGTCACAAAGGAAGAAATGCAAAACAGCTCTATGTCATGACCATATCTGACATAGAGCTGCTACTGTATGTTTTGCTTTAGGTTGCCTTTAATGCGATATCAAAGAGTCCCACACAATTGTTCCAATTTTATTTCTTCTACATCGCCGTCATCGTATTGCATGGTCAGCGGTTGGGTTTTAGAAATTTTACCCGAATACCATTGACCTCCATTTCGCCAATTGCCACGCAGTTTCAAAGTGCTGAAGGCTTCGTGCAGTTCCAAAACATCGGCAATAGGCACAGTTCCTTTATCTCCGTCAAGAAATGATATGTCCAGTTGGTTTCCATTAACAGCAGAAACAACACCGGGGAAGTAGCCCTCGCCATTATCCCAACGTGCAAAAACAGTTTGCCCGACTTCGTAAACATTGCTATGCAGGGTAGCATTTATGTTTGCCGTTACAGGCGGAAGATTATTTGATTTAGCAGGTTTCACACCATTATCCTCGCTATGGCTATCCCGGCTGTCAAAAATTTTATCACTCTTGACTTCACTTTTCAGTGGATATTCAGTTTTGGGAGTAGAGGGTGACGATACTTGGCCTGCTAAACTATAAATCATCATTACTTGCGTTAATAGCAGAAAATCTGGTATGAGAATCAAGAGAGCGATGATATGACCATCGCCAGCCAGCAACAATATGAGGAATGCCCCAATATTTATAAAAGATACAATCATGTTGCCTTTGGTTAGTAACATCGGGTCAAAAGTTCTTTGGCTGCCATATTGGGCTAGAAATTTTGGTACTAGGACTACGCCTACATTAATCAAAACGAGTGCCGGGTAAATGAGTATCGTACCCATGCCCCCTTCTGCAAAGAAAAGTCCGAGTATACCAAAGAACACGAAAATGCCGGCGAAGATAGCAGCCATAGTTCCACGTAGTCTTATAACGTTATTAAGGCGGTGGTTTATCGCATCCTCCATTTCGGCAGACGCTCCCTCGTTATGCACAATCTCGCCATTTTCAACCGGCGTGCCACAGCCGTCGCAAAAAGCGGAGCCTGCGCCAAGTTTCTTTCCGCATTTACTACAAAACATAATCTTGCCTCCCTGTTATAACTCGGACATTATTCTTATTAACAATGCATTATAATTTCCCCATGGAGCGATATCGAACCCCATAAATCGCACAGTGTCTACATGTATAGTATCTATTCCAAAAGGCGTTGTGGTATCTCTGTTGTTGTTTTCATCTACATGCATAAGCGCGATTAAAAATCCATCAACCCAAAGCAACTCCCCAGGCCCTTGGCGTAGCACATGGGCGGGTCTTGTACCTTCAATCCCTCTCCTACGCTCAATTACCAAGTTCATTCTGCTATTACCTAGGTATTCATTCCAGCCTTCATACTCCCACTGGAGTGCATTGTCATGCATGTTTATTACTTCTATGACGGCAGGCAAAAATTCTGCCGGGTCAGGTATCAAATTGTTAAACACAAAATGTTCTGCCCGAATTAGTGGAATGCCGAGTGCTAATTCGACAAATGTGCCATATATAGTTACTATATCGCCAGGCAGTGCGTTACCAATACCCGCCAGTCCGCTTACATCAATTGCGGCAACAGGAAGAATGTCTTGACTGAACCTGGGAGCTATGGGAACTCTGCCGCCGACTGTGTAGCCACGCACCTCAAAGTTTTGCAAAAACATACGACTGCCAACGTGTTGGTCGGGAAAACGTCGCACATCTTCTAAAGATGGAGTGTCAAAAGCCAAATACTCCCAACGATTAAAAGAGTGATTCCAATCGTTATGAAATCCACTGTCGTGTACGCCATCGTCCCTATGGTAAACATGTTGCCAGCCATCGGCATGTGTAAATGTCAGCGTATCTCCAACAATTTCATATCGAAAAATTTCTGTCCATTCAGCATTGGTATCGTCGCAACGAATATCCATTGTTAATACATTGCCATCTACGCGCCATGTAAACACTTGCCCTGGGCCATCTCCCCACCAAAATCCTGTTCCATCAGGATTGAATCCCCTGGTTAATCTTAGCCCATCAGGAACCCCTTCTCCCTCTAGCTGTTCTACCCATGTGCCGAATAATCGCTCGTCTAGGTTGCCACCTTGCGTAACAGCAGCACCTTGGTTCGCACCATTTGGCGATGCAGGTGTCAATGTCCGAACAATCTGCAAAACTAAATCCTCATTGTCAGTAAATGCATCCGCCATAATGCTTACCAAAAATCCGAAACTTTCATCGACCAAAAGCATACTATCTCTATCGCTAAACTCCAAAATTAAACCAATGTTCGAGTTGTCAAAGGAAAATTCACGCCTAGATGAGCTCTCCTGAATTTGCCCCCTAACCGTACCTGATGAAACATAATTCACCGTCATACTTATAGTACCGCCTATGCCTTCATCAGATATACGAATACTATCCCATTCACCATGACTATAATCCCACGACGAAGGTATGCTCAATGTGAATTCTTCGATTGAATTAGTTACAATTATCCATTCTTCATCCGATTCCTGCTGGCTTGCAGTGTAAGTATCCGAGCTATCAGCTATGTTAAATATAAAAGCATAGTCATGCTCTGGAGATGAGGGATTTCTGTCTAGCTGTTGAAATGTTCCATAGACAGTAACAGTATCACCTGTTCTAAAACCCAGGTCGGCATTTTGAGGGCCATTTAGTAGCACCATAACATTCGCGCCATCTAAATCAAAAGAGCCCAACATTACTCTGTCGTAATAGCCTGAATCTGATGTCATTCTTTCAATAGAATAAACATTTGCATCGTTAAACTGTACAATGCGCCCCTGATTGTTACTGGGGAACCTTACTAGATCGTCAGCTATATTCGCAACATACTCCAAGCCATTACTAATCTGAGCGTCAGCGGACGAATCACCTTGTTGCGGATTTTCGTTGTTACTACCACATGCAGTTAGTAACAATACAATTGTTAGCAGTGGCAATAATATTTTTAGCAAATTTCTGAACATTTTTTGAATCCTCCTGAAATTTTATCGGGCTGCACAGTGCTATTGTTCTGTAGCTGCTGTGATAATGCGCCCGTCAAAAATATTTACAAAGAAATTATTGAAACGCACAAGCCCTTCGGAAAGAGGAAAAATTTGTGCTGCTCCATAACGGCCAACTCCATGTATCATACTACCGCCTGTAATTTCGGACACTAAATCGCCATGGGTAGTGTAAATGCTTAACTGCCCCGGCGTGTTGATGATAACATGGTCGCCAATGGTGCATCTGTAAAGAGTGCGTTGGTTGTTGCCAATGGTAATTGGGTCAAACATAATTTCCCCGTCTACGTTCATTACGGTAAAGAAGATATTCCCGTCTGCGCCACGGTACTCTACAATGGCGTATCCATTAATCATGGGGTGTACATAACTTGGCCCTATCCCTTGGATGGATGGAACTTCTACAACCAATTCGCCTAATCTATTGAAAAATGCACCATTAACATGTACCAATCCGTCGGCACTAAATTCCCTAACATTGTGATGCAAGGCTCTTGTGCCTAATTGCTCTACAGGCTGACCATTTAAGTCGATGCGGTAAATACCGTGTCCCACACCTCTCCAATCCATAGCTTCAAACATACCATAAAACTCTACGTCCACAGATGCAATGGCATATCCGTTTGCAAAGTTTGACAATAACCTAATGTCTATTGAGGGATTTACTACATACTCCCCGATGTCAATGATTATTTCGTTTGTATGAAGATTGAAAATATGGACATGAGCATCCATACGGCCTTCCCTATCAACAGCCGCCAGTTGAAAAATGCCGCTGCCTAAGTATTCAATTTCTCCCCTCTCCACCTGAGAAAAATCTGTATTGCTGTTGGGGTAAGGTCGCATAGGCACAACAATATTTCCTGTTCTATCAATAGCACCAACCTGCCATTGATGGGCGGCGAAGCCTGACGTAAGCTCTGCAACTATAAACATCCCATCTCCATAGGCAAGGATGTTAAAATCATCACCCGCCCTGCGGAACAGATAATTGCCAGCTCTGTCTACAATAGCAACTTCGTCTGCAATTGTATTCATACCTATGGTACTGGTTGAAATTAAAAATGCAGTGCCATCTTGGAATGGGCTTCTGTAATTCCAACGCCGCCCTGTTCCAGCAGCAGTAGTGAATATAGCTTCTCCGGCTGTGTTTATTGCAGTTGTAACATTGCTATAATCAACCCACGCTATTCCTTCCGAAAAATCACTTAAATTACTCAGGTTTCCGGAAACACTAACAGGGGCAGTTACCCTAACCGTTTCATTGGGAGTAGCTGTGCTAATTCCGATGGGATTCGTTGTTATAAGCACAGCAGTACGCGCCCCATCCCATTCGAGGACATGCCCAACACTTTCTAATACAGCTCTTATAGGTAGCATTGTTCTGCCACCAATAATTTGTGCAGGCACATCAAGGGTATAGGTGCGTCCGTCGGTAGTAAATGTGCTGCTTCCAATGGTGATTACGATAACATTTTCACCTGTTAGTGTTGCGGTTTGCGTGTCGGGATTCCATGCAACTGTAAAGCCAAGGGCTTCAAACACACCACGCACAGGCACCAAGATACGTCCATCTATGTTGGCGGGATTTTGCCCATCAAAATCGACTTGTACACCGTCAATTTCAACTATTATGCCGCTTGCATATGTGGTAGTTGTGGTTAAAGCGGTAAGTAATAGAATTGCAAAAACCGCTGTAACTAGGTATTTCGTTCTTGAAAACTTCATTTTGTTTCCTCCTGGAATTTTATTGGGTCATGCCCGCAAGTGCCTATGTAAAGCACTTTTATTATGATTAGAAATGTAGAGATTTTTCATCACGATTTTATTTGAAATCCCTACGACTTCATGCTACACTGATGTGTGTGCGCTGTGACGCTTATAAAACCTAGTCGCAGCGCATATTTTGCGATATAGAACTTTTGAGCTTAGATACTATGGCCGCTATGCAGATGGTGCTGTTGGTGTGCCTAAAATGCGTGGCGATTAAAGCCTACGTTTTCCACTAGAATTATTACTGCCTTACCCATTTGAGGAACGTAGTATAATGCACCCCAAGTTGCCGCCCGGCTTCTCTTGCAGATATTTCACCACGCTCCCAAACCTCATAGACTTCTGAGAAATTGTCGGGACGCTCCATCGGCGGTCTGCCAAACTTAACCCCACGGGCTTTTGCCGCCGCAATTCCTTCAGCTTGCCGCTGTCGGATAAACTCCCTTTCCTGTTGGGCTACATAACTAAGGATTTGCAACACCAGGTCAGCTATAAAAGTCCCTGTTAGGTCACGATCCTTTTGCCGGGTATCCAGCAGAGGCATGTCGAGAACAACAATGGAGGAATGTTTTTCTTTTGTGATCACCCGCCATTGTTCTAAAATCTCTCCGTAATCCCGACCAAGCCTGTCGATACTCTTGATAACAAGCGTATCGCCGGGCTTTAGTTTTTTTTGCAACTTACCATATGCCGCTCGGTAGAAATTCTTTCCCGATTGCTTATCAAGAAAGATATTGCAATCCAACACACCAAAGCCCCGCATTGCGATAAGCTGCCTGTCTTCGTTCTGTTCCCGTGTGGAAACACGAACGTAACCATAAATTTGAGCCATTGCATCACCGCTCCTTCCAAAATTAAGCTCATCACTTATTTTAAGAAGCGGCCATAGTATCTGTTTACTCTTCTTCGTTTTCTTTGCGACGCTTGCTTAACATAGTTTCGATTACCTTGGCTGAATAACCGCCAGCTCTGGCAATCTTGGCGCGTTCACGCCTGTCTTTAACTGGCTTGGCAAGGTCGGCAATAAACTCTGGACGGTATAGCCTCATTGGAAAATCCATTTTATCGCCACGGAAATGTTTATATATCTTCATCATTCCTTCGCGTCCAAGAAGTTCAAACAACTCCAGATAGATGTCGTTGAATGCTTCTGCCTCGTTGCCATCAACGCCAAATATCTCATACACAATGTCATCGGTGATTGTATTAAAATTTATTTCTATCACAGTGCCTCCCTCCCTTCGTGTAAGAGCATAATGGAAATGGATGTCCCATTTCAAACGCAAAACAGGGTACATTTAAGCATCCGAAACAGAACCTTTTTCGGAGCGCAGAAACGGATACATTTCTCCCCGCAAAAACGGAAATTATGTTTTTGACAACGAAATGCCCCGCCTGTTTAGTTAGGCGAGGCATTTACTGGTTTTTGTGCCATTGTTCAAGGGCTTTGATAATCGTTTCTTCAATCGCCGGTGCTGGTGTACCTGCCGGGAAGAATTGTTGAATTTTCTCCTTGGACAGTTTAAAATGTTCTGCCCGTGGGGGTGTTTCTTCCTTTATAATGGACATGATGCTATCGTAGTCCAGTTCTCCATCGTTGGACAGCTTCCGCAGCTTGGTGGCTTGAACGTGCGATGGGGTACGGTCTTCGCTATCTATGACATCAAGTAAAATTTGTTGCTCCTCCTGTGGTAGATACGATAACTCAACTGCTGGGCGCATGGCTATCCGGCCATCGTCCACCATATCAAGCATTAGTGGATTAAGTTCCGTTAGTCGGACGTAGCGGCGCACCTGGTCTTTGCTTTCCCCGGTTGATTCACCAACAATTTCAGCGGTTTCCTTCCCTTTTAACATCCCTGCCAGTGGCGTGGAAGTTAAATCTGTGCGCTGCCCCTGACGCTTCATCGCTTCCATTTTCATTTTGTAAGACCGCGCCTTCTCACTGGGTAAGATAACCTCGCGCTGCAAATTCGCATCAACCATCGTTATGACGGCCTCATCATAGGTAAGTTCCCGCACAATGCACGGCATAGTTTCCAAACCCGCTAATTTGCAAGCTCTTTTCCGCCTGTGTCCGCTGACCAGCTCATACCGTCCATCATCTTTAAGACGCACAACAGCAGGAGTCTGTACGCAAATGGTTTTAATACTGTCTACCATTGCCTGCATAGATTCGTCCATTTTCACTCGGAATGGATGGTCGGCAAAATCGTCAATTTCACCCAGAGGAATATCTAACACCTTTTCGCGCTTGTCGTCGTCCCGCTGCTCTTGGGTTGTAAACAGTGCATCAGCCGCAGGTAGATTAAATGAGGGCAACTTCTTAGCCATCAGCCAGCACCTCATTCACCAACGCGGCATACGCCTCCGCAACTTTGCCCCCGCCATCGTAGGCGAAGATGCTCTGGCCTGCTGCACTGGTTTCCGCAGCTCGGACTGATACGGGGATTCTGGTTTTGTAAATATTCAGCATATTTCCGTACTGTTTTCGTAATGTATCCTCGGTGGCGCGTGCAAGGTTGGTACGGTTGTCAAACAGCGTGAGCAGCACGCCGTCTATCTCCAAGGCCGGGTTTATCTGCTTTTTGACACGGGTGATGGTTTTCATTAACTGCGTCATACCTTTTGCGGGTAAGTATTGCGCCTGCACAGGCACGATAACGCTATTGGCTGCCGCCAGTGCGTTAATCGTGAGCATACCCAAACTGGGCATACAGTCAATAAGCACGATGTCATACGCGCTTTTTACCGTTTCAAGATATGACCGCAGTACAAACTCCCTGCTCATGGCACCCACAAGTGCAACTTCCATACCAGACAATTCCATGTTGGCTGGGACTAAATCAACCCCCTCGGCATTGTGCAGGATGCCTTCATTTGGCTCAATAGGTTCATCTTGGATTACTTTCTCCATTAAGGTCGCCAGTGTCACTGGCAGGCTGTCATTATCAGCCCAGCCTAACGAAGTGGTCAAATCGCCTTGGGGATCTGCGTCCACAAGTAAAACCTTTTTGCCCCGTAATGCTAACCCCACACCCAGGTTTGCGGTGCTTGAGGTTTTTGTGACTCCCCCTTTTTGGTTACAAATCGCAATGATGTTTTTCATTTTGTATGCTCCTTCCAAAGCTAATGCGCTACGACATTTTCGAGTGGTGATATTTCAAAACATTAAAACAAATGCCCTTACCGGAGATTCCGGCAAGAGCATTTTGTGCGGTATATATCAATTTTAAAATATATGGTTATATATGCCAAATATGCGCTCGTGAAATTTTATCTTGTACCTGTACGTTTTGACGTAGTATAATGTAATCGGATTAAGTGGACGCATATTGCTGTATTTGTAATGGCAATTTTACGTCATGAGACGATTAGCAGGAGGGCTTTTAATGCAGGTTTTTGAAGGTGGAGCAGTTAAAAGCATTTTTGTGAAAAACAGAAAATTTTTCAATTTTGAACTGGGGGATGGACTCCCACCAATCATAGACTATCTGTATTTTGACAAAGAGTTTCCTTTGGAGGATGGCAATATTTTAGAATTTTACACTGAAAAGAAAAAAACAAAGATTAATTCAATAGCCGCTCTAAGAAGCATACTTGAGGAGCTTGTTTTTGACGCAGCAGCTTGTTTATATGAATGCACTATATCTAATTGCAATATTTCCATTCCTTGTGATGCAGAAGATTTTCATTCCCTAGCAAAAAAATATTTCAGTATTGATCCGGAGTACCATGAACTTCTTGTAAACCAGTTGATCGCAGATGTTCTATGTGAAAAATATCTTGATGAAACATACATGACCCTCAATAAATATTGCGAAGAGCATTTTTATGTCAATTATCTAGGGGAATGGAAAAAACCTAATGAATTTGAGCTTAATGAAGACGGCAATGCTATATATACTAAAGGCAACAAAGGCAACGCTTATAAAATGATGGCTCGGAAAATTAAGTCCTACAATACAATGATGAGCATACCTGAAAAAAAAGAAGAACTCATAAACCGTGGCTTTGATCCGGATTCATATGCCGAATACATAGAGAAAAAGGGCGAACGCAAGCCTAAATGGATTTTTGATTTAATTTATTACGACGAGGCATTGAAAGCGTTTAAGCTATATAAACGCGACGCTTGGGACGGCAGTGATAAAGCTTACAAGCAGTACGCTAAGGATTTAATTGATTATGATAAATTTGTCGAAAAAGCGTTTCGTCCGATAGAGGGGTGCGACAAAGATTATTTCCATAAGTCTATGTCGCGTTACTACTTGGAGTCCATCAGCAGCTTGGAGTTCATATATAAGCTGGCTGAAAGACTGGAAAAAGAAAGCGTAACCGATGAAAGGATAATATATTTTTTAACAAATCTATACTCTAATGATGTGTCTTGCCCCATTATTAAAGAAGAACCAGATGGTTCTGCGTATTTGCGCTTCATTAAAAAAGTCAAAAATTATGCCTCGGCACCTTTTATTGAAGCGGCATGGTTGGTTGGGTCGGATTACAGGCTTGATGAAATGGAGAACAATCCTTTTCATAGCCTCTTAGGCAGAATTAGAGTGCAGGCGCGTGAGCTGTTTTTTTACCATTATGCGTTCGAATCTGATGATTACGAAGATATTTCAAGTTTCATAAAAAATGACTTTAACATCTTAGACAAGCTTCATGACAAGCAAAAAATGTGGCACGGTCAGGCAGGTGTCGATCCGCTTTCAGATAAACAAAAAGAGCGCATTGACCGTATACGGATGGTTGAAGGCGTTATTTTTCACAAGTTTGATGCAATGAAAGCAAGTGCTTTTATCAGTTCGCCGGAAAACGACAAGGAAGAAAATTACCAAAAAATATTTGGTATGAGTCGAGAGACATTTACCAAAATCCTTAGCTCATTAGAAAGTGCGCACACCAAGCTGTACGTTGCTGGCGGGCGGCCGTCGAATATGAATCTCGTTGATAAACTTGCTATTGCAGAGGAATATTTCCGATATGATCGCACGGTGGGTGGCATGGCATCACATTATGGTGTATCGAAGAGGCAAATAAGTGAAGCGAAGAATTGGATAATAAAAACTTTAGTTGATGATGGCAGCGTAGATATATAAATCATTCTCAAAACAAGCGACAGGGTCCTCAAGCGAGGGTCCTGTTTTTTTGTGCTGTTTTAATGACACATCCAATGACACGCTGAATCGTAAGAAAAGCCTGAAGCCTAAAGGGTTGTGGTACATGTGATACCAAAATGCAATAACCAGAACAAAGTATAAGCTGAGGTTTCGGAACAAGAATGGAAATATACCCCCCGCATTCGAGTTGCTATGCTTGTTAAGTAACAAACCTGATTTGAGGCGCTGTATTCATGCGGCAAGAAGGGAGGAGATTCTTATAAAGTCTACAGGCCAAGAAATATTGCGGGTTCACAGACGTAATTCCAATGGTTCATTAAGCAAAGCAATTCAACGTGATCCGACAATTGCACCCAGTATCACAATGTTTGATTGGTTGTTTGAAGTGTTCAACGAGAAATTTTTTGAAAGTGAACTTTCAAAACCAGTCATCATACTTTCAACAGAAAGCAGACGACGAACGACATACGGTTGGTTTGTTCCTAAACAAATTTGGCTAGATGGTGATGAAGTCCGACACTATGAAATCAATATTTGCCCGGAGCATATCAACCGTCCCATCGAAGAAGTTTGCGAGACTTTGTTACACGAGATGGTCCACATGAAAAATGCTATGTCTGGAGTTGAGGATTGCCACCGAAATGGACTATATCACACTAAAAAATTCCAGACATGTGCCGAGCGGCATGGGCTTAATGCGGTAAAAACCGAAAAATATGGATGGGCTAAGACTTCATTAAAAGATGAAACCCTAGACTTCATCAAAAGTCTCAATCTTGAAGCCTTTAAGTTGTTCCGAAATCTCAAATTTCCAAGTGATGACATTAAGGGCAGTGACGAGGATTCAACGGAAACCCCTAAGCCATCATCAAGTAGAAAATATGTATGTCCATCATGCGATGTGAACGTCAGAGCGACCAAAGAAGTTCTTATCCGTTGTGAAAAATGCCAGGAAT
>Ga0123355_10016041_pt1 | contig 11791 bp, 11 predicted proteins | sample TergutEmb28metaG_3_FD_89872 | JGI IMG/M metagenome (GOLD analysis project Ga0123355, IMG submission 89872) | Embiratermes neotenicus P1 segment gut microbial communities from Petit-Saut dam, French Guiana - Emb289 P1 | ecosystem: Host-associated > Arthropoda: Insects > Digestive system > Gut ...
CGGCCGAGCACCAGCACCTCGGACCGGGCGGGCGAGACCGTGCCGCTGACCGTGATCGCGGACTCCGGAACGCGGGTCCCGTCGGCGGGCGCGCGCAGCTCGAGCCGGACCCGCGGCGCCGCGGCGGGCCTCGCCGCCTGGCCACAGGCCGTGATCCCGGCACAGCAGGCCGGGATCACGAGCGTCAGCAGCACGGCTCGAACCCGCATGCCGTCTAAGCTAGCGCGCGTGCCAGAACTGGCGGTGGGAACGGAGGTCGGAGGCTGTCTGCTCGAGCGGGTGATCGGCCGCGGCGGCATGGGGATCGTGTACCGCGGCCGCGACCTGGCGCTCGACCGCCCGGTCGCGGTCAAGCTCGTCGCCGCCGAGCACAGCGGCGACCCCGGCGTCCGCAGCCGGTTCGAGCGCGAGGCGCGGCTGATGGCGGCGATCGACCACCCCAATGTGATCCCGGTGTACGGGGCCGGCGAGCAGGATGGGCACCTGTACCTGGTGATGCGCTACGTGAACGGCACCGACCTTCGCCGCCTGCTGGCCGAGCACGGCCGGCTTGACCCGGTGCGGGCGACGCTGATCGTCGAGCAGGTCGGACGGGCGCTCGACGCGGCCCACGAGCGCGGGCTCGTCCACCGCGACATCAAGCCGGCGAACGTGCTGCTCAGCGACAACCACGCGTACCTGACCGACTTCGGGATCACGCGGCTGATCGACGAGCGGACCCGGACGACCGATTCGGGCGAGGTGATCGGGACGCTCGACTTCATGTCGCCGGAGCAGCTTCGCGGCGAGGAGACCGACGCCCGCAGCGACGTCTACTCGCTCGGCTGCGTCCTGTACGCGTGCCTGACCGGCGGCTCGCCGTTCCACCGCCCGACGCCGGCCGCGACGATCCTCGCGCACCTGGAGGACCGCCCGGCGCCGGTGTCATCGGAGGCCCCCGGCGTGCCGAGGCGCTTCGATCCGGTGCTGGCGCGGGCTCTGGCCAAGCGCCCTCGCGACCGCTATCAGTCGGCCGGCCGGCTCGGGACGGCGGCGCTGGCGGCCGCCCAGGGGCGGCGCGGGCGCGCGCGCGGCGGCCGGGGTCCGGCGGCGGGCGGCGATCGCTCCGAGGCCGCTACCCGGATCGTCGGCTCCAACGGGTCAAGCGAGGCGGCGACGCTGGTCGCCCCGAACGGGTCCGGCGGGCCCGCGACGCTGGTCGCGCCGACGGTCCCGGTCCCGCGGACGCGCCGCGGTGGCAGCCGCAGGCTCGGGCGCCGCGGGGTCGCCGCTGTTATGGCGGTGGCGGTCCTCGTCGTCGCCGCGGCCGCCGCGGCGCTGCTGCTGTCGGCTCGCTCCCCGCGCGTGTACGGGCCCGTGACGTCGTCGGAGGCGAGCCGCGCGGTCGAGGCGTTCGCCGCCGCGTACGGCCGGCGGGACGCGGCCGCGATCTCGCGGCTGCTGACGCCCGGGGTGGTCCGGGTGTCCGAGACCAGGAGCGAGCACGGCCTGGCGGCCGTGCTCGCCGACTACCGCCAGCAGTTCGCCACCAGCCCGGCGCCGGTCGCCGACGAGCTCCACGGGCTGCGCGTGGCGCCCGGCTGGGTCGCCCGTGCGACCGCCGGCTACACGCTGCGGCTGGCGGGCGGCGGCACCGTCCACGGGCACGTGGTGTTCGGGATCGAGCGGGTCCGCGGGCGGGCGGAGATCGGGCTGATCGCCACCCGCCAGACCTGACGACGGCGCCCCGTCGTCAGTCGCGCTCGACGTGGATCGCCCGGGCGAGCTTCAGCCCCAGGCTCAGCGTCTGGGCGCCGACACGGATCTCGGAGGGCCCCTCGAACGGCTGGCGGTCGATCATCTCGACCCGGTCGCCGATCCCGACCCGGAGCTCGGTCAGGTAGCGCAGCATCGCCGGGTCGGAGTCGGAGACGCGGACGATCGTCGCGTGCTCGCCCGGGTCGAGGTCGGCCAGGGTTGGCTGCGAGCGCTCGTCGACCTCGAGCTCGCGGTTGGGGATCGGGTCGCCGTGCGGGTCCGACGCGGGGTCGCCGAGCTTCGCCGCGATCAGCTCGATCAGCTCCTCGGAGGCCGCGTGCTCGAGCGCGTCGGCGTAGCGGTGCACATCCTCCCAGGGGATGTCGAGGCTCGTCTGCAGGAACAGCTCGAGCAGCCGGTGGCGCCGGATCACGCCGAGCGCCAACTGCCGGCCCTCGGCGGTCAGCCGGACCCCGCGGTAGGGGACGTGCTCAGCTAGGCCGGCGGCGTCCATGCGCTTCAGCATCGTCGACACCGACCCCGCCGTGACCCCGAGCACGTCGGCGATCTGGCTCGTCGAGGCATCCGGGTTGTCGCCCACCGTGAGCGAGTAGATCGCCTTGACGTAGTCCTCGACGGGCGCCGAGAACGCCGGATGGGTGGGAGCGGCCGACACCCCTTGACTGTAGGGCACACGCTGCCTCAGATTGAAGTTTGACACTGTGAACTTTTCCGCTAGGCTATGAGCAGATTGAGTCCACGAGATCCATCTGAGCTGGTTCCGGCGGTCGCCACCGTCGGCGGTGGCTCGATCGCGGCAGATGCGCTCCCCGGCCCCAGCGTCCTCAGCCAGATCCTCGCCCGGGGCAGGATCCGCGGGGCGCTCGCGATCCTCGGCCCGGCGATGGTCGCCTCCGTCGCCTACGTCGACCCGGGCAACTTCGCGACCAACTTCCAGGCGGGCAGCGAGTTCCGCTACCTGCTCGTGTGGGTCAACGTGATGGCGAGCCTGATGGCGATGCTGATCCAGTACCTGACGTCGAAGCTCGGGCTCGCCGCCGGCCGCAGCCTCCCGGAGATGTGCCGCGAGCTGTTCCCGCGGCGGGCGAACCTGGTGCTGTGGATGCAGGCGGAGGTGATCGCGATGGCGACCGACCTGGCCGAGTTCACCGGCGCGGCGCTGGGCCTGCACCTCGTGTTCGGGGTGGCGCTGTTCCCGGCCGGGTTGGTCACGGCGGTGGTCGCGTTCGTCGTGCTGGCGCTCGAGCAGCGCGGCTACCGGAAGTTCGAGCTGGCGATCATCGCCCTGCTGGCGTTCGTCGCGCTCGGGTTCCTGGCCGACTACTTCGCGATCGGGCACCAGTCCTACTCGGGTATCGCGAACGGGCTGGTGCCGCGGCTGCACGGCATGGGGACGCTGTCGCTGGCGGTCGGGATCATCGGCGCGACCGTGATGCCGCACGTCGTCTATCTGCACTCGGCGCTGCAGAAGGACCGGATCAAGCCGGTCAACGGCGTCGAGCGCCGCAAGCTCCTGCAGTACAACAAGCTCGACAACTTCCTCGGGCTCGGGCTGGCGGGGATCGTCAACGTCGCGATGCTGTGCATCGCGGCGGCGCTGGTCAGCCGCACCGGCCTCGGCGGCTCGGGCGACCTCGAGGTGGTCCACTCGACGATGGCGAGCTATGTCGGCGGCGGCGCCGCGCTCGCGTTCGGGGTGGCGCTGATCGCATCCGGCCTGTCGGCCTCGAGCGTCGGCACCTACTCGGGACAGATCGTGATGACCGGCTTCATGAACTGGCGGATCCCGCTGGTGGTCAGGCGCGGGCTGACGATGCTGCCCTCGCTGGTCGTGCTGGCGCTGGCGGCGAACACGACCAGCGCGCTGGTCTACTCGCAGATCGTCCTGTCCTTCGGGATCCCGTTCGCGCTGGTGCCGCTGGCGATCATGACCCGGCGCGCCGACGTGATGGGCGACATGGTCAACCGCAGGCTGACGACCTGGGCGATGTGGACGGTCACGGGCGTGATCGCCGGGCTCAACCTGTACCTGCTGGGGACCGCGGTCGGCGGCATTTTCTGAGCCCCGCGCCACACTAGAATGTGGCGCATGTGGGCTCGCTACAGGTGGTGGGACGAGAACCATCCGCTTCTCGGACTCGGCGCGTGCGTCGTTGCAGCGTGTGCCGGGTGGGTCAGTGCGGGCTTGGTCTGGGGTGGTGAGGTCCGCATCGATCAGGGCATCTGGGCCGTCGTCGGAGCCTCGCTCGGCTGTGCGCTGGCGCGCTGGCCGAAGATCCGGCGCCGGCGGCAGGTCATCTCGTCAGACCGCTGAGCGCGCCCCAGCTTTAGAAGTCCCGGCGCGTTGCCGATACGTGCCGTGATGCGAACCCTGATCATCGGCGTTGCGACGGTGGCATCGCTTGCCACTGCCGGCAGCGCGCTGGCGGCCTCCCCGACCGCGACCCACTGGTGCCGCGCCGGCGACCCGCCTCTGCACGCTTCGGCGCAGACGCCATGCAGCCTCGCCGCCGGCCTGGTCAACGTGCTGTTCAACGGCCCCGCGCTGAGCCCCGGCAGCGAGCGGGCCATGTCCGTCCGCTCGCCGGTGACGCACAGGCTCTACCGGCTGCAGCTGTCGCGCCGGTCGGACCAGGTGACCGCTACGGGCCCTAACGGAGTCTGGATCTGCTTCTACTACGACGGCTAGTTCAGCCTGTACCTGGGTCAGCGGCCGAGGAAGCAACGGACGCTGCGATGTCTTTCAGCAGGATCATCAGATGCAGCGGATCGCTCGGCGACGGCTCCAGACCGTGTCGTAGGTAGAACCGCCGCGCGTGCTCGTCCAGTGCGTGGACCAGCAGTGCGCGCACCCCGACGGTCTCGCCTGCGGCGAGGGTCCTGAGCATCGCGTCGCGCAGGAGCCAGGCTCCAAGACCGCGGCCGGTGACCGAGACATCAACTGCGAGACGCGCCAGCAGCACCACCGGAACGGGGTAACGTGGCATGCCCTTGATCACGCGAGCCGAAGCCGCCTCGCGCTCAAGGGCCGCCGCGGTCAGTGCGTGGTAGCCAACTACCCGATTCTGCTCACTGTCAACAACCACGTAGGTCCGGGCGGATCCGGCACCGGCGGCCTGGAGTGCGTGCCGGGGCAACCACAGACTGAGCGACTCCCGCCCACAGTCGAATCCTTCGAGAATGTGGTCAGGACCGAGCGGCTCAGGATCGCCGAAGCGAGGCACTAGTCGGGTCGCGGCCGTCGAAACAGCTCGACGACGGCGGGAACCTCACGCGGTGGCCGATCCAGCGCGGCGCTGAACGCCTCCCACTCCGCGGCTGTCAGCACGAACCGCGTCCGATCGGCCAAGACCCGCTCAGCCCGCTCTCGGCCACTCTCTACGAGAAACTCCGAAAGCGACTCGTGAGTCGCCGCCGCGGCGGAGCGAAAGAGTTCGTCGTCGCGCGCGGCGACGCGGAGATGTACGCGTTGGGTCTTCGTTTCGGCCATGACCGCAGTGTACGCCAAATGTGCGTACTGATTTCGCGGGATGCCACAGTGCCGCGAAGTTCTAGCAAAGTGTAGCAGCGTATACTGAAATGCTATACGAGCTTATAAATCGCTAGACTCAGAGCCGCAATGGATCCCGTCCGCAACCCCTACTCCCCTGGCGCCGGTCGCAAACCGGCAGCACTGGTGGGTCGCGATGATGCATTGGGAGCCTGGCGCACATCGCTACAACGCGCGCAGATTGGCCGCACCGATCAGCCCGTGGTTTTTTACGGACTCCGCGGTGTCGGCAAGACGGTGCTGCTCTCGGAATTCCGACGGAACGCCTCGCAGATGGATTGGATCGTCGCACAGGTCGAGGCCGGCACCGGTAAGTCATTACGCGAGTTGCTGGGCGAAGCGCTGTACGTCCCGTTGTCGGATCTCGCACGGCCGGGTGCAGGACGGCGGCTTCTGAAGGGTCTCAAGACCGCCCTGAGCTTCAAGGCCTCCTACGACGCCACGGGCACCTGGAGATTCGGCGTCGACCTGGCCGAAGCAGCCGGCGGCGGAGCGGACACCGGCATCCTCGACACCGACCTCAAAAAGCTCGTCAACGACCTCGCCGACGCCGCAGAGGAGGAAGGCGTCGGACTCGCGATCCTCATCGACGAAGCGCAGGACCTGCCCTCTGAGGAACTGGCCACGCTATGCACGATCGCCCACGCCGCCGCTCAGGACAACTGGCCCGTCCTGTTCGCCTTCGCCGGCCTGCCGAGCCTCCCACGGATCCTCGCCGAAGCCAGGTCATACGCTGAACGGTTCCGCTACATGAACATTCAACAGCTCGACGCCGAGGTCGTAGCTGAGGCGCTGACGATCCCCGCAAAGCTCGAGGATGCTCAGTGGGACGAAGATGCGATCGACCTCGTCGTAGATGCTTCCGGAAGATACCCCTACTTCCTCCAGCAATTCGGCCAAGAGACGTGGAGCGTTGCCGCTGGGCCGGCCATAAACCGACAAGACGCTACGTTAGGCATCGCCCACGGCATCAATGACCTGGACAACGGGTTCTTCCGCGTGCGGTGGGATCGCGCGACCCGAGCAGAACAAGCCTACCTGCGTGCAATGACCATCGATGGCGATCACGGCAGCTCGTCCAGCGAAGTCGCCACACGCCTGTCCCGAAGGCCGACAAGTTTGGGCCCGACGCGTGCGTCGCTGATCGCCAAGGGACTCATCTACGCGCCCGAGCACGGGATCGTGGCGTTCACCGTCCCCGGAATGGCCGCTTTCATCGGCCGACAAATCGAAAGCTGAGGCTGGACGCTTCCGTTCCCGGCACAGCGTCCCTACGCACGATCGGATTGGCGACGAACGAGCGGTGTGCCTCACGAGCCGTTCCGCCCGCCTCGTCCTGCCGGTTTGGCCGGGCCCTTCGGGGTCCGGCGCAGACGCGAGATCGCTACGGGCGGTCCCACGGCGATTGTGATCGCGGCTACTCGCGATTTGGCGACGGCCATCCGCGACCGTCACCAAATCGGGAGTCTTTCCAAACCCGGGATCGATCGACCACACATCCCTGATCATCCATTTCCTGCTTTCACCGAACCCGGAGCGTTCGCCGGGCGCCGGGGGCAGCTCTGCGCGACTCCGTGATTAGGAATTACGACGTGGTCGTGTGCTGGAACCGGGCGACGGCGCCCCAGACCCGCCCGGCCGTGTAGGCGGTGGCGCTGCCGGCGCCGACGAAGAAGCCGACCGGCCAGTTGGTGTTGTAGGACAGCGCGATCGCCGCCCAGACGACCGCCAGCGCGATCGCGATCGACAGCGCCAGTGCCTCCCAGGGGCGCGGCGTGAACGCCCGGGCCGCGGCGGGCGGGCCGACCATCAGGCTGAAGATCAGGGCGGTGCCGACGACCGGCACGGTCATCGTCGTCGCCATCGCCACCAGCAGCAGGAAGCAGAGCTCGATCGGGAACGGCTTCAGCCCGCGCGCCTGGGCGGCCTCGGGGACGGCGCTCGACAGCAGCAGCGGGCGGTAGACGACCGCCAGCGCCAGCAGGCAGACGGCGGTCAGGGCGATCGTCGGCGCGAGTTCGTTGGTGCTGATCCCCAGCACCTCGCCGAACAGCAGCGAGAAGACCTCGTTGTCGTAGGAGCCGAGGAAGCTGAGGAACAGCGACCCGAGTCCGAGCATGAACACGAGCGTCAGCGCGGTCGCGACATCGCGGCGGCCGCGGCGGCTGAGCAGGCCGATCCCGAGCGCGCCGCCGAGCGAGAAGACGCCGAGCCCGACCAGCGTGTTGACGCCGACCAGGGTCGCCCCGGCGGCGCCGGCGAACGATCCGTTGGGGACCGCGTGGGCGACGAACGCCGAGCCGCGCATGACGACGAAGAAGCCGACGGCGCCGCCGACGATCGCCACCAGCGTGGCGACGATCCAGGCGTTGGTCATGAACCCGGAGAACACGGCTCGCGCACCTAGCTCCGCCGCCGGGCGACCAGACCCGACCCCAGGTAGGCGAGCATCACCAGCGCGACGATCAGGAAGCTCGCCGTCCAGCCGTGGTGCTGCGGCGGCCAGTAGTAGCTGTCCCAGGACAGCAGCACCCCGAGCCAGGTGGCGGCCACGCCGACCGCCCCGGCGACCGCGATCGCCTGCCCAGGCCGGGTCGTCAGCCGCAGCGCGGTCGCGGCCGGCCCGACCAGCAGCGCGGTCGACAGGATCGCCCCGATCGTCAGCGCCGACAGCGCCACCGCGACCGCCATCGCGAGCAGGTACACGAAGCCGACGAGGCGCACCGGGATCCCGCGCGCCGCCGCCAGCTCGGGGCTGACGGAGCTCAGCAGCAGCGGCCGGTAGACGACCGCGAGCGCCGCCACCGTGACGGCGCCGAAGCCCAGCACGAGCGGCAGATTCGAGGTCGACAGGAAGAAGATCGAGCCGAACAGGATCGTCGGGATCGCGCCGGTGGTGCTCTGGTTCAGGGTCGCGAGGTACAGGAACAGCGCCGCCAGCCCGAAGCCCGCGCCGAGCACGATCCCGGTCGCGAGATCGCGGCCGCGCGCCCGCTGGATCCCGATCAACTCCATCGCCGCCGCCGCCGCGACCGAGATCCCGAGGAACCCCCACAGCGCCCCGATCCCCGCCAGGTAGGCGCTCGAGCCGCCGGTTGCGCCGATGTCGCCGAGCGCCTCGCCGGCGAATGCCTGGCCCCGGATCACGGTGAAGACACCCGCCGTCGCGGCCACCAGCGCGACGATCGTGCCGACGGCGAGGGCGAGCCGGACCTCCGAGCTGGAGAAGAATCCAGGCTCGACGATCGCCCTGAGGACGGCGCCCACCGGCCTAGACGAGCTCGACGGGCTCGCCGTGCTCGAGGTGCGCCCGCTCGGCGCGGGCGTCCTCCTCGGGCTCGCCCTCGCCGGCGATCACGATCACGCGGCCGTGGACCCGCAGCACGTCGACGTGGTGGCGGTACAGCCGGGTGAGCACGTCGGAGCGCACGACCTCGTCGGTGGTGCCGCTGGCCGCGCGGCCGTCGGCGAGATACACGACACGGTCCATCACCGGCAGCAGCGGGTTCATGTCGTGGGCCGAGATCAGCACCGCGAGGTGCTGATCTCGGGAGATCCGGGAGAGCAGGCCGACGATCTCCCTGGCGCTGCGGAGGTCGAGGTTCGCCAGCGGCTCGTCGAGCAGCAGCAGCCGCGGCCGGCTGACGAGCGCGTGGGCGATCAGGATCCGCTGCTGCTCGCCGCCGGACAGCTGGCCGACGCGGGCGTCGGCGAAGCCGCGCGCGTCGACGGCGTCGAGCATCTCGTCGACCAGCCTGCGGCGCTCACGCGAGGGCAGCGGCAGGCCCAGCCGGTGCCCGTCGACGCCGAGCGCCACGAGATCGCGTCCCCGCACCGGCATGTCGGGGTCGAGCAGGAACTTCTGGGGGACGTAGCCGACCTGGCCCGCGCGCCGGGAAGTCGGCCCGCCCGCCCCGCCGCCGGTCTCGACGGCGCCCGCGGCCGGCGACTGCAGCCCGAGGATCACCCGGAACAGGGTTGTCTTGCCGGCGCCGTTGGAGCCGATCAGGCCGGTGAACTCGCCGGCCCCTAGTTCGAAGCCGACGCTGTCCAGCACCGTCCGGCCCGCTAGCCGGACGGTGATGTCAGAAACGCGAAGTACCTCGTTTCCCATCTACAAGCGCGTGGTTGAGATGTGGTGGGCGACGGCGCGATTCAGCGCCCTGACCTCGGCGAGCATCCACGACTGGTAGCTGTAGCCGAGCGGCATCGTCTCGTAGACGCCGACGACGGGGACGTGGGCGCTGCGGGCGACCGACAGGAACGTCTGGGTCAGCGTGTCGGTCACCTGCTGGTTGTAGAGGAACACCTTGACCTGCCGCGTCGACAGCAGCCCGCGCTCGAGGCTGACGTCCTGCGGGGCCGGGTCGACGCCGTTCATGACGTCGGCCTGCAGGTTCCAGGGAGTCATGATCCGGGCGCCGGCCGCCCGCAGCATGTAGTCGCCGACCGGCTCGGTGACCGCCACCGGGGTCGACGGGTGTTTGTGCGAGAACGCGGCGAGCGCGTTCAACCACGGCTGCAGCGATGCGTCGAAGCGCCGGGCGTTGGCGCGGAAGTACGAGGCGTGCGCGGGCTCGATCGCCGACAGGTCGCCGGCGATCGCGGCCGCGACCCTGGGCATCGTCGTCGGGCGGTACCAGAGGTGCGGGTTCGGAGTCGAATCGGGCAGGCCGAGCAGGTGCTGGACGTCGATCACCCTGCGCTTCGAGTTCGACGACGCGGACTCGATCCGGCTCATGTAGGTGTCGTAGCCGAGGCCGTTCTGAACCACCAGCCCGGCGCTGCTGACCGTCTCGGCGACGCTCGGGCTCGCCTGGTAGCTGTGCGGGTCGGTGTTGGGGTTGCTCTCGATCGCGCTGGCGTCGACGTAGCGCCCGCCGATCTGGGAGATCACGTTGGCGTACTCGTTCTCGGCGCCGACCGCGACGATCCGGCTGGAACTCGCGTGCGCGGGCGCGGCGGAGGAGGAGATCGCGAAGATCGCCACTGCCGTTGCAGCCGCCGCGGCGGCGCCGGCGGGGAGGAGTCGAGGGGCGGCGGGCATGGTCGGCCAAGGACAATAACAAAATTGAGTCCAAGTCTCATTCTTTTGGATGCGGGCGTCGGAGCGAGGGTTATGCTTGGCGGGGTGGAGCAGCAGAACGGCAGCGAGTGGGCCGTGCATGCCCGGCAGGTGCTGCGGCGAGCGGGGCACCATCGCGGCGCCGCTCGCGAGCGGCTGATCGACCTGCTGGCGCGGCAGGACTGCGCGCTGAGCGCGCTCGAGATCGAGGACGGCCTGCGCAGCGCCGGCGCCGGCGCGGGCGAGCGAGCCGTCGGTCGCGCCAGCGTCTACCGGGCGCTGGAGCTCCTGCACGACCACGACCTTGTCTCGCGGCTCGACCTCGGCGACGGGGTCGCGCGGTTCGAGCCGGTCGACCCCGGCGGGGAGCACCACCACCATCACCTCGTGTGCGACCGGTGCGGCCAGCTGGTGCCGTTTGACGACCCGGCGCTCGAGCGCTCGATCAGCCAGCTGTCGCGGCGGCTCGGGTTCGTCACCAAGGAGCACGAGGTGACGCTGCGGGGGAACTGTCCCGACTGCAGGTAGCTGCTGGTCCGGACCCTTAGTGGCGACCTGGGAGGACGTCCGCCGGATCGCGTTGGGGCTGCCGGAGACCTCGGAGCAGCCGCTGCACGGCCTGATGTCCTGGCGGGTGCGCGACAAGCTGTTCGTGTGGGAGCGGCCGCTGCGGCGGTCTGACCTGGCGGCGCTCGGTGATGACGCGCCGGAGGGGCCGATCCTGGGGGTGCGGGTCGAGCACCTCGGTGCGAAGGAGGCGCTGCTGGCGGATGACCCGGCGGTGTTCTTCACGACCCCGCACTTCGACGGGTACCCCGCGGTGCTGGTGCTGCTCGACGTGATCGCTGTTGACGAGTTGGAGGCGGTGACCGTCGACGCCTGGCTGGCGCGGGCGCCCAAACGCGTGGCGCAGGCGTTCTTGGAAGCCCGCGGCATCCAGTAAGCCACCCGTTCTTTAGCACCGTACTGCGTTATTACGAAGTAGATCGCTAAAGAACGCACGGCGTTGACTTGCTTGCGACAAACAAGTAAACTGCGGGCCGGCGATGGCGGTTGCGCGGCTCACCCAGGAGGAACGCTCGGCGCTGTCGGACGCGCGGATGGCCGACGCCGCTGTCAAGCTCATCTGCGAGCGCGGGGCGGCGGCGACGACGCTCAAAGACGTCGGCCTCGAGGCCGGCTACAGCCGCGGCCTGGCGTCGTACCGGTTCGGCTCCAAGGCCGGCCTGTGGGCGTTCCTGATCAGGACGATCGGGGAGGACTGGCTCGCCGAGCTGCAACGGGCCGTCGCGGGCACGACCGGGATCGACACGATCCACGCGGCGCTCGACGCGCACTGCCACTTCCTGCTCGAGTCCTCCGACCGGGTGCGGGCGTTCTACATCCTCTGGTTCGACTCGGTCGGGCCCGACGAGGAG
>Ga0123355_10016043_pt1 | contig 11790 bp, 7 predicted proteins | sample TergutEmb28metaG_3_FD_89872 | JGI IMG/M metagenome (GOLD analysis project Ga0123355, IMG submission 89872) | Embiratermes neotenicus P1 segment gut microbial communities from Petit-Saut dam, French Guiana - Emb289 P1 | ecosystem: Host-associated > Arthropoda: Insects > Digestive system > Gut ...
ACGACATCTTCGACCTGTTCAATAGGCCGCGAGTTGGGGTGCGCCTTCGAACACGGGGATCTCAACGAACGCCGGTGAAATCACCGGCACGCGCTTCTTTGGCAATTACACGCCGGACGCGAGATGGGTTCAGTTCGCGCTGAAATACATCTTGTAGGCATTTACCTCGGTTTCGAGTCCTGGATTGGTCGAGTTCGAAGGACAAGCTCATCTCCACTTCAACCAGCCTTATGCGAACATGCAGGAGAGGCCGAATCCGAGATGAATCGTTACCAACCGGTTATGCAAGGAAGTTTTCGACTGCTTGCCCTGACTCTTGTCAGCCTCCCGTTATTGGCGGCTTCCCCCGGGTTGCCCGAAGCCCCGCCGTTGGGCTGGAACAGCTGGGACGGATACGGGACCACTATCAACGAACAGCAATTCCGGGCTAACGCCAGATGGATCGCCGGGCACCTGAAGCCATACGGATGGCAATACCTGGTGATTGATATGGAGTGGTTCGTCAGAAACCCGGCAGCGGAAGGGAATCGAAGAAATTTCGAGTATTCGCTGGACGAGTATGGCCGCTACGTGCCCCCCGAGAACCGCTTCCGCTCGGCAGCGAACGGCGCGGGCTTCTCGGCGCTCGCGGATTATACGCACTCGCTGGGGCTGAAGTTCGGGATTCACATACTGCGCGGCATTCCAAAACAGGCGGTAGCCAGAAATTTACCCATCGCAGACTCTCCTTATCACGCCGCCGATGCCGCGGACACCTCCAACACCTGCCCGTGGAATTTCGACAATTACGGCGTCGATATTCGCAAGCCGGCAGGGCAGGCGTACTATGACTCGATCATCAAGCTCTATGCCGGCTGGGGTGTGGATTTCATCAAGGTGGATTGCATCAGCAGCCGCCCCTACAAAGGCGACGAAATTCGCAGCCTTAGCGAGGCAATTCGAAAGAGTGGGCGGCCGATCGTCCTGAGTCTATCGCCCGGGCCGGCTCCCATCGATAAGGCGCAGGAGCTCAAACCGTATGCCCAAATGTGGAGGATTTCAAACGATATTTGGGACCTCTGGCATAATGACCAGCCCTATCCAAAGGGAGTCGGCGACCAGTTCGAGAATACGGCCGCATGGGCGCCCATTGCGGGGTCCGGGCACTGGCCTGACGCCGACATGCTGCCCATTGGCCGCCTCGGGCCGACACCGGGCTGGGGCAAGCCACGAAACAGCAGGCTCACGCACGACGAACAGCGTACGCTACTCACACTGTGGTCGATTTGCCGTTCTCCGCTCATGGTTGGCGGTGACCTGTCCGTCGCGGATGGCTGGACTCTATCCCTGTTGACCAATCCGGAGATCCTGGCGGTAGATCAGCATTCCAAGAATGGCCGACAGGTGCTAGAAACCGGCAACACCGTGGCGTGGTCGTCGCACGCGGAGTCCGGAGACAGTACCTATCTTGCACTCTTTAACAGGTCTGCCGAACCCAATCGGGTGGGCTACAGTTGGGCGCAGCTCGGTTTGGAAGGCCCCAGGCACAAGGTTCGCGACCTCTGGGAACGAAGGGACCTGGGTGATATCGAATCCGTCAGCCCTTCGCTCCGAGCGCATGGGGCAGTCCTGTACAAGGTGGACTGATAGGCGAACTCTCATTGGGTATTGCGGACGCTTTCTCTTCCGAGCTCGCTCATTGAATGTGCTCATGGGTAAAGCGATCACGCCCGGCCCAATAAGGACACTGCGGGCAAGAGGTGCCCTCGGGGTAGTCCACACCTTCTTCGTGCGGGCATCCGATAATTCCATCGGTCATGACAGTGGAGCGAGGTGCGTGGGACTTGAGAAAGCCGAGAACCTGTTCGCCAATATCAAGGTCCTGGCGTACGTCATTGTCGCCCTGGGAGTGCCAGCGCTCGAGAAAATCCGGTCCGTGGCTCTCCTGGAGGAACACGCTCACCACCACCTTGCTGGCCAATTTGTCATCGGGTCCATAGAAGGCGATGGTAGCGATTGGGAACCCTCGAAATCCAGGCCGGAATTTCCTCTCGACCCAGGAACGGGCGGGCGCCTTCTTCCTGCGAAAATGCGGCTTTCCCCTCACCGCCGCAATATACGCTGTCGCCTGCCGAGTTGTCCAAAGCCCGCAATGGCTCTTTTTTCATCCCTGAGCCGCGAAATCTTCGGGTGCAAGAATAATTTCGTGCGATTGTTGCTTAGAATCGATCTACCCCGGAAACTGAGGGCGCATCACAAACGTGGATGACGCCAGCCGACATCAGCCACGCACTTGCCCGCACCTGGTCCGACGTGCAGCGCCATCATGCCCTGCAGATGGCTGCGGCACTCGCTTACTACACTATCCTGGCCCTATTTCCCGCGCTCATCTTCTTATCGGCGGTCGTGGCATTCCTGCCCGTCCCCAATCTGTTCGGGCAGGCGCTTTTCCTCCTGGGACGATTTATACCGCCCGACGGCATGGGCCTGGTTCGAGGCGTGCTGTCGGATGTAATCACCCCGAGTCGAGGAGAATTCCTTTCCTTTGGAATTCTGGGCACATTGTGGGCCGCGTCCGGAGGATTTGCCGCTGCCATTGAAGCGCTGAATGTGGCCTATGATGTTGAAGATGACCGCCCATTTTGGAAGACACGCTCTCTCGCTGTGGGACTGGCGGTTATCACGGGGACACTTCTGCTGGTCGCGCTCGCGGTCATGATCCTAGGGCCCAGGTTTGGCACATGGCTGGCAGCTAAAGTTCACCTCTCGAGCTTGTTTGTTTTCCTCTGGCCCTATATTCACTGGTCCATAGCCGTTGGCTTCACGGTCCTGGCGGTGGAAGCGATCTATTTCCTGGCCCCCAACGTGAAGCAGCGTTTTCGAGCCACACTCCCGGGTGCGGTTCTGGCCGTCGGTTGCTGGATCGCAATCTCGTATCTTCTCGGACTTTATTTCCGCCACTTTGCCCACTTCAATAAGACCTACGGCACACTTGGCGCAGCTATCGCTTTGATGACCTGGCTCTACTGGACCGGCTTTGCGACACTGGTCGGGGCCGAGTTGAATTCCGAGCTGGCGAAAGTCAGTAGCCACGGGAAAATCGAAGAAAAACATGAGCGCCCCCCGTTCACCAGCATGGATCTGGCGTCCTGAGCCCCGCGCGTGACCGTTCGTCATGCCGTAGGCAGTTTCGCCAGCAACTTCTGAAGTTCTTCTATGCCGAAAATTGGGAGGATGCCGGCAACGTCCTGGTGCCGATATCCGAAGAATTGAGGAGCGAGCGGACTTAGTTCTCTTTTGGACGGTAGATCGGACGGTTGTAACACCCGCACGATCGGGCCCTCCAGAGCCTTGAGGCGCTTTCCGCGTACTGGTGGCAGGTAACGAACCCGATTTCGCACCATTTCGGAGTTTCGCCAGATTCGCTACAAGCACGACGTCACGAGCGTTGCGGGCACAACGAAAACTTCCTTTGCGGCCTGCGATTTATATCCCATGTGGCGCGCCCGGACCGGGTTTTTCCGCCCAACGACTACCGCAGCAGCCTGGCTGTAATGCGCGCGTGCCTTTCCGGCACAACCCAATGCCGTGGCGCTCCGGCCGAACGAAAGTCAGCGCGCGCGTCGTCTGCAGTCTCTTTAAACGGCATCCGGAGTGCGCAAGCACGGAAATTCTGTAGCCATGCAAAACCTTCTGTCGGGCCATCGGATCGCCCCGGTTCAGTAAGGTGATGAAGACCAGCCTTTCTCCTATGAATGCCAAGAGAAGGACGATTCTCTTATCGACAATCTAAAGGCTCTCCCGTCCACACTCGATCAAAAATCCCTAGACAGCCCGGTGAATCAATTGCCTCAAAACGCCAATTTCAAGCCCAACTGCACAAGACGCGGGTTGTTGACGGTGTTGGTCACGCTTGCAAAAGTCGAACTGGTCTCGGTCCCGTTGGGTGGTCCAAACTGAGGGTGATTGAATAAATTGAAGAACTCGGCGCGGAACTCAAGGTTCATTCTTTCGTAGATTGTCGTTCTCTTAAAAACCGCAAAGTCGAAGTTATTCACTCCTTGCTGTCTCAAAGACGCATCGACCCGCGGCTCGTTGCCAAACGTCCAGGGATTGTTCTGCTGCCCTGATGCGTTGAGACCGCCGGGCGCGGTGAAGCAAGCGGTATTGAACCATTCATTGAGCCTACTGACGGCGCTTCCCGAGCGTTCCTTGGCGCAACCCGCAATATAGTCAGGTCGCAGCGTGCCTATGCCAAAGCCATCGGAAGTCATCACATTACTCCCGCCCCAACTCAGCTTGACCGGAAACCCCCGCTGGAAAGTGGTATCGCCGTCTACGCCCCACCCGGAAACCAGCCCGCCGGTGAAACCGTGAACCTCCGACAGGAACTTCTGTCCATGGCCAAATGGAAGATCGAGCACATAACTTATGACCAGACGTTGTGGAACATCCTGGGATGACAGAGAGCGTTCGCCAGCGAGATTGTTCCAATCCTGGACGCTGCCTACGCCGCCGGTTGTTCCCCCTTCGAGCCACGAGGTAAGCGTATCGGTATTAGACATTAGTTTCGAGTTTGTGTAAGAAACAAGCATCAGGCCGTTACCCGGGAAGCGTTTCCTCACGGTTGCCTGCAGTGCGTTGTAACTGCTCTCGCAGCATCCAAACGCGTTGAGGTTCAGACCGGAATACTCCGGGAAGGGACGGTCCAGCTGCCCCAGGAGCAGATTCCCTGGTCCCAAACCCCCGGGGAGAGCCTGGCTGAAGGGGTACGTGGTGGCAGGTTGCGCGATTGTAACTGCCGTCGCGCCACCGGCCGCATATTGCGCCCGGGCCTGATTGATAAAGCCATCCGGGATTTGGTTAATATTGGTGGCCGACTGCTCCAAGTGCACGCCGTGAGAGCCGGCGTACGCCAGGTCCACAAAGAAGCCGGCGGGCAGTTCACGCTCGATGTCGACGTTCCACTGCTGGACGTATCCGTATTTCTGGACGGTGTAGCCGGTAGAGGAAATATTGTTCTGCGTCAGCGCATACTGAGAAATATTTGGTTGCGGACTGCGGCCAGCTACTGCGACCAGCGCGTTCGCGCCGGTATTTGGGGCTGTTCCCTCATTGAAGGGGCCGGTTCCCGCGCAGCTGAGCGCGTTGTTGCCCGTCCACGTACAACTATTGGCGTCGAGATTCGCCGAGGGCGTTATACCGTGGTCATTGCTGTTGAAGAAAGGTGAGGTCGCACTGTTCACGATATCGTTATAGGGATTGGCATTAAACGATACGTAATTGGGGATGAAGAAAATACCGTATCCACCGCGAACTACGGTCTTTGAATCCAGCGAGTAGGCGAGTCCTAAGCGCGGCAGAATTTGTTTTTTCGACAGCGGCAGATTGTTGCGGCCGGTGTTCACGCCGGTGCCCACCAAAAACGCATCTCCCGGGCAAGCACTCCCTGTGGCTCCGCTGCAACCGGTAACCGAAGCATTGACCGCGCCGGGATTGAAATATGTCATTTTGTCGTAGCGCTCGGACCAAGGCCCCTGCAGCTCATAACGAACGCCCAGATTCAGCGTAAGCTTGCTGGTCACGTGCCAAGTGTCGCCGAAATACAGCGCACGATACGATTGTTTTCCAGAAACCGGGCCGGAAATAACCAGCGAGCCGCTGGTTTGATTGCCAAATGCAGCGCCCGCTCCATTGCCGTATCCCAGCAAGAAATCGGCGAAGTCTTCACCGTTTCCCGCCCCGGAGCCTTGTATGTTCCCGGCTCCAACTACTCCCGGAAATTGCGACGTCCAACCACCGCCGAACGAGATCAGGCCTCCTCCGGTGTTGGTCTGCAAGTAATTGTCATATCCTTCCTCGAGCTGAGCGCCCCAGGCGAGAGTGTGGCGCCCGCGAATCATGGTGATTTGCGGCGAAATATTGAACTGAGTATCGGCATCATCAATCGCGCTTTGTCCCTGACTGCACCCGACCAGCGCATCATTCTGGCCGAAACACGGCGTCATGGGCGTGCGCTCGATGTTCGGCACCAGAGGATTATACGAAGCGGGCCAACCTTCGCCGGCCATGTCGAAATTGTCGTTAATCGGAGCGCGCAGGTAGGTGAAACGGCTGATGCTCGCGTTCACGTTTGCGATCGTAGTTGGGCTGATGGCGAAGTTATAACCAAGCGCCAGACTCTTGCTCTTTGTGTTTTCGGCGCAGCGGTCTTTGCATAGACCGGTGCCGAACGGGTCCTGGGCGAGGCTTAGCAGCTTGTAATAGCTGAACCGCCCGAACAGGGTTTGCTTCGAGGTAATAGTCTGGTCAACCCGGGCCACGGCCTCATCGGTATCTCCGCCAGTGCTGGCGTCCTTCAGAAAATTAAGGACTGTTCCCGGGCCGGTCGGGCCAGCGATCAACTTATTCAACAGGTAGGCCGAGGTTGGATTAATGAAACTGGCGGCAGCTCCGCAGGTCGTAGAAAGACAGTTGTTGGCAAACGGCAGGCGAAAGCTAGTTGAAGTTGCGGGGTTTAGCGTAACTCCAGAGAGGGGTCCGGTAAAGGCGATGGGATTATAGAGCTGATGAACGTATTGTCCTGCCCCGTTTGTGTCCGAGCAGATGTTGATGCCTGAGCCGTGGGGATCGGGAGTAGTGAAGCCCGACTTGCACAAGTCGGCAAAATTGCCGCTGCGCTCGTCCATAGTGGGTACGGTTGTGTTAAAGGGCGTGCCCGTGCGCAGCCGGAACCCTTCATAACTGCCGAACACAAAAGTCTTATTTTTGACAATGGCGCCGCCAACATTGGCTCCAAACTGGTTCTGCGTCCAAGGTGGCGGCTGGTTGCTTTTACCGCCGGTAAGTTCGCCTTGCTTATTAAAAAACTCGTTGGCATTGAGTACCTTATTACGGAGATAGTCATATCCGCCGCCATGCCAGGTATTGGTTCCCGATTTCGTGCTTATATTAATGACGCCGCCTGAAAACTTACCCCACTCCGGCCCCAGGTTGTTGTATTGAACCTTGAACTCGGAAACCGAATCGTCGGTGGGAACCACCAGAGGCAGATTAATATAGCCGATATTAAGAGGTTGACCATCGAGGTACATGGCCGCTTCATTGGCGAATGAGCCCCCGACCTGATAATTCGCGAAGTCAAACGGATTCTTGCCTACCACGGTACCCATGGTGTTGCCTTGAGGGACTACGGAGGGAGTGATTGTCGTCAGATTAAAAATATTTCTTCCATTCAGCGGCAATTCATTGGCTGCGCGCGTCTCGACTACCGTGCCGAGCGACGATGTCTCCGGCTGCAATAAGGGAACTGCGCTGGTTACCTCTACCGTCTCGGTCACCTGGCCGGGCGCGAGCACCGCATCGATCTTGTTTGCCTGATTCACCTCCACCAGAAGATTCGTCCGCGCAAAGCGTTTGAACCCTGATTTTTCTACCTCGATTCGATACATGCCGGGAATGAGATTCACAAAGGAATAAAGACCATCTGGCCCGGTTGGCTGAGTGCGCTTCTCGGCAGTGCCCAGGTTGGTCAATGTCACTTGTGCGTCAGCCACGGCAGCGCCGGAGGAGTCCTGTACCGATCCCGTGATCGATCCGTATGTGGTTTGTGGGTGGGCGATGGGAGCGGCGACTGCCAAGAACAAGAGGGCGATGATCCAGAAGCTGCGAGAAGGCATGTGATCTCCACAAGTAGCAGCGAGTTAGTGAAGCATGTGGTCGAGGATTCCGGTATTTCTCGTAATCGGCTCAGAGACAATTCGGGAGGGATACCACATCCCCAATGGTCTCCTCTACACGTGTTTACGCCGGGATGAAGTGTTTTGTACCAAGCCCTGGAGAGCGAGCTGCAGAGAGGGTTCGGCGGGTGACGCCGGTTACGGGTGGTTGGCTTCTTTTCGCAGGAGGGCGTACAAGAAAGGTTTGCTGGTCGGCCTGGAGCTGCCGCCATCCGGCTCGACGGTTACAAAAACCGCGTCGATTTCCGCTAACTGTGTGGAATCATCGGAGCGCAAAACCCATCGTCTGTTGGATTCACTGTCCATGTACAAAATGCCGAGATTCAGCGGGTGCGCTTTCTCCCCTTGAGGCGCATCTTTTTCGCCCCACACCTGGAAGGCTGCGTTCTTGACGCGCGGCTCGCGGTCGAGGTCAAAGGCATAAAAAATGAGCGACTTGTTTTCAGTGTAGAAGACGCGGCCGTAAGGCTTGCGAGTGCGGCTGGAGCTGTCGACATCAAAGACATCCGCGATGTAAAGCTTGCGAGCTCCCATCAATTCGCGGATGTCGCGGTCGGCGGCCAGGTATTGCTCCTCATCATGCAGCCGTCGCTCCTGTTCTTGCTGTGCAGCTTTGAGATCTTGCAAGTTATTGGTGAGAGCTGCCACCTGAACCAGGACTTTGTCGCGCTCGCGTTGGACGGTGGTCAGTTCTCTCTGTGCATCGGCATTCGACTGTTGCAGTTCGGATAGCTGCGCCGCAAGGGCATCGCGTTGAGCCGTAAGCGACCGTGCCCTATTTTCAGATTTGTCGTTCGCCGCCGCGAGCTCGCGCGTGAGGCGTTTGAGGTCTGCCCACTCGGTGCGTAAATGTTCGATTTGCGCCTGCCGATTTGAATTCTCGGCTTCGAGGAGGGAAATCTTTTCCGCCTGCGCGCTCCACACCTGTTTCGGGTATGCCTCCGGATTCGCCACTGGTTGGGGGTTTGCCGGGCTGTTGGCCCGGTCGTGAATAAGGCTCCGGTGGATACCGATGCCATAGGTGCCATAACTAACGCCGGCGAGGAGGCAGGCGGCCAGGGCTGCTCGCGTCCAGGAATTGGTCACCCAACCTGCCCATGGGGCAGCGCGCCTGGCGGTCAATTTGCGCGCTGCTGGGTGTGCTTCCGGTTCCGCATCCCGAATTCGAGCCAATAATCTCTTCCACGTGGACTTTTCATTCCAGCGTTTCGCTTCAACCGGATGGGCGTGCGCGCTTGCCAGTAAAGGCAGGCCCTCACGGGTAAGCACACGGTACTGAGCGTATGCTTCGGAGCATTGCGGGCACGCTTCCAGATGTCGCCTCAGCTTGAGCCGCTCGGCGGCGGGTAACATTCCCGTGGCGGCCAGAGCGCAGAGTTCCTCAAACTCCGGGTGATGGTGTTCTTCGTTCATCGTCTCTGCGAGGCTCGCATGCTCTGCACAAAAGAGTTCCTGCGCAATCGCTCCAGCCCTCGATAAAAATGGTGGCGCACATTCCCCAGGGACTCTTGCAACCGCTCGCTGATTTCCCGCAGCTCCATCCCTTCGAAATAAAACATCTCGATGGTTCTTCGCTGCGCAGTCGGCAAATCTTCGAAGGCGCGTTCTAAATACGTCCGGTTGAGTCTGGCCTCTACCTCGCGCTCCACATCCACGGGTCCCAATAGAGTATCGCCGAGAAGCTCTAGATTTGTACCGGAATAATATGCTCTTCGGGTCAAACTTGCCCGACGATCGAGCGCCCGGCTAAACGCTACTTGCACGATCCAACCTTTGGCGCTTCCCTTGGCTGGGTCAAACAGAAAGGACCTCTGATACATGTAAAAGAAGACATCTTGGACCACGTCCTCGCATTCGCTCTGATTGCGAAGAATCCGCTGGGTGATGCCGAACACTAGGCGGGAGTGGCGTTTGAACAACAGTTCGAGTGCACCGCAATCCTGGTCGCGCAGGCGCACCATGAGTTCTTCGTCGGTGGCGGGCAGCGCATCCGGTGCCGGACGCGAGGAACATTCCTGTTTCTGTTCCCACACCAGGGACAGAGGTAGCAGGCGCTCGTTGTAAGGAGAGCTCATCTTGGAACTCACCACGATTACGCGCCGCGAAAGGCTGCGGTGGCAACCGTCGAGTAAAACTAATGTCTCGGAAGCTCGCAAGAACATACAACAGAGCCGCGAAGTCTTTCCAGAGAAAAAGGTGGGATTCCGCGATCAACAAATATTGTCACCGAGCTGGTACAGAGGGGCGCCTCACGACGTATATACTCCCTAGCGGTACTCCAACGATTTTTGGCCCGCGAGTTTTTCGGGAAACGAGCCTTGATGCGCCGGCGAGTGGTTCGACTTCTTCTTGGCATGCCTTTTTTCGCGGCTGCGCTCGCGGCGCAGTCCACGAATGCCTCCTTGACCGGCCGGGTGACCGACCCCAGCAAAGCAGCCATTGTGGGCGCCATGGTCACGGTCATAAACACTGGGACGGGAGTGCATTACCGGGGCAGCAGCACTAATCAAGCCGGACTGTATTACGTTTCCAACTTGCCACCGGGAAGGTACCGTATTGAAATCGAGAAGCTTGGCTTCAAAGCTGTCATACAGACGAATCTGATACTACACGTGCAGGATGCTTTGGAGCTCAATTTCGATATGGAAGTGGGTTCCGCTCTCGAAAGTATTACGGTCGAAGGAGGTCCGTCGCTGCTCGACACCGAATCCTCTTCGATCGGCACGGTCGTGGAGCAGCACAAAGCCAACGAACTGCCGTTAAATGGACGCAATGTTTTCAACCTGATCGCTCTGGCGCCTTCGGTGGTTTCGCAGGGCAGTTCGAATGGAACTCCCGTGGGAGTAAATCCCTTTGGCTGGGCGAATTATCAGGTGAGCGGATCGTTCGGGAATCAGAGCGCCGAATATCTGGATGGCCAGCCGCTCAACATTGGCTACATCAACCTCCCAATCCTCATTCCCACTCAAGATTCCATCCAGGAATTCAAAGTTCAAACCAGCAACCTCGGGGCTGAATGGGGGAAGTTCTCGGGCGGAGTCACCAACCTCAGCACAAAAGGAGGAACCAGTTCCTTTCACGGAGAACTCTACGAATACCTCCGGAACCGGGTTTTCAATGCCAACAACTATTTTCTTAATGCCACCGGAAAACAGCGGCCACCATGGATTCAGAACCAGTTCGGTGGCAACGCGGGAGGGCCGCTGCGAATCGCCGAGCACCCGAACGCCGTCCAATCCTTCTGGTTCTTGAGTTGGGAAGGGTTCCGGCTCCGCACCGGACAACCCTTCACCACCACGGTGCCGACCGCCGCCGAAGGAGCTGGCGACTTCTCAGCCATCAGCACCCCGATAATGGATCCCTGCGCGGGAATCGTGAACGCCGAAGGCGCATGTCCGGGAAGCAGCGCCCCGCCGGTGGCGTTCCCGGGAAACAGAATTCCCGCCGGCCGCATTAATCCAACCTCAAAGGCTTTGCTGGGCTTGTGGCCTGTTGCGGACAATCCGGGCATCGTGACTCCGTCGGGAACCATCAACAATTTTCAAACGGTCGCCCGCACCGGCGGCGACCAGAACCAGTTTGTTGCCCGGGTGGATCACAACATCGCCGATAGGCAAAAGCTTTTTGTCCGTTTCAGTCGTTGGGGCATCAATGACTTGCCCGTCGATCCCCTGGGCGACGGTCTATGCGCCGACCGGTGTGCCGAAGTCTATTCCACCAACACCGCGGCGGCGGCGTACAACTACATTTTCAGTCCGGGAAATATCTTTGATTTCAGCGCCAGTGTGAGCCGGTTTCGATATAATCGCACTCCCAAGAATGCTGGTTTCAACCTGGCGTCGATTGACTGGCCGGCCAGCTATAACCGTGTCATTCCCTCCGTGATGCGCACGCCTCCGACACCCTGCGTAGCCAACATCGCGGATAGCATTATGTGCACCCAGGGACAAAGTTTCATTCAGGATCGCAACACCCAATACAATCTGGCTCCGAGCGTCATCATCATGCGTGGCCGCCATCGTTATCAGTTTGGCTCCCAGTTGGAGGTCGGGTACGACAATTATGGACAAAC
>Ga0123355_10016044_pt1 | contig 11790 bp, 7 predicted proteins | sample TergutEmb28metaG_3_FD_89872 | JGI IMG/M metagenome (GOLD analysis project Ga0123355, IMG submission 89872) | Embiratermes neotenicus P1 segment gut microbial communities from Petit-Saut dam, French Guiana - Emb289 P1 | ecosystem: Host-associated > Arthropoda: Insects > Digestive system > Gut ...
GTTTGCGGATTTATGCTAATTCGCGTAACGTTGTGCCGTTTTAGTATTTTCAACTTTTCAAGCGTTAGCGTGTCGGGCCGCCCCGCTTCAACTGTAAATTCTTTCACCGAAATATGCGATATTTTCGATAAAAGTTGGTCTAACTGTGTCGTGTCAAGCACTGTCGGCGTTCCCCCGCCTATGTAAATGGTTTCAATCACGTTTCCGTTTCGTTTAATCATTTCCAAAGTTGCCGAAATTTCTTTATACAATGCCTGCAAATATTCGGGAATTAAGTGCATGGAATATCCGCTTTGTTCGCTTGAAAACGAACAATAAAGGCAGCGTGACGGGCAAAACGGAATATGAATATACAAACTTACGCCGTTGGAAACAGATGCGTCAATAATAGGTTTTTCCACCTTTGCAACCGACAAAGCAAGTTGCGCGATTTCAGGTTTTGTTTCAAATTTGTCAATATAATACGCGATTATTTCATCATCGCTTTTCCCGCTTGCCAACAATCGTGTAGCGTTTTTCACAGGCCGAATTCCAACAAGATAACCCCAATTTTCAGTATATTCTCTTTTTTTCGCACTCATATATTCCCTTTCAATTGGAATTTCGCTTTGCGAAATTCTCTCCGCAACTATATACTATAAACCATTAACTACCTTTCGTATGAGGATTTCCCGCAATTTCGTCGGCAATGATTGTCCCCTCACCGTGCCCGGGATACACTTTTGTATCACTCGGCAAAACGTAAAGCTTGTCAACAATCGAACTAAGTTCTTCCTCCAAACTTCCTGTCGGAAAATCAGCGCGACCGATTTCTAAACGAAACAGCGTGTCCCCCGAAAACAGTTTATCGTCAATTAAATAACACACGCTATCGCAACTATGTCCCGGTGTGTGAATCACTTTCACTTGAACGTTTCCGACATTCAAAATATCGCCATCATCTACCTTAACATCAGCGGTAAGCGTAAATGGTTTGCGGCAATACCTGTCGGTCAAATTGTTCGCAACATTCGCAAACATAACGTCACAGCTTTCATGCGCTACAACTTTCGCATTCGGAAATTTTGCCAAAACTCCTTCAACCGCAGTAATGTGGTCAAAATGCCCGTGAGTAAGCATAATATATTTTAGTTCCAAACCGTTCGCCGTCAAATATTCGCAAATCGGCTCGGCGTTAAACGGCGCGTCAATAATCGCCGCCTCTCGCGTGTTCTCGTCCGCAATGATATAGCAATTGTTTTCCATTGTTCCGATTACCAACTTGTGAAATAGCATAGAAATATATCTCCTTGATTGTAGTGTTGTATGGGCGGCGGCTGTCGCTCTGAGCAAAACGAAGAGCCTTAAAGCCCCCTTTGATAAAGGGGGTGTCGCTTGTTAGCGACGGGGGATTTAAGACCCCTCAGTCAGCTATGCTGGCAGCTCCCTTAATAATAGTAAACCACCCCGTCAGGCACAAGCGCCTGCCACCCCTCCTTAGAGGGGAATTAAAAGCCATCTTTTGAAAGAGGGTGGCGCTGACGGGTGTTTGCTCTTCCCCATCGCCCTACCCTAAAATGATTTTGTAGGTATACACCCTCCTACTGTCTTCGCCGCACAACAGATATCGCTCCCTCAATCTGTTTCAACTTTTTATTAACTTCGGTAAGTTGGTCGATACTTTTAATCTCCAAAATCAAATCAAATATCGCAATATCGTTTTTCACCGTTCGTGCGTTTATTCCGCGCATTCGAACATGTAAATCCCGAACCATTCCGGCAATGTCAAGCAAAAGTCCGTCACGGTCGTTTGCGGTAATTGTCAACTCGGCTTGATATCCAACTTCCACCGTTTCCGCCCAGCTAACTTGAATAAAGCGGTTCATTTCCTCGTCTTCGCTGGTGTTAAGAATATTGATACAATCGGTTCGGTGAACCGCAACTCCCCGCCCGCGTGTAACATATCCAACAATATCATCGCCGGGAACAGGGTTACAGCAATGCGAAAATCTAATTAAGCAGTTGTCAATTCCGCTAACGATAACGCCGCTTGTATTAGGCTTTTTCGTTGTTTTCGTCACCAAATCCTGCGCCGCTTTCACTTGGGTTGTAGGAATGGTTTTGCGGTATTCATCTTTCAAACGTGTAACCAACTTATGCGCGTTCGCTCCGCCATAACCAAGCGACGCGTAAAAATCCCGAACCGAATTAAAGCTGTATTTTTTCAAAAACGCGTTCAAAACATCGCCGGACGATAAAAACGACACCGGAACTCCCGCTTTTTTGAAATCTTTTTCAAGCAAATCTTTGCCTTTTTCAATGTTTTCCGCGCGGTTTTCTTTCTTAAACCATTGATTGATTTTATTCCTCGCCTGCGATGTTCTGGCAATTTTCAACCAATCCCGCGACGGCCCATGAACATGTCCCGATGTAATAATTTCAACAATATCTCCGTTTTGTATAACATAATCAAGTTTTTCAATTTTACCGTTGACTTTCGAGCCCATCATTTTATTTCCAACTTCGCTGTGAATGGAATACGCAAAGTCAATAGGTGTCGAACCCGCCGGCAAATTACGAACATCGCCTTTCGGCGTAAACACAAACACCTCATCGCCGAACATATCAACTTTCAAGGTTTGCATAACTTCCGAAGTTGTCATATCTTGCTGAATTTCAAGAAGTTGGTTAACCCAGTCAAGTTTATCGCCAAATTCGTTTTCGCCCTCTTTACCCTCTTTATATTGCCAATGCGCGGCAATCCCTTTTTCCGCAGTTTCATGCATTTCAAATGTTCGAATTTGAATTTCAAACGGAACGCCGTCCGTTCCAATCAACGTTGAGTGCAGCGACTGATACATATTCGGTTTCGGCATTGCGATATAATCCTTAAACCGTGCGGGAACGGGCTTATAAAGCTCATGAAACACTCCCAAAACGGCATAACAATCGCCAACCGTTTCCACAATCACACGAATTGCAAATAAGTCATAAATTTCCTCAAACTCTTTGTTTTGATTAAACATCTTACGGTAAATGCTATAAAAATGCTTGGCGCGTCCCTCTATATGCCCTCTGATTTCAACGCTTTCAAGTTTGTCGCGAATCACTTCAATTGTGTTATTGATAAATTTTTCCCGCTCGGTTCGCTTTTGTGAAATTTTGCTGACAATTTCGTAATATCCGATTGGGTCAATATAACGAAGCGCCAAATCTTCAAGTTCCATTTTAACTTTCGCCATACCTAAACGGTGCGCAATGGGCGCGTAAATCTCCAACGTTTCCCGCGATTTTTCCCGCTGTTTATATTCGGGAAGTGATTTCAAAGTCCGCATATTATGCGTTCTGTCCGCAAGTTTAATTAAAATTACACGAATATCTTTCGCCATGGCGAACAACATTTTACGCAAGTTTTCAACCTGCTCGTCTTCCTTGTTGCTGTATGTGATTTTATCAAGCTTGGTAACCCCGTCAACTAACATCGCAACATGTTCGCCAAACTTTTCCTTTATTTCAGCCGAAGTACAGTCGGTGTCCTCCACCGTGTCGTGAAGCAGCGCCGCCGCAATGGAATCGACATCAAGTTCCATATCCGCAAGAATGTTGGCAACTTCGATAGGATGACTTACAAACGGCTCTCCTGACGCTCTAAGTTGCCCTTCATGTTTTGAAATTGCATAGTTATAAGCCCTTTCCACCAACGTCAAGTCGGAGAAAGGGCTATAAGTTTGTATTTTTTTAATTAAGGTTTTAAGTTTCTTATCCATAATCAAATCCCCATTGTAGCTTGCGTCAAAAGCAGATTAGATTTTGTGAAAATGGAGCGTAGGCGTGCAAAGGCACGGTAGTCGACATTTTCGCGAAAGCTAATCGCTTTTCACGCAAGCCTTCCTCATATCCCTCAACACCAACTGTAGATTCACCATTCCGCGATAATCGTTAATGTCAATTCCAAATACAACATCAACAAAATCGCCCTCACGAAACTCTTTAACACATTCGCCCATTCCAAATCCAACAGCGTCAAAATACTTCTTATATTTCAAGAGTGTCATTCTCAAGTGCCGTCCTTCGCCCGTTTGACTAATTCTATGAATTTTAATCGCGTTAATCGCGAAAATCGGCGCGCTGTTCCCTTGCCCATAAGGCTGCAAACGATTTAACTCATGATACATTTCCATAGTGATAAACGGAGCTTTAACAACCGCGTCAATCTTAATCACAGGTTTAACGTTTTCAATCATATTATCTTTCGCGTATTCATTGATTTTCTTACGGAAAGTTTCAATATTTTCAGTTTTAATGGAAAGTCCCGCCGCAAGCTCATGTCCGCCGTGGTTTTCTAACAGTTCCGCGCTGTTTTCCAACGCCTCGAACAAATTAAATCCAACAAGCCCGCGCCCTGAACCTTTTGCCGTTTTTCCGTCAACCGCGAACAAAATAGACGGTTTATAAAACTTTTCAGTAATTTTTGACGAAACAATTCCGACAATCCCGTTGTGCCAATTCTCATGGGCGATAACCAAAACTTTATCATCTAATATTTCCGGATGACTTTCAATATATTCAAGCGCTTCCGAAAACATTTTATGTTCCGTTTCCTGCCGCGTTGTGTTTTCAGTGCAAATCATTTTCGCGAACTCTTCCGCGCGTACAGGGTCGTCCGTTAAGAATAAATCCGCGCTTCGCGAAGCGCAGCCAAGCCGCCCCGACGCGTTAATCCGCGGAGCAATTGTATATCCTATTGTTGTAGTAGTCACAGTTTTTACGTTGCTCGCGCATACTTCCATTAAAGTTCGCAAGCCAACATTTTTACTTTCCTTAAACCTTGACAATCCTTCGGTAACTATCACTCGGTTTTCGTCCACCAACGGAGCAATGTCCGCAACCGTTCCCAAGCACAACAAATCAGAATATTTATCAATCAACGCAGGAAGTTCGGTTTCCTCTTCCAAAGCTTGAATAAGCTTGAAAACAACACCAACCCCCGCAAGGTTTTTAAACGGATAAGCGCAATCTTTCTGCTTCGGGTCAATTGTCGCAACCGCTTTCGGTGTGTACTCTTTGCATTCGTGATGGTCGGTGATAATCAAATCAATGCCAAGCTCCGAGGCAAACAGCGCCTCATCGCAAGCGGTAATTCCGGTATCAACCGTAATTATAAGAGACGTTCCATCCTCTTTGATTTTCGTTAAAGCATCCTTATTGATGCCGTAACCCTCTTCGGTTCGGTCAGGTATATAGTAACCGACTTCAAGACCCATTCCGGTCAAATGCTTGTGTAAAATAACAATGCTGGTAATTCCGTCAACGTCATAATCACCGTAAATAGTAATTTTTTCCTTACGCTCAACCGCAAGCTTAATTCGGTCAACCGCCAATTTCATATCTTTCAATAAAAACGGGTCGTATAAATTGTTAAAGTCTTTTGAAAGGAATTTTCCTACATCGTTGTCCTCTCGAATTCCGCGGTTATACATAACCACTGCGGTAAGAGGAGAAATTTTAAATTTGTTGGCGATTTCAACAACTCTTGCCTTGTCGAACTCTTGAATACACCATTTTTTTTCTACCATATGTACAGACACTTCCTTTTGCGAAATAATCCCTAAAAGCCTGCCTAAACAGAACTCAAACTAAAGGATTTATACACTATACCATTAAATGATACAAATTGCAAGTGTTTTTTGATTTTATAGAAAATTTTAAATTTTCATCGAAATTATACCTTTACGTACTGTAAACACAACTTTGTAGGGGCGGCAGGCGAAGCCTGACGGGGTGGTCTGCTTTTAAGGCTCCCTTATTAAGGGAGCTGTCACGAAGTGACTGAGGGTTCTCTCCCCCAATACCCCACCCTAATAAATCCCCCTCCATGGAGGCGAGTGACGCTTGTTAGCGTCGGGATGGTTAATCGCTACCAAATTATACCAAAATCATCTCATCGGCGCAAAAGTTTTCACTCCTACAATGACAACAGTACGTCAGAGGATAATTCCGATTTTCAAGTTTTTGTTTATCTTACAATTTTTCCGCCGCTTTAACCGTATTTTCCATCAAAATCGCACGAGTCATAAGCCCCACTCCGCCCGGAACAGGCGTAATCGCACTCGCCTTCGCCGAAACTTCGTCAAACTTTACGTCGCCGACAAGCTTTCCGTCAGCGTTTTTGTTCATTCCAACGTCAATTACAACCGCGCCGTCTTTAATCATATCAGCGGTCAAAAACTCCGCTCTGCCAATTGCGACAACAACAATGTCGGCGCGTTTTGTGACAATCGCCAAATCTTTCGTCCGCGAATGGCAAATGGTAACCGTTCCGTTTTTGTGAAGCAATAACATCGCCTGAGGTTTCCCCACAATATTGCTCCGCCCGATTACAACGCACTCTTTTCCCTCAATCGGAATGTCGTAATATTCCAACATCGCCATGACTCCCGCCGGCGTACAAGGCAGAAAATCGTGATTCCCAATCATAATTTTGCCGACATTTGTCGGGTGAAACGCGTCAACATCCTTTTCGGGATTGATTGCGTTGATAATTTTCTCTTCGTTAATATGTTTCGGCAACGGAAGTTGAACCAAAATTCCCGACATATCAGCGCGTGAATTTAACTTTTCAACCAACGCCAAAACTTCGGTTTCAGCCGTATCAGCGGGCAACGCGTATTCTTCGGTAATTATTCCAATTTCCTCACAATCCCGCTTTTTGCCGTTAACGTAAACACGGCTCGCCGGGTCATCTCCAACGATTACAACCGCCAATGCGGCGGGTTTACCAACCTCCGCCAACTTTGCCGCGCGGAGTTTTAGTCCGTCCTTTACCTTTTGCGATACCACTTTTCCGTCTAAAATTATTGCTCCCATTGTTATTTCCTCCTTTTAATTTCTGTGAGTTAAATTCCAAAATATAAAATTTTCTACATAAGGGTCGTGTCCGCTAAGCAAAAACTCTATGCGCGTTCGAACTGAATATATGTTAAAGCCAAATTCGTCATTAGGCATGGTGTGATAATATATGATTACTCGTGGCCGAGCAAGCGGCAGACCAAAAGAACAAAATCCTCCGATAAATACATTATTATCAAAAGGGTCATCAACTAATGCATTTGGTACAACATCATCTATCGTATATAACCAACCGTCATCTCGTCCCGCATCTAAAAAAGCAAAGTACACTTCTTCTCTGGGGGAGCCATATGTTATTCCGCGAATATTCCACTCAATCCCCATTCGTTCAAAGTTAAGATGCAAAACCTCAATAACGTTCAATGCTAAAATTTCGTCGGGAAGCGTTTGATATATCCAACGGTTGTCACCATAATATGGAACGCTGGCAAAAAAATTATTTTCTATATAAAATGACGCAAGCCCAAGAGGAGTACGATTATCATCTATATCTAACCGTGAATTTCCTGTTGCTTGTTCTATAAAAAAACGATATTCAACATCGTCTGCCGGTATATCCGCAACCCAATCCGCAATCGTATAGCGTCCAGCGAACAGCGGTTCGATTTCCTCAAAACCCAAAAAAGGCACTTGTGATTGTTCACGCTCAATCGGCGGTTCGGTATGTTCAATAACATCCAATTCACAAGAAACCAAAAATATCACGGCAAAAGTAACCACGGCAATGATTATCTTTTTCACCCTACTTCCTCCTTTTTGATTTTGATTTATAGGCTCCTTTGGCAAAGGAGCTGTCAGCTTTGCTGACTGAGGATTGTGCTTTTGAAAATTGTGCATTTACAATCCCCCGCCCCTTTGGGGCACCCCCTTTGCCTAAGGGGGCTTTCGCTTTCCTCGGCGGACGTATCAAACATTCCGTCCCATTCCCAATCAAGTCAAACCGCTTCGCCTTCGTCAGCGCCTCATAAACCAACTGATAATTTTTCGGATTTCGATATTGAAGCAACGCGCGTTGCATTTGCCGTTCCTTATACGATTTCGAAACGTAAACACTTTCCCCCGTCAACGGATTCAATCCGGTATAATACATACAGGTTGACAACGTTCCCGGTGTGGGGTAAAAATCCTGAACCTGCTGCGGCTGATACTTTATATCCCGCAAATATTCCGCAAGCGCAATCGCGTCCGCAAGAGTGCTTCCGGGGTGTGACGAAATCAAATACGGCACAAGAAATTGCTTCTTCCCAATGTCAGCGTTGATTTGCTCATACTTTTTGCGAAACTTTTCGTAAACCGAATGTTTCGGCTTGCCCATGCAAGCTAAAACCTTATCAGAAACATGCTCGGGCGCAACCTTCAACTGTCCGCTGATATGATGTTTCGCAAGCTCAATCAAAAATTTATCGTCCTTGTCCGCCATAATATAATCATACCGCAACCCCGAACGAACAAACACTTTTTTAACTCCGTCAATCTCACGAAGTTCGGTTAAAAGGTTCAAATAATCTTTGTGCGACACGTCTAAATTTTCGCACGGTGACGGCCATAAACATTGCTTATTTTTACAGCTCCCAGCCGTTAATTGCTTGTCACACGCAGGCTTACGGAAGTTCGCCGTCGGTCCGCCGACATCGTGAATATATCCTTTGAAATCAGGATTGTATGTAAACTTTTTCGCCTCGTTGATAATGGATTTATGCGACCGCGCCGTCACAATTCGCCCCTGATGAAACGTCAGCGCGCAAAAATTGCAACCGCCAAAACATCCGCGTGACGATACAACACTAAATTCCACCTCGTTCAACGCTTCAATCGGGTTTTCATAACTCGGGTGATATGTCCGTTCATACGGCAACGAATAAACAAAATCTAACTCGCTTGTTGTAAGCGGTTTCGCGGGCGGATTTTGAACAACAACTTTATCGCCGTGTGGTTGCGCGACAGTTTTACCGCGAATTGGGTCTTGTTCGATATATTGCAACCGAAACGCCTCTGCATACGCGCTTTTATCCGCGACAACTTCCTCAAACGACGGAACAACCACCGTATTTTCGGGCAACTCATCAAAGTTATCCGCAACATACGCCGTCCCCGCAATATTGTGTAAAGCAGTTAAGGCTCCTTTGGCAAAGGAGCTGTCAGCTTTGCTGACTGAGGATTGTCGAGAACTTTCCATCATCACATTCGCAATTTCAACAATCGCGCGTTCGCCCATTCCAAACACCAACAAATCCGCGGCCGAATCAATCAAAATACTTCGCCGAACCTTGTCCGAAATATAATCGTAATGCGCGAACCTCCGCAAACTCGCTTCAATTCCGCCAATAATAATTGGCATATTTTTACCAAACGCCTCACGAATTCGATTACAATAAACGATGGTAGCTTTGTCCGGTCTATGCAATTTTCCATCAAATGAGTACGGGTCATCGCTTCGAACCTTTTTCGACGCGGTATAATTCGCAACCATGCTATCCAAATTTCCGGCAGACACAAGAAAACCAAGCCGCGGCTCACCAAGCCGCGCGAAATCGTCGCACGTTTGATAATTCGGTTCAGAAATAATTCCAACGGTAAAGCCGTTTGCTTCCAAAACGCGCGGAATAACCGCGCAAGCCCACGCAGGGTGGTCAACATACGCGTCACCTGTCACAAAAACGAAATCCAGTTGCTCAATATTCCGCTCTTGCATATCCAATTTTGAAAAAGTCATAAACATAGGGATTATTTTAGCATAAAATTTAATGATTGTCAAATTTCTTCATCATTCTATCATTATAATATAGGTTGTCATTGCAAAGTAAAAATAGTACCGTTTTAATAGAAACATTTGGTTGAGTGGTAAACTTTCGATGTCGGTTGCCATGCCACGTGCCCAAAAGGGCGTGCGTGAGCATGGCTATTTTTGATTGAACTTTTTCTAAAAAAGTTCACGGGGGTTGGTAGGGGGCAAGCGCCCCTTGCCAAAATTAAATCACCTTAATACAAAAATCCTCACACGCCGCCGCGCAATATCCGCACAATACACACTTTTGCCTATCCACAATCAACTTTTCGTCACAGCTCAACGCGCCTTGCTTGCATACCGCAATACACTCACCGCAAACACCGCACCAACTTTCAATATGCAACTTTCGCCGTTCTTTAGACAACGGCGGCAATGTTTCCCCCGCAAATTTCGCAATATTCCAATCAACCTCATCAACCGATTGCATTCCAAGCGCAATAGAATGAACGCTCGGCTCCGCCAACGCAAAATCCAATGCCGAATGAACATCGCCAATTAAGTTTCCGCCGCCCAAAACTTTCATAGCGTAAATCCCGATATTTTTTTCATGCGCAACCTTAATAGCCGCAAGCATTTCATCAATGGTTCCGTCAACAATTCCAATCCCTGTTTTATTAAACATCGGATGAATAACGTCAATTTCATCCATTTCCGCCGCCGCGCGAACCCCCGCAACGTGGTGCGTCGAAATCCCAACGGCACGAATAATCCCCTGCGATTTACATTCGCAAAGATAGTCAAACGCTTCACGATGCCCGCGCAATGTATGTTCGCTTTCCTGTTCATGAAGCAGAAAAATATCGATATAATCACGGTTTAATTCCCGCCTCGCCTCTTCAACGGCGGCAATTGCAGACTTTTTATCGTAAGCATAAGTTTTACTTGTTATAACCGTGTCAAAATTTCGCGAAATTTCCATTCCGCGCCGAATATGCGAATAAGTTCGGTAAAGCTGAGCCGTGTCCATAAAATTTACGCCTTTTTCAATAGCATAAGCAATAACCTCACCACCCTCATCGACCGTCATATTCGCCTGCAACGGCCCGACAGTAAGCGCGCCGAAACACAATCTGCTAACTTCTATATTCGATTTTCCAAGTATAATTTTTTGCATATCATTATCCTCTTACAAAAAAGGGAACGCAAGATGTATCTCACATAAGGAAGTACGTCATACTGAACGAAGTGAAGTATCTTAAGATTCTTCGTTACACTCAGAATGAATTCCTTAAAAGAGGTTCACCAATGCGTTCCCTTTTTTAATTCAAATTTTCAATTACGGACGAACGATTTCAATAACCATTCTAACTCGTCCTTCCGACATATAAATAACCAATTCCGTCGGCGGATTCGGCACAACGCCGTCCTCAAACTCCACTTCTTCCAAACGTCGGAACGACTGCAATCTTTCAAGCATAGAAATTGTTTCTACATCAATTGTTGCGTCAGTTCCCGCCGTATTCGGCGTAATAGTTAAGAATCTCGCGCCGGTGAAGTCCGTTCTCGAAATGATTATATTCTGCGGAATCCGTGCGCCAAGATTAAGTCCAACCGGCAATATTTCCGCCGCAAGCTGAACTGCGGTTGTTTGCGTTCCGGCGTCATTCATGTCAAACCCTAAAACGCTTCCGCTTACAAAGTTAAACATAGTAGACCGTTCCGTTCCGATACCTTCGATTGACAATCCCGGTTGAGTTCCTGTTGCGGTTCTTGCGAATCCGCCTGCTCCGCCTAACGGCATAAGCATTTCAATTTCGTTAAGCTGTCCGTCGCCTGTTGTTCCGAATCTAAATATATCCCCTCTTCTTAACCCGTTAACCAAGTGAATTGAACCTGCGTCAACAACAACGTTTACAAGGTTAGCTGACGTATGATTCCATACGCTGATAGATGTAACCGTTTCGCCGGCAACCAATTCCGCGCTCATAGACTCGAAAACATTAATCGGTGCTGACGGATTAATTTCATGGTCAGCTTCGCCATATAGAACGATTACGCCAACAACTCCGATTTCAGAAACGTTAAACGCGTCAAGGTGATAAACAGCATAATTTCTGAAAGACGTGGCGGTATATCTTGAAACCCTAAATTGTGTAGGGTCACTGCGTCTGTCA
>Ga0123355_10016045_pt1 | contig 11790 bp, 14 predicted proteins | sample TergutEmb28metaG_3_FD_89872 | JGI IMG/M metagenome (GOLD analysis project Ga0123355, IMG submission 89872) | Embiratermes neotenicus P1 segment gut microbial communities from Petit-Saut dam, French Guiana - Emb289 P1 | ecosystem: Host-associated > Arthropoda: Insects > Digestive system > Gut ...
ATATACATTTTTTTCCATCTGAGCGCAGATGGTCTTTTTGTGATGCCTTTCTTTCGGCGGTTTGTGTCGAAACATATCTAAATGTTTGTTTATTTGTCAGTTGACTTATTACCAGATTGCTTTCGGTTTCTCCTCTATATTACAGGATACCATAAGTATACTATCGGACACTGTTCTCAACATACATAGAGGAAATCATCTGCATAGATAAAATAGACTTTCTTATAACAACCTCTAGACATTAGATACCGCCTACACTGATGCCATAGGTACTACATTAGACATACTAGGCATTACACGCGCACTAGATATCACGCGCACATCAGACTGTCCACGGCTTTCCCTGCAACAATGTCTAGACATACTAGGTACTACTGACACATCAGCCACCATATACACTATGGCTATAATCGGATACGGCCCACTATTACATCAGAATCATAGGTACTAGATATCATAGACACATCAGACACCACTCATGACTTTCCCTCAACCTAGATATCGGACACTATCCTCAGCATACATAGGGAATCATCTACACCCAGATAGCTTAGATTTTCTCTGCAACACACTAGGCACTGCAGACACATTATATACTACCTGTACACTGATGCCATAAGCATTGATATCAAAGTACTATCTTAGTCGAACACACTACAGAATCATAGGTGCTAGATAGCTAAACTTTCCTTAATAACATCTACTATCGGACACTGTTCACAACATACATGGAGAAAGCATTTGCACCAGATAGCATAGATTGTTCCTGTAACAATGTCCAAGCATACCTAGAACACTACAGACACATTAGACACTACATGTGCACTGATACCATAGGCCACTGATATCAAAGTACTATCTATCTAGCTAAACTTTTCTCTACAACAATACCCGACACACACTAGATATCATAGACACCGCTCATGACTTTTCCTCAGCAACCTAGCACACTAATACAATAGGAGAAATCATCTACATCAGATAGAATAGACTTTCCTATAACAACCTTCAGGCATTGCACACTAGACATTACAGACACATTAGATACTGAGGCCATACTAAACAGCATAGATAAACTATCCTGTGGACATGACTATACAATAATACTAAATGGCAGGCTTCTAAAGAGAAGACACAACTGATAGCGTTAACAGTCAGTGACAGGATGACATTATCGTTACTATATAACGTCTGATTTAATAAAATTTTGGTAACCTAACCAGCTTTCTAACCATTCGAACGACGAAGATTCTTCTTCAAACTCGTCTCTAGAAATCCGGTAGAATTGCCACCCTTTCAGAGCAAGATTTTCATCTCTAATACATTTTTCTACTCGCGATTGAGATAAGCTGAAGACTCTGGACATCTCGCTAATATTAACGAATCCCCATGGGGTATCCTTCTCATCAATCCCCATGTAATAGTTACACTGATACGGAGTCAAGTCGATGCCGTCCTCCTCGTAGGGTTCATAATCCATATCTAAATCTGAATCATCGAACAAGTCCGAGAATTGGTCGTGAGCGAGATTTTTTGTTAAACGGAGGAATCTAGAATATCTATGGTGTCGATTCTCACCACGCATACATTTAAATATAGCCTCTGAGCCAAACCCGTTAAGCCGAGAGAATTCTTTGACACAACTGAATCCTTCAAGTTCGCCATTATGATGGACACAAAGATGGAAACGGTCTTGCATAATCCGTCGATTTAAGGCAGAAACCTCGTGAGTCACAAAACGGATATTACCGCGTACATAATCACTATTGTTATCCTCTCTATCTATACGAATATTCTCTCTCCCATATTTTTTACATGCTATCGAATAATCGCTATGGCAATCATCATAGAAATCAACAAAATATTTATATTTGTGCTGGATTCCACGGCCTCCATAATTTATATAATCCCTGTGAAATGGATTATCGCACCGATTTTTTAAATCACTCCACATACTATAAAATTTCTTATCGTTCGTTTTTACACCGTGCATACAACTAGAATGGCAAGTATGTATCTTAGATTCCAATCTTTTAACTGTCATAAATTTCTCCCTGTCACAAATGTTACATTTGACTTTTATTGCTGAATGGCTTGATTCGATAACTGTCAAATCCCCAACTATCATTCCCACAGAAAAATTGTACCACACACACAATACCTCCTTCCGTACATGCTACTTATACTTGAGCAGATTTGATATACCGATAGTAACACTCTACACAAGCTGCCTTGTTATGGCTCAACTCAAATATATCAACACAGAGCTTGCTAGCATTTACTTTCAGTCCACAATAACAACATTCATAGTCAGGATACAGAAATCTTTTGCCATCTAATATGTAATAAGGTTGAGCTTTCAATTTCTTGCTTATCCAATAGACCTCCTATACTATAGAATTTAAGATATTACATTAACAGAAGTATTCAGATACTCACCACTGTAATCTACCATAGAGGATACCGGATAGAGTCTGAGTAGACTGTTCACCAGTAACATGTATATCGCATATACGGGTTTTTACCGTAAACCTGCTGGCTAAGTACTTTATCGGACACTTGAGCCTTGTTTTTGGGGGTACATGAGTCCATTATAGCGATTTCTTGGCTCTTTCCCTCTAAGACCATTTTTAAGCCGTAAACCATTGAAAACTATGGTTAACTACCTGTTTGTGATAAACTGTGTTTTCACTAAAAAGCATGAATATTTCGTGTTTTTTTATACCAAACTCAATGTACCAAGCTCTGTAAGCCCTATATGTCGTGTATAGTTTGTTATTACCGTTTGATAAGGATGGACCTTAGTCCGCCGACTCAATGTAAGGGAAGAATTGAGGCTACTTTCAATACTTTCAATTCTTCCAATAACTTTATTGCCTGTAACAATCTCCGATAGTCTTCTCGATAGATTCCGTCTTCGCCGTCTTCCGTAAAAAACGATTCTCTATCTCCGACAAGCTCGTTTAATCGACGAATGACCTCGTCAATATTTATTTCTTCTTGGCAACCTATTTCATCCATAAAGTGTTTGCCTCCATATTAAAGTTTTTAGACTTGCAAGACAGATATTATGTTAAGTGTATTGTGTATGCGAAACACACAAGACACATGAATTGTGTAGGACATACAACGAGTAATTGTTTAGACAGATTTCTGCTACTTTTTGCTGACTATCATGTCGGACAGATTGTCCCCACACGCTCAGGACACACATTGCTCTGATAGTATTGAGCACTGACCAATTCCTGATATTTTCTAAAAAAGTGCGATTCGCCTTACAAAAATATTAACATCGTATGTCACGTAAAAATTGCGCTTTTAAAAATGCTTGCTTATTATAACTAAGCATTATATTTTATGGGCAGTTGATGTTTCAGTAGTCAATGTAACGTATATAGGTGTGTTTAGTAGTCAAATAGAATGAAAAGTGATATGTTCACTCTAGTGCATAGTGATGTCCACTCTAGTGTGCACAATCTCTTTTCTAATTGTTTCTGATTTGATATAATGTTTTTATCCCTTGATTTTGGTGGGATAGAGTAACCACGGAAACAAATCTGCAACAATTGCCGTTTATCAAGCTTTCCGATTACCGGTCTGAGATTCTCGCAACAATCGGTGGGGGTGGAACTCTGTTTCAATTCCGTGAAAGCATTGATTTTACTGGCCTAGGAGTTTCCGTGGAAACTCGGATAATTGGTGAGGTGAAACTATGCTTACTATAGACAATTTACTAGACCTATATGATGATGAGGACTATGAGAATGACGAGGGCTACATAACACTTATTTCAGACCCATTTGCTCGTCATACAATATGCCCCGAAGAAGGATGTGGGAGTTACTCTACTCCTCATAAGGTAGCAGGGTATGGGTATTGGATATGTGATGAGTGTAACCGCAAATTTACGCTCTGCCCAAAATCTAAGTGTGATGGTATTGCTTATAAACATGGCTCCAAAGAAAAGATTGATGTGTATAGGTGCAAATCTTGTAAGTACAAAGTTCCAATCAATGCAGTCCACATAATTCAGCAACGAGAAGCACAGATAGAGGAAGCTTCCAGTCTAAGAGATAGTGGATATACTATTCGAGAGATTGCGAAAATACAGGGAGTCCCGTCTTCAACTGTTCACAAACGGATAGGCAAGAGAAACACTCGCAAAAAAAGTTTCACTGATAAGATAGGTATCGCTGCTGATGAAGGCAAATGTAGCCAATGTAGTAATGGTAAAATAAATTTGGATTTCAGGGAAACAGCCGATGGTGAAACTGATATATCTTTACGTTGCGATAAGTGCGATACAGAATATACGAATATTAATGATAAATACTATTTGCCTTTCCTTTTATGTAAATGGTGCAATGGAAAAAATGGGGTATACATTACTTTGAATGGCGATAAACTGCTTTGCAAGATTTGTGACAGAACTTACTATGTAAAACCTGGATTCAGGCATATATTAAAAAAGATGAAAAGCGAATATAAAAACCACTCCCCCAGGTAAGAGTGGTTTTTAAACATACAGGCTCTCTCTAAAGCCCATTTGCGCCTCATAGACAAGCTTTGCTGATTCAGTGTAAAATTATTACACGCACTTGTCTAGAAACGCCCTACGCTCAAATTTAGACCTTCTGTATACGTATAAGAGAGGCACTAACAATTCCTTTTCATCTACAAAAGATTTTCTTCTTAGTCGCTAACCTGTTCTCATTTCTCTCCATTTTTTTGCTGTCCTCTGTACCCTCGAATGATTAGCTCCCGTTTCTTTCTTAATCTCACTATAAGAATAACCTCTATCTAGCAGAGCATATATTCTATCCTCTAATTCTTCTAGTGTCATGTGCGTATCAACCGACGTATCATTCACTGTATCAACTATATCAAAAAACATATCAGTAGGTATATCACTAGGGGTATCAGCTAAATGATACGACGATATAGCTGGTATATCATGTGATACAGCGTATTCAAGGGGCTGTCTATTGAGGTGTATCACCTTTCTTGATACAGGGTCGCTATCTGCACCAGCACTGATACAGAAATCTGACATCCATTGAGGAATCCCTTGTCTGTCTGAATTGATACCTCTCATATAAGTCTGTTCGGGCAACCTTCGTGCATCATCGTGAAGTGATTTATATTTATCGGCTAATATACTTACTTTTTGGTATACTTCCTTCTCAGTTATATAAAAGCCTTTTCCGCGAGTCAGTTTACCATTATTCTTAAACCAAAGGTCCCCAGCACCATTAAGCTGTGAACCCTGTGTATTACCTTGACCTAAAATAACCTGGCTTTCTGTCATAGATTCTACTAATAAACATAGACGTGATAGATAGTTGATATTGATATTACTGTCAATTGTTTTCTTAGTTGGATTCTGTGAGGTTAAAATAAGAAGGATATTCACGCTCCGGGCCTGTCTAGAAAGATGAGTCAGCTTTTCTTTAAAATGCATGTTTTTACCTTGAGACTGTAAAACAGTATCTATTTCTTCTATCAAGAATAGCAACGGTTTAAAATCTGCTTGTCCACTAGCTATCTTGGTACGTCTCCTACGCTCCATCTCATTGGTTACAAAATCAATAACAGGATTGACTATATCATAGTCAAAGCAAATCTCCATGACTAAATGTGGCAATTTCCTAAATGCTACTAAATCAGATTTGCCATCAATAATAATCATCTCTAAATCCGCCGGACTATTGGCTAGAGCTAACCCCAAAAGTAATGAATATAACAATGTTGTCTTTCCACTGCCTGAGCCGCCACCTACTATCATATGAGTTTTACCAAATAAATCAGTAGTTATAATCTGTCCATTAGTATCCACACCAATTAACGCTGCCAGCGACTCCCTTTCAGCGTTCAATAGAAAATCAAGACCAGGACTTTGAGATTGAGCCTTGTTTGTACTAACTGTTACAAGCTGACCTTCCTTTCCAAAGGTAATTCCTGTTGCACCAAACGCTAGTGATATTTCATCCGATAGTCTTGTAATCTTAGAGTAGGTAGTACCGGGTTCTAGCTTCACGAAGTATTTAATCGCTGTATATCCTTCTTTAAAGTCTACAACTTTTGCCAATACGCCATGAGCATCCAATACTTCCTGTAATACCTGGATTGAATTACGCTGTTCCATGTCATCGTCTACAATCAGTCTAGAATTCCCGATATAAGTTTCGTACATCGTTTTCAATCTACTCCCGACATCACCAGTATTACCACTATCGGACTTGCGTTGAATTGTTCTACGTTTACGTAAAAATGGAACAGAACAAATTGTAATAGCTAGGATGTAAATTCCTCTGCCTATGTATTTAGATATCCTTACGCCGATGTTACCTAAAAGATATCCGAAACCACCCTCTAACATTATACTAAGGGCAGCTCCTGTGATAAAAAACACTATTACAGCATATAACCAAAGAACCATTTTACACTGCCTATTTGCTAATATCCATATTAGCCATACCAACAATACTGCTAACGGAATTCTGTAAAATCCAAATGCTGCTACTAATACAGAATGGAGAAAATCCCCAAACATGCCACCAATTGAAGATAGACAGCTCATCGCAATGATAGCTAAAGTAGCTATTATTACACCTTTGAATATGCACTCCTGATGTCTCTTACTCATGGAATTACTGCTCCACAGTCCGGACAAATACTGTCTGTTGCTTGTAATATGCTGTTTGTTGCACCACCATTACCAATAGAGATAGCAACAGGTAATGTATTGAGTCTGTTCATATCGCCGTCTATAGCAACTCTTGGGCGTGTAATGTACAAAAAAAATAGGAGACCCAATCCAATCATTACAAGTATCTTATCAATCTGATAATCATTCATCGTTTCTAACCTCCTGGCTTACGAAGCCTACGCTATTTAGGGCTTGCCTAAAACTATCGGAGTCGACTTGATACCAAGCCTGTAGCAAAAGGATGATTAAAATAAAAATAATGAAACCACGCAATTTGCCTTTTCTTTCACTAGTCTTTGCCATACTATCCTCCTAATGTCCCTTCTGTTTTTTATATCCAATACATCTTATGTGTTTTTTTAGTCAATCCTGGTGTATAATCATTCGTTCTCTCGCCTTTAATCCGCTTTTAGCGTATACTTAAAGAATCCCTGTAAGCCTTTGTACTACTAATAGTTTGTTACGCTAATAGCTTAGTAAGCTATTAGCGTACTAAGCTATTAGCTTATATTACACCATGCGCTTACATAATGCAAGAGGTGTTTTATGTTTGACCAAAAAATATTTTGTGAGAGACTAAGAGCTTTGCGACTCGAAAAGGGCATTTCTCAGAACAAACTTGGTGAAAAACTAGGTTTAAGTGGACAAGCTATATCGGACATCGAACGTTACCGACGAACTACAACCACAGAGAATATTTATTTACTAGCTGAAGCGTTGGAAACTACGTCGGATTATCTACTCGGCTTGTCCGATGTACGCGAGCGTTGAACTTTGCTGAAGCCAAACGTCATAGAAATCATCCTGTTCATCAACATGTTAATCAACAAAAAATGCAAGAAAGACACCGTAATAGAGCGTCTTTCTTGCATTTTTGTATCATACATATGATGCCTTCATACCAACTGAGTTTGTTCTAAATGCGCCCAGTCTAGCTTATCTGACGTCGCGGCTATCAATTGTTCAGTTTCTAATCTTTCTAACTCATCGAAATTATACTCTCTGGTAGAAGTAAAATTAGCAAATTTGTTCTGTTTTTTGCGGCTTATTGGTTCGCTAACTTCTCCAAACTTGTCCTTCTTTATCATTCCAATCAAGAAACCGACTAAACTGTCTACATTCTGATTCTTTGCTATCTCATATATCTTTCTGACAACTTCAATATCTTCTTCGGCCGCCTGTAATATCGCTTGCTTGTCCGCATTAGTTAGACTCTCAGTGATGAAATCTAAACAAGATGCGTCTAGGGGTTCCTGTTTTATATCTTCTATTACCTTTGTACCTAAAAGCTCTTCTAAATTAAGCTGATTCACATAATTATCGTTTTTCGTTATCCTAAAGCGTAAGGACTCTATCTTTCCTCCTCTACCGCCTCTCTTATAGACTTCATATGTAAAAGATATATCTGTTTTTGCTTCAAGAGCTGCTTGGCACGAATTTAAAACTCTTGCCCGGAAATTATTCCATCTAGGATATTCTTTTCTACTAATACCTAAAAGAGCTTTTAATTCATCCACTGAGATGATACGTTCCTTCTTATACTCATATTGCTTCAAAACTTCGTACATTCTAAATTGGTTGGTGCTCTCAAGGTTCAACACATTCCAAAGTTCATAGTAAAAGTAGTCCCTCTTGTATTTAAACATTAGCTGAAGACCGTCATCACTTGCATCAATCTCAAAAAACCATGCGCCACTATCATCTTTATCTATTTTACATCTTTTAAAGAGCGTAAACTGATTATACCCACCATTCACCGTTGGAACTTGTACCACTTTTGTTAACAAATCACGCGTCACAGCTTTTAGATAGCAGATCTTCACACGTTTCAAGTCCATGATTTCGTAGAACCACTCTAAAGGAAATCGAACAACTCTTGTAGATACCTCTCTTGCATTAATACGTGCCAGGTATATACTAAATAATCTTAATTCTTGTAGCGTAAACTCGCGGGATATGATTTCATTCAATACATTTCGTTTCTCAACTAAATATTTTTTTTGTGACATACCCTCACCTCAAACCGTATGTTATGTTGCTTAGATATTAGAATAGCATTTTAGACTACGCATGTCAACCACTGTAGCCTTGTTTTGTCAATGCTCTTCCTAATACCGAATATAGAGTATTATGGCATGTAGAGCGACAACAGATTTTTTCCTTGTTGTTGTTTTCTTGTTTATGTATTCTTGTTTATACTTGTTTAAGAGAAAAAATGGCTTAGATATGCGATTTTTGCCATGAACTTGACTACATGAATCCCGAACTTGACTACATGAATCCCCAAATCACCTTGAACTTGACTACATGAATCCCCAAATCACCTTGAACTTGACTACATGAATCCCCAAATCATCTTGAACTTGACTACATGAATTGATGTCTATAGTTCTTGTTAAGCATCGAACTTGACTTCGTGGATAGTCCACATGAATAATGTATTGAGTGTATAACATGTGCCTTGAGAAATCACTTCTTTCCTGAATATAATTCTCTCTATGTAACTTTTAAAGGCTCCAATTAATATTAGGATTACTTCATAAATTATTTAGTTGTTTAATTAATGTTTTTCGAAATTAATAAATTAAATATTTCTTATATCTGTTGACGAAATAAATTATTGAATTTATAATGTAATTGGAGGTGTGGCAATGACAGAAAAGATAAAGATAGCATTACTTAAAAGGAAACTAAGTATTAAAGAATTGGCGGATAAGTTGGGCTGTAGCTCTCAGAATCTTAGTGGAAAGTTTAAACGTGATAATTTTTCCGTGAAGGAATTGGAAGATATAGCGACTGCTCTTAATCTTAATCTGGAGATTAACTTTGTACTTAATGATACTGGGGATAGGATTTAATACCTGGCACACAACTCTTGACATCAACCATGATGATACTCAATTGGGGGACTAAAAATAATGGGGCGAACAATAGCAGTTTCAACACAAAAGGGCGGGACAGGTAAAACCACAACAGCAGCAGCGATGACACAAGCTTTAACACATAAGGGCTATAGGGTTTTGGCAATAGATTTTGACCCTCAGCGGAATTTAACATTTGCCATAGGTGGCGACGAGGACAAGCCCAATATTTATAATTTACTTAAAGATGACATAATTCCAACTGAAGCTGTTCAATGCGCGAACAGTGTCAATATCATTGCTGGAAGTGCGGCAATGTCCATGTTCGCTTCTGAGTTTTCTTACAAAGATGACCAAGAATATTTACTTGCAGGTGCATTAGAGCCATTCAAAAATGTTTATGACTTTTTAATCATCGATACAGCACCAGTGTTGAATCTATCTCTGATCAATGTACTAGTCGCTAGTGATGATATTATTATACCAATGACCGCGGACATTTTTAGCGTTCAGGGGTTAATTGACCTGCACGGTACAATAGAATTAGTCAAGGAAAAAAATACGAAGCTGACCATTGCGGGACTTTTGTTAACTAGATTCCCCAGTAGAACAAGGTTAGGGAAAGAAATGAAGGAAACCATAACTGAAATGGCATCTCAGTTAGGAACAAAACTATTTAAAACTGTAATTCGAGAAAGTGCTGGGATACGTGAAATTCAGGTTCAACAGCAAAACTTGTTTAAACTATTGAGAAGCCGTCCAACTCAGGATTATTCAGATTTTGTTGATGAATATTTACAAGGGAGGAAGTAGTGTGATAGGGGCGAAAAATAAGGCGTTAGACATGCTGAATAAGGGCAAAAACAAGCCCGCTCCTAGCACTGATCTAATTAATAAACCCACTAGGGGTAAATCTGAAGCAAGTAGCATTGACGTTGAAAAGATTTTTATTTCACCTAATCGTCGAGCAGTGAATGAAGATAAGGTTGAAAAATTAATTGAAAGTATTCGTGAAATAGGATTGATGAATCCTATAACACTAACAAAAGATAATCGGTTAATTGCTGGAGCGCATAGGCTTCAGGCATACAAAGTTATGGGGTTAAAGGAAATCCCATTTACTTATCTTAACAAAGATGACACTTTACATGTTGAGTTAGCTGAAATAGATGAAAATTTAATTAGGAGCGATTTGCATTTTTTAGAGCTAGGTGAGGCATTACAGCGGCGAAAAGATATATACGAAGAATTGCATCCTGAAACTAAACACAACGCTAAATTTAAAGGGAATCAGTATACCGAAGATAGGTCAGAGGAACCTGATTCCTTTGAGCGAAAAATAAGGTCAGAGGAACCGGGTTCTTTTGAGCAGAAAACATTTAGCGAAGACACTGCCGCTAAAACGGGATATACAACAAGAAAAATAAATCAAGACATTCAAATTGCTAGAGACTTAACTGATGAAGCTAAAGAAGTTGTGATTAAATATGATGCGACAAAAAAGGAAGCATTATCGGTATCTCGTTTGAAACCAGAAGAACAAAATCAAGTTGCCAAAAGAGTTTCAAATGGGGAAGACTTAGCCAACGTGGTTAAAGAAATTGAGAATAAAAAGTATGTTGCAGATGATAGGGAAGACACGGCGAATGAATCACAATTAGTCAGTGGGGTTGAAATGCGGGTTTCAGGCTTATTACCTGAATTGGAAGAATTAATAAAGAAAATCAAACAAGACTACAATGTTGTAAGTGTATCTGAGCCTTATAAAAATAAGGGTGAAAATAAAATATATCGGATATACATAAAACTAGCAGCAAGACAGGAGTGAAATCCCATTAAAACACATTGCCCTGCTGGTTGTCATACAGGGGGCGATTGCCAAGCAACCAAAGAAACAACTACAATCGCCCATTACTGAATTGACTAAACTTACAGCTTTGACGAAGCTGCTTACACGTATTATGCGACTATTGCTATTTACCTGGACATAGGATTCACCAAGTGCCTATATTCCGGTGACACATCTATGTAAACTGAATTTTTAGATAAATCGGATAGCTATCGTTAACGCTTGCTTTATACTGCTTGTATGCTATCGGTTGCGCTCCTTCCTTCAATACCAACTTTTTCTTTTTTGCCTGTGTCAAGGTCATTATCTCTATGTCTAAATACTCCAATGTTTTGTAAAATAGCTTAGACTGTGTACCAGGTAAAATATTG
>Ga0123355_10016047_pt1 | contig 11789 bp, 6 predicted proteins | sample TergutEmb28metaG_3_FD_89872 | JGI IMG/M metagenome (GOLD analysis project Ga0123355, IMG submission 89872) | Embiratermes neotenicus P1 segment gut microbial communities from Petit-Saut dam, French Guiana - Emb289 P1 | ecosystem: Host-associated > Arthropoda: Insects > Digestive system > Gut ...
CATAATATCGGTACAGCTACTGGCCAGGTCAGGACTTGTCCCGACCTGGCCAGTAGCTGTACCGATATTATGACCTGTACCGGAGACTGTGGTTACAGTTTTTAGTACTCCTGATGATGGGTTCGGTGAACACCCGAAACATGTAGAGTGATTCTGCAGTAAAGTAAATCAAACTGCATACTGTTGCATCTCGTTTGATTTTTATTAATACAATCAACAGTCTTGTTGCTGTTGGTAAAGGTCATGACTGAAGTACCGACTGAAACGTCGGTACCTCTCGATTGCTTCATAATGACAGAATGTTCTTGATATTCACTACCATTTGACGAAAGTTTCCGTAACTGTTGGAATGACTCGTTACATGAGGACAAAGAAATATGTACAGAATTTCAACAGCTAGATCTTTATAGTAATCAGGAGGTGGGATTTGGGTAAAGAGACCACTGGGGAGACCTAGGCGTAGATGGGTGGACAATATTAGGATGGATCTGCAGGAGGTGGGATGTGGGTATATGGAGTGGACTGGGCTGGTCCAGGATAAAGACAGGTGGCGGACGCTTGTGAGTGCGGTAATGAACCTTCGGGCTCCTTGAAATACGGAGAATTTCTTGACTAGCTGTAAACCAGTTAGCTTCTCAAGAAAGGCTCTGCACCATGGAGTAAGTAAGTAAGATCTTAATAGTAATTTGTATAACGCTAGAGGATGGGTTTTGGTTGATTTTCATATATATTTCACCGATAAAGGACATAATTATTGTCAGAGTCTAACAGATAGCCGTAACAACCGGACTGCTCTACATATGTTCTATTATATGACTGTAGTTATATATTTGGGTTGCACGTATTTGGAAAACAACATCTTGGCAATAGGCAATATTTTTCGACATTTTATTGCATGTACTGTACAAACTTTGTTGCAAACCTGTTCTCAATAATTGTTTAAAAATTGCAGGTTTAATTTCTGCCCAATTCATTAAGCATTGTCACTAAATCAATGGAAACAGTTTTTTTTTTCACGAAAAGCAGAAAATCGCTCAGCTTTTTGAGAAATTCTCTGCTCTTTACGGAGCCCCAAATTGTATTGCCATGCACACAACGGCCTGCCAATATTTCCGAACCTGAGCCATATTAAATCATTTCACAGTGTACCCACACTATTAAGCATGGTCCTTACAAGGATGGTATGGCGTGACGTAATTACCATTGACTCGTGGACGTTAACCCAGGCTCAGCAGAGTTTGTAGGGTACATGTGTAGACAGCAATTTACTGCTAAGATGATTTTGTGTGCCACAGTTAAGCTATGCGACATTCCTGAATACAAATTGCATTTAAAAAGAACTTTTTTTAACCTTGATATCCACTCAAAAATAGTTCATACGTCTTTAGTATATGCCTACAGCCTACAGCCTCTCATTCCATCCAACAAACTACACTTCGTGACGATTATTGGAATTCGTGAATTTTTCATAATCATAATATTCACGTAGCGAGATCGCCTAATTGGACCTACTTACTTACTTACTTACTTACTTACTTACTTAATAACTTACATATTCCTTGGAGCAGTCTCTATTGAGAAGCTAACCGGTTCTCAACTAGTCAAGAAATTCCCCACATATTATTAAACCCGAAGGCTCATTTCCGCATTCACAAGTTCCCACCACCTGTCCCTGCTAGATCGATCCAATCTATGCCCCCTATCCCACTTTCTGAAGATCCATCTTAATATAATCCTCTCATCTACGCCTGGGTCTTCTCAGTGGTCTCTTTCCCTCAGCTTTCCCCACCAAATATTCTGCATAAAACTCTCCTCTCCCCATATGTGCTGCATGCCCCGCCCATCTCATTCTTCTGAATTTAATCTCCCGAATAATATTAGGTGAGGAGTACAGATCATTAAGCTCCTTATTATGTAGTTTTCTCCACTCCCCTGTTACCTAGTTACATTTAGGTCCAAATATTCTTCTCAGCACCCTGTTCTCAAACACCCTCAACCTCGACCTTCATTGTGAGCGACAAACTTCACAAAGCAACAGATAAAATCATAATTCTGAGTAATTAATGTAACCAAGTGGATGATAAACCTACGCAACAATTACAGCGGTTGAGTCTTAAATTTAAATATCCATTCCAGCTTATTTTTGAAATAGCTTCATGTCAAGTTGTCCTGCTACTTAGTAGCCAGCCTTTTCTCGTCATTGCCCAAGACCAGGCTTGGTATGTCCTATAAGGCATACCAAAATGGAATCAAATTAGGGAAGAAATTTGTAATATTTTGTATTACGTATTACTGAACCCACGAATATATGTTTTAAAAATCATTCCAGCATAAATGCACTTTATCCGAAAACTTCCCACCAAAGACCCTACATCTGAGGTGCTCGAAGCCAAATCCAATACACTGAAACTGTTTTTCTATAAATCCTACTTAATATTATTCTCACATTTTTAGTTAAGATACTCGAAATTTAAGTCATTTTTTTCTGCAAGTTTATAAAACTCCAAAATTTTATAGACATACGCTTGTTAATCAATGTCACGTCTGTGTTTCCCTAATTCAGCTGATCACTCCAGGAGACCTAATATATGATTAAGGGCGCAAATTGTGGAGATATTCATTTTGTAGTTTTCTACAATCTTCTGAAACTTCCTCCCGCTGACCGTCGCATCTAGATCTCACGAAACATCAACGTGCGTTCTTGTTGTTGGGTTAAGCCAAGTTCAGGCCATGTAAAATAAAAGCTAAAATTGTAATTTCCTGTGTTCAATAGTTAGGATATTGGAGAGAATGCAGTTGTATGTTATAATGTACCATGATTTACGATGAGCGATTATCGTTCGCTTATTTCTGTAGTTACCATGTCAATGTCATTTGACTGTTAAGGTAAAGCAATCCCTGTACCGGCCTACTACAGGCCCAGAGGGTTCCAGGAGGTTGAGACTCCCAGATTTCGAGACAGGCTGTACATGAAAGTGGTGAGATTGTCAGACCTAGGCACCGGCTGCCTTTACCCAAAATTAATATTCCTGGTGCTTATTTCTATGAGAGTCTGAATCGATCTCAATGCAATAGTGCGACCGGAAGGATTATGTCAATAAAAAATTTCAGTATCATCATCGGGAATCGAGCTCACGACCTTCCGTCTTGTAGCGCATTGCAACAACCAACTGCTCCACCGCATGCCCCCTATTTGGTTGTTTGCGACTATTGATCTTTTATATTTTCAAAATAAAAGAAATTTAGGCAAAATAAAGTAGCGTTTTTGTATGAAAATATTGCTTTGATATCATCCCAGAGGGCAGTAGGTTACTGGCATCATCAGCTATTTGCCGTCGCTCGCAAAGGTAAAGTTGTCCCTGTGCATTTCATGAACGTGAGTGGGAGACTGACGATATACCTTCAGGACCATCCACTCTTCACTGGATGGTGGTTAGCCTTTTCGCACGCCCTGGCCGATTTACCTCGGTGAAAGTGCATATAGTACCCATTGAATATGATACTGGTTGGGCCCCAGAACCGATCTAGTTACTGCGGAGTGCGACCGATTTCTTGGTTCCTACAAAGAATCGAACCACATCTGTTAAGTTGTCCAGCCCGTATTCTTGTCACTAAAAGGAATACGCTTGTGACAGCATCCAATAAGATACGCTGTATAATGTACGGAGCCTTAATGACGTGGCAGTTGATTCAGGCACTGCGTCACAAGTCGGAAGGTCGCGGGTTCGATTCCCGATGGTGTCACTGGAATTTTTCATTGACATAATACTTCCGGCCGCTCTAGGGTTGACTCAGCCTTAACAGAAAAGAGTCAAGGCGGCCAGTGCATAGGGTTGACAACCTCACGGCCTTCATGTCTTGAATCTGGGAGCCTCAGTCTCCTGGAACACTCAGGGCCTGTTCAGACCTGTACAGGGATTGCTTTACCTTTACCTCAGTAGCTATTACTCTGAGCAGAGGGACGACGGGTATAGACTGGGAACTTTTAAACAAAACGATACAGAGCATTCAGCATTCCGTATTATGACTCCTTAAAGAATGTAGCTCCAAACTTGTCTTATTAAAACCCATTTTGTGTTGGGTACGTTATCCGTTTGCTGATGGGTTTTGTATACTACGCGGCAGGCTTCCTTTGATTCGCTTAAGGATGTATGGGTTGTGTAGGTGCTTATCGACGTACTAATAGTAGGACAGGGGCGACGTTTATTGTGCTCGGTTGTGGTTGCGGTTTGGGCCAGCCGACACCGCTCCTTCAGTCAAACGGCCAGCCGAGTTGCCGGTCGGCCAGCCTGCCGAGTTTTGAATGATGGCCGCTTGGTCGACCCCCTAAACCAACGCCATATATCATTCAAGATGGCGGCGGACTGTGAGGGTTAGAAGCGGCAGTGACGTCCAGAAAGGGGAGGGAAAGGGATGAGACGGTCCGTGACGTCATAGACCCACGCGCTTTGCTCACGCGCTCCATCTGTCGGTGTTGCAAAAACACTGTTGTTTCCTCTGTGTTTTTTCCTTAATTTTTGATATAGTTGGATCGTAATAAAGTTTTTCGAAACTCTCAACTTTCTTGAAGAATTTTGCTTTTATTTTGGGGAGGATTATCATTTAGTATCCAGGAAGCAAGGGGGAACCCATATCTATCTCTGAATTAAGAACAGTGTTATATGTAAACAAACTGTGCATCCTGCAGAGAGGCATGTTTACAACTACATACACATTCACAAGAATGCAACATGCCAGGTACAGTCTTGTCATATTGCCCATGCAAGGATGGCGAATAAATAAGAACACATTCTTATACGTCGACTTGGCCTTTGTCTTTTCATCAGACTTTAGCATAAAATTACATTTTCTTACTGTAGACAGTTTTCAGGAAATTAGCATTCGTTGCTATACCAGTGAGCTTGCTAGATTACTTTCATTTGGTTGTTAGAGTCTCTCGTTTATATTTGAGGACTTATGAAGTGACTATCCGGAAGAAAAGCCCACACGTCCAAAACATCAAGGCAAAATTTATAGCTATTTGAACGTTATGGAGCAGTACCTAAAAGAGTGACTTCGTCCTTCTTGAGAAACTGATGGTCGTCCTTCTGGATCCCTCCTTCCAGTAACATCCGGACCGATATGACGTCCTCTCACACTCCATTTCCTTAAAGTTGCCATTCGTACAGATGCGTTAAGTCTTTGTCTATCCGATCGCTACCCTTCAGGATTTACATTAAAATTTTACACGCAAGTGTTATGTCTCCATGTGGGTTACACGTCGCTGGCCTCACTCTGGCAAAAGGTCAAACAAACATTACTCTTGTGTGTAATTAAACACCGCGACCTAAACATAATACACGGAAGAACAGAGGCATATTTCGAAATATTCCTAGCCTAGGAAGTAGATAGAGATAGAAGATAGCTTCATCTCCCCCCCCCTCCCTCCTCAACCTTTTTAACCTTCGAGAGTGTCCCAGGTACACACACGACCCCAGAACATATCGGGACTTGTAGAAATGGAAGTATCTTTTCCTTGCCGCAATTCGAAACCTTAGGGTAGGATTCCAGTCACTTTTCAAAGATAATAAAATTCTTGGAGGTAAAGTTGTGTGATTTTGTTCATGTCTAAACTTAACTTGTCCTTATTTTACATGTGGACGAAGGGTAAAGTAATAAATCACCACGTCTGACATATGAATATTGTGCTTTATCCCACCTGAAATTCCTAGAAGATCAAGCGTTACATTTCTTTCAAAAATTATTTTCTTGAGCCTGGAGAAGCGAGGCCTAAATAACTTTAGAGACCAAGGGGATTCTTTAATGTTTAGTACCCTGTAACGGAAATTATAAAAATATACCCTGTACTTTCGTCGTTTCTGTCACTCCATTGACTGCACGTAACGTTTCTAAAACCTCTGCACTGATTCCCAACCGGCCCTGTGGCCCACCCAGCCTCCTATGCAATGGATACCGGGTCTCCTTCCCGGAGCTGAAGCTGCCGGGGCGTGGCGTTGACCACCCACTCCCATCTAGCGCCGAGGTTAAAGAAAGAGTAGAGCCATACCTCTACTCCCCCTCTGGGCCTTCGTGGCCTGTTCTAGGGTGAACATTACCTGCACTGATTCCCAGAAATCTGAACTCTGGTGACTTTCGCTGAAATTTGACACATTTAGATGTTGGTTAAAATAAGAACATAACGAGAATTTACTTGTGTTCCTGCCATTTATCGAACATAACTGGACAAAACACTTATACAAAAAGACCTTTCAGAATAAAACTTGAAAGAAATTAAGCACAAATTTTATGATCAACACAACCTTCTCCCCATGTTTTACCATCTTCGGTTCAACTGACGAACCTGCTATGCTCTGGCAATGTGTTCTTTTCTATCTCGAAGTCCAATTTCTTTATGAAGAAACTTATGCTTTTGAGAACGAACGAGTTTTGTTTATTTATTTCTCCTGTACTAAATGTTAAAAGTTGCGACATTGACATTTACAATCAAATGGGCTGTTGGTGCTAAAGTTAGTTTCGATTAATTCTGCCGAGAGGAGTATTTTGTGTTTACCGGCCAGCGAGCGCGTGAGAGCCGGACACTTGCCAGGCGGCCGGTCGGGAGTGCTACGTTCTTCTACATTTGTGGTAATAATAATTCAAGTTCAAACTTTGTTTTATTGTGCTTGCTGTCATAAAGCGGTACGTAGACGTTATATCTGACCCCATAATATATTTTATGCGTAATTTATTCAATTTACGGGAATACGCTTAGTTTATACACTATGCTTAACTTCTACGGGGCTAGTTAAATAAGCTAATTAGTTCTAATATTTTTAATGATTAGTCATTTACACATTACTTGCACATTATTCACAGATTTTTAAAAAATTGTGCTGAAGTAATAGGACATGTTGTTTCAACGACCCTGATTCTAATTGAGAGATTGTATCTTAGATTTAAGGCCAAGTTAATTACGAATTATGAGAGAACAGGGTATGGGATGGAGGCCTATATCAAATTACGATTGTCATCTGTCCCTTCAAAAGAGCACCGGAAAAGCACTGTCTTCCGTTGAAATAAGCCACGGCGCTTTCCTCTATAATCTTCCCAGTTTCACAGACGTAATTCAACCTCTGGCATTATCTCATGTTATTGATAGCAGTACAACTCCAATTTAATCTGAAGATGACATACAGACTCCTTCAAGAAGCAAATGGTTTTCGAAACAGGACACTTCTGAGTGCTGAACGTTTTAGAAATTAATTTTATGACGAAGAGGGAGTAACAAGAGACTAAAGAAAATTTCACTGTAATGTTATGTTTATTGGACCGTGCATCATCTTTATAGTTGAATAAAGAGAGACCAACTTGATGTCACTTGCTTTATTATTTCATTATTTAATGCTAATATGTTTCGGATGTTAATACATCCATCCTCAGGAGCTTGCGACTTATTTGTTGGGTTATTTCATGGGTTGTATTGCTCTGGTTCGATGTGTGTTGGTTTTACGTTGTGGTTTGGCGGTGGTGGCATGGTATCCGTATGCACATCGAACCAGAGCAATACAACCCATGAAATAACCCAACAAATAAGTCACAAGCTCCTGAGGATGGGTGTATTAACATCTGAAACATGTTGAGCATTAAATAATGAAATAATAAAGAAAGTGACATCAAGTTGGTCCCTCTTTATTCACAGTAATGATTTTCATTGTTTGAATTCCTCGTTAAATATTACTCAGGTGATCAAATATAGGTGGTAGAGAAGGGTGGACATGTATTATGCTTGGAGGAGAACAGAAATACACAAATACGCAAGGAGAAGACATTGAATTCCTAGACGTTGGTGGGAAGAAAATATCAGAATAAATCTTGAAGAAATGTGATAGAAGGTTGTGGCCTGTATTCGTCTCGTTAGGGAAAAGGCAAGCGGCCGACTCCTATGGACACGGCGTTGGGGGCTGGGGTTCGACAAAATGCAGGTAATTTCTTGACTATCTGAGGGACTAGTTAGTAACTTCTCCGAATGAAGTCTGCTCTATTGCCTTAGTAGTTAGCTGACGTTTCTGTGTAAGCATTCGGTTGACAAAGCTATGTTGGAACTTGCTGGATTCATTGCGACATATGTTTATTGCCAGCAACAGACCTTAACATCTTTCATGTTAAATTATTCATATACGTCAGCGGATTTTTATACAGAGACACCATAAAAATTGGTACTTTATACACTATTGTAACATAAATTATGGAATAATGAACAAAACAAACATATAATTTAGAAACTGTTCTTTCATGGAAATATCCACCTGGAAGATCAAACTTAGGCTTCTGTCATACCTCTGGAATTGTAACGGCATTGAAATGCCTTATAATTTAGGGTTCTGCGCCATCTGTCTTCCATATGCATATCACCTGGATATTTCAGGCGGTTGAAAATGTTAATGGCGATACCGGATAACATTATGGCGTTTTTAAGTAGTGAGCAGTGAAGTACATTCGGTATGTACTGTCCAGGTTTATATGATTAGGAAGTACTGATTAGAGACGCGGTAGAAGTGTCAATTTGGCCCTTCATTTCAGTTCATTGCTCATGTTAAGAATTCATGGACACTTACATCCACTATCCTTGTCTTACTTCCTCATGACAGCTTTAATTTTGGGGTCTCTATATTTACGGGGGAGGGAGGGGGGGTTGGGCGGTAGCACAGTGGTTAAGGTGCTGTGCTACAAATCGGAAGGTCACTGGTTCGATCCCAGCTTGTGTCGTTGGAATTTTTCATTGACATAAGATCCTTCCTATCGCACTATGGCCCTGGGGTCGACTCAGCCTGTAACAGAAATGAGTACCAAGAGCATTTCCTGGGGGTAAAGGCGGCCGGTGCGTAAAGCTGACAACCTTACCACCATCCTGTACCGTTGTCATGTAATCCTGGAACCCTCTGGGCCACTCCAGGCCTGTAAAGGGACTGCTGTGTTTACTGCTATATTTACGGAGTGAGGTGCTAGATGTCTGTGTGATTGGTTTTCGAAGTTTCGGTACAGCGTAGTCTCCTTATTTTCCTGAATTTATATGTCATTATTTATTGAAATTTCTGTTGCTGAAGATGTGAACACGAAGCTATATTGAAACGCCCTTACCACTCATCCAGTACTGCAATGCCAGGTCCCGAAAGAACGATGGACATGTGTGTAGCGCTGCGAATGCCTAAGAAATCGCAGATTTGACTTTGTCTCTAACATTTACCTAACATGATACAAAGTTTGGTAAAAAATTTATAATCGTATGCCCTGTGAAACAAATACTTAACTAACAACATATATCAGACTATTTATTTTACAGCTCGATGTCACGTGGTCTTCAAAATATTTCTGCCTGTGTAGAAAATATTGTTCATCACGCCTTGGAAATAATTTGCACTTCATCCTTAACATACGCTAGATAAATTCCTGAGTCTATAACAACCATTGTAGACTTACGTAGCCTTCTTGTCTGCGTCTAGGTTTTCGTGATTGCATACCTTCGGGATTTTCGTTAAATTTTGTATAACGACCGTGTGAACATATTTCTGATTGTTCCATTGTCTTGTAATACACACAGCGTTTGTTTTACGCAATCGGTATATTATGTGTGCGCGTTTTATTCAATCCAACCACTTCCAAAACAGTTGCAGAAATTTCAGAATTCTTCAGCCTTTAAAAGAAAACTCAATTTTGAACTCCACTACATTCCTGTTTTCAACTCCATTAGCCTGGATGATATTCACTGATACACTAATTAAAATGACAGAATACCCAGAAGTTGAACAACACTGTAGAATATTGTGGTTACATTCTGAACATATATCCTATTCGGAGGTGAAAAATTGGTGTTCTATTTTACGTTTGGATGGGCAGCACATACCATGTGAGATGTAATTTGAGGAGAATGACCGTTGTCATCTGAAATCAATTACCCACGCTACTGGCATAGCAGTTTGTTGGTTTGTACACTCAGTGCAGTGTGGGGAGCAAATGAATCCCTTCGTGATCCATCACAAGCCAGAGCTTAGTTGGTAATGCACTACAAGATGACAGTACAACCAAGAGACTTCTCTAATAATTAAAGAATTAATTGCGGCTAACTCACCTTAACAGAGTGAATGTAGCTTCGTATTGCACCTACAATCACTTTGTTTCTATACACACGCAAGCAATTCTTAAGTTACATTAATTGAGTTATTTCCTTCAGAGAAGAAAGAATTAATTTCTTTTCCTTGAATATTTGCTGCCTATAAGTGAACTTATTCAATGAGTTTAAAACCGCTTTTCACGGATTAAAATTTCAGAAAGCCCAGAGAAAGCTGCAGCTTATCCAAGTATATATCTGTTGGTTTAAAGAATTTACCCAACCATGAAGACGGAGGCAGCCAATTTCTCTGAAACTTTATTACCTTTCTACAAAACTTCTCGTTTAAAAATCCCAGTGGTTTTTACTCCCAAGAACTGTGAAATTATGACTGTAAAGACAATCATAAGATACTTAGATAACGGTCAGAGTGAACTTGTCAATTCTAGACGCTATGAAGGCAAAGGAGGGAGTAGCTTCATGCATGGGTCGATTCTCAAGTCGGGAAACAGCCCTCGGTATCCGTTGTATTGTGGTCTTGCAGGGTTCCTTTTCTGGGCTCAATGTTTTGTGGGAGACAAAAATCACACCACAATTTTCCATCTTCCAGCCTGCAACACGATCGCTATATCAACTACGCTGTACTGGCTGTTATAACACACCAACTTTTTTTGTTGTATTTATTTAATATAAAAGTAACAATATTTTAATGATCTTCTGTGATAAGAGCAGATTAGGAAGCAATACATTATAAAGTTTTCTTCTACCACTCCTGGTTCTGAATATATTCTCCAGCACACTGCGTTAAGTATAATTAGGTTCAAGTCAGTCCAGTCCAATCCAGTCCAGTCTGCTGCATTATTCCGGCCTCATTAACAGCCTTTTTTTCTCAGACTTTGTAGAAAAATTCACGCAATAAAAGGTCAAAAATCGGGATTTGGGCAGGAATTTCTTTTTTTGGGATTTCTTCATGACGTCATTATTATCACCCTGTATTTAGCTCTTTGATAGTTCCGACTACACTAATTAGACCTGAAAGCTGAATACATCGGTTATTTTAAATCATTACAGTTAAACTGGCACACAAGAAAATGACAAGAGGGCCAGCTAAAATTCAATATCATGACAGCCCAAACACCTTCGAATACAAGAGTTCAGAATATTGTATTAAATTTTTCCCCTGTTTCTATTTCTTATTATTATATGAGATGGGTGGGGCATGTAGGACGTATTGGGGAGATGAGAGGTGCATACAGGGTTTTGGTGGGGAAACCTGAAGGAAAGAGACAACTTGGAAGACACAGTCATAGATGGAAGATAATATTAAGATGGAGCTTCAGGAAGAGGGATGGGGGGCATGGACTGGCTAGATCTGGCTCAGGAAAGGGACAGGTGGCGGGCACCTGTGAATGCGGTAATAAACCTTCGGGTTTCATAAAATTCGTGGAATTTCCTGACTATCTGAGAAGTGGTTAGCTTCTGAAGAAGAACTCTGCTCCATGGAGTTAAGTAAGTATTATGGTTATTAACGCTTTAGTAATCGGTATAAATACAGCTCCTGCCTCACAAAAATATGTTGTTCTTATGTTTATGGGACCGTGCATCATCTTTATAGTTGAGTAAAGAGAAAACCAACTTGATGCCACTTATTTTATTATATATTCAATACTCATTCAGTGCTCAACATGTTTCGGCCGTTAATACG
>Ga0123355_10016048_pt1 | contig 11789 bp, 11 predicted proteins | sample TergutEmb28metaG_3_FD_89872 | JGI IMG/M metagenome (GOLD analysis project Ga0123355, IMG submission 89872) | Embiratermes neotenicus P1 segment gut microbial communities from Petit-Saut dam, French Guiana - Emb289 P1 | ecosystem: Host-associated > Arthropoda: Insects > Digestive system > Gut ...
CGGACGAGGGCGTAGGTAATTTATTTCTGCATAATGACAGGCTACAAAATGTAGGGGACGCCCCCCTGGGCGTCCCGTGTTTCGGTTTCGGCGAACCCAGGAATGGGCGGGACGTCGAGGACGCCGTCCCCTACAATGCTGTTGTACATTGTAGAATGCTACCCCAGGCGTCCCGCATAACATGCGTGGGGTTGTAGGGGACGATGCCCACATCGTCCCGTGCCCTTCCGGTAATCCGCGGGCGGCAGATTGCCGCCCCTACACCTGCACAGAAAATTTATAGTTCACACAGGAGAGTACAACATGAAACGAAAAACATCCTGGCTCGCCCTCTTAATCGCTGTCCTTCTCTTATTAGCCGCCTGTTCACCCGGCGAAACTACCCAACCCGACCCAGCCCCGCCGCAGACAGAGTCCAACACCCCGGAAGCGGCGGTAATCACATACCTGGAAGGACTCAGAGATTCCGATTTAAACTCCATGATCCAAGCCCTTCCGCGCGACCTCCCAGATGGAATCTACGCCGAAGAAATCATCGAAGAGTTTATCGCCCACTTAAACTGGCTGTTGGAACACTTCGGGAGCCCGTTAAACCCCTCCGAATTTCAATCCCTCACAATTCTCGGCTTTATCCCCCCGGAAGCCCTCGACGAGCGCTACGCCTCAGAGGTAAATCAAGGCAATCTAGCCACCCAAGGGGAGCGATTAGGGGTAGCGCAACTACTGAGCCATGCAGTTCTATTTGAACTCGGCGGGGAAACCTATATGTTAATCGTCGATGTCGCCGACTTCGGCAGCGCATGGCACATCACACAGTTTGGCGGAAATCTCGGCGCGTTGTTATTTATCGCGCCCCAGATGCAGGGCCTGATACCTCCTGAGTTTGTGGATGAGTTCCTCGGGGAAATTGACCTGGAATCAGCGCTGATTTCGCCCTAATCACCCGCCCAAAAGAAGCAAAACACAAAAGAAGTACGATATCACAAACCCGTGACATCGTACTTCTTTTTGTACCCCGTCAGTTACATGCTCGCGTGTTTCCGCTGCAAACTCAGACGATCCGCGATCATGGCAATAAACTCACTATTGGTCGGCTTCCCCTTGATATTAGACACCGTATACCCAAAGAACTTCTGCAAGACCTCAATATCCCCGCGATCCCAGGCCACCTCAATGGCGTGGCGGATGGCCCGCTCCACCCGAGAGGGCGTGGTGTTAAACTTCTTGGCAACCTCGGGATAGAGCACCTTGGTCACGGCGTTGATGATCTCCATATCCCGCACCGTGAGCATAATGGCCTCCCGTAAATACTTATACCCCTTGATATGGGCGGGCACCCCGATCTCATGGATCACCGCCGTCACGACACTCTCCAAACTCTGTTCCTGCCGCGCCGCTACCGCAGGCACAGAGTGGGGTTCTCGCACAGCCCGCCCCGAGGCCCCCCGGATCTTCTCTAAGAGCGTCCCCAGGTTAAAGGGCTTGAGCATAAAATAGTTGGCCCCCAGCCCCGCCGCCTCAGAGATCACGCTGTCCCGATAAAAACTCGAAACCATAATGCAGGCGGATTTCACCCCCGCCTCCCCCAGACGGCGCATCACATCCAAGCCGTCTAAGTTGGACAGCAGGATGTCTAAGATGATCACATCCGGCCGCTTCTCATGGGCCAGGCGCAGAACCTCTGCCCCGTCCCCCGTGCTCCCCACTAGCTCCATGTCCGGCTCCTGCTGAAACTGTCCCGCAACCATCCCTCTGTAATCCTCGCTCGGGTCCGCTACTAGCACCTTAATCTTCGTGTCCATGTGACTTCTCCCTCCGCATTATTTCGAATTAGAGTACAAACGTCGCTTTAATGACACTAATTTATCACAGCATAAGACTTTTTGCAAGGATGATTTGGTCGTTTTATTCAATTTATTCCCCATATTCCCCGCCAACGTCGTCACTTGTCATAACATGTCGAATCTTGTCGAAGAAAAGAGCCTAATAACGGGAGTGACTCAATTGCATTGTTTCTGTACGTAGGCGACGGCGGGATTCCGCCCCCTACAGCCGTTTTAGATTGTAGGGGACGATGCCCACATCGTCCCGCCCGTCGGTCACAGTGGACATTGGGACAGCGGGACGCCCAGGTGTGCGTCCCCTACAAAAACCACTGGCCCTGTCTGTGTTTCGATGAAACCGGGAACCCCCGTAGGGGCGGCCATTGGCCGCCCGCAGGCGCGCAATGCGCGCCCCTACAACGTGCCTCCAGGGATGGGTGTCGTAATTGCACGAGACGCCCGGGGGGCGTCCCCTACAGCAACGCACTTAAGCCGCTGTCCTGATAACAGCCCCTAAGAAATAAACATAGAATCCCCAAAGGAAAAGAAACGGTACCGCTCCCGAATGGCCTCATTATAGGCCGCCAACACGTTCTCCCGCCCGGCCAGGGCCGCCACCAGCATGATCAAGGTACTCTCCGGCAAGTGGAAATTCGTGACGAGCCCGTCTAAGCACTTAAATACATACCCCGGATAGATAAAGGCATTGGTCCAACCCGCATAGGGCAAAACCGTCCCATCCGCCTCAGCCCGGGATTCCAGGGTGCGGCAAGAGGTGGTCCCCACACAGATCACCCGCTTCCCAGCCGCCCGGGTCTCATTGATCGCCTGGGCCGCCTCTTCGGTGATGATGCAGTATTCCGGGTGCATTTCATGATCCGTAATGTTCTCCGCCTTCACCGGGCGAAACGTCCCCAACCCTACATGCAGGGTGATCCAGATCAGCTTCACACCCTTCTCTTCAATCCGCTGTAGGATCTCCGGCGTGAAGTGGAGGCCCGCCGTAGGTGCCGCCGCCGACCCCGGGGCCTTAGCGTACACGGTCTGATACCGCTCCGCATCCTCTAACTCCTCGGTGATGTAAGGCGGCAAGGGCACACGGCCCAACCGCTCCAACACCTCCAGGAAAATCCCCTCGTAGTGAAACTGGATGATCCGGTTCCCGTCCTCCACGGCCTCAAGCACCGTGGCGGTGAGTTCTCCGTCACCAAAGATCAGCTTGGTCCCCGGCCGCACCTTCCGACCCGGCCGCGATAGGGACAGCCACTTCCCCTCACCCAAATCCTGTAGCAAGACCAACTCCACCGCCCCGCCACTCTCCCGGGCCCCAAACAACCGCGCCGGAAGCACTCGAGAATCGTTCATCACCAGACAGTCCCCGGGGTTCAAGAGCTCCGGCAAATCCGTAAACTGATGGTGCCCCACCGCCCCCGACACCTTGTCCAAGGTCAAAAGCCGCGACGCGTCACGACGCTCAAGGGGCGTCTGTGCAATGAGTTCTTTCGGGAGGTCAAAATGGAAATCACTTGTTTTCATGTTGTCACCAATGTTGTTTATTTTTTATGTTGGATAGGCCATTTGTTGTCGTAGCATATGCTCATACTGTGTGAGAAGCCACGGCTGATGTTTTCAAACACTGTGAACTTTTTGAGATTAATTGATTTTATAGCCATTTGGCATACTTCTTTTTTGCTTCAATAACTTGCTTTTAGCGCCTGCAATGTCTTTTCAGGATAGCCTGCTGTTAGCTCTAGGCACTTATTGACAAGTGCCTTGCAGTCATCAGGATGATAATAAATTTCATTGTTTGCCCTAACAAAACAACATGTATTCACCGTCTCAAAATACTGTGGATCATTTTTGACCATGATTTTGTTATTATATCCTTTGTGTTCTTCAAACCATTTAACTCCACTCTTTACGATTCGCAATATTACTTTCCGGGAAATAGGGAAACATATCTCGTTATCCTCGTCGAAAAATATATCCCCCCCTGTATGTGTGTTGCGTGTGACTATTCGAAACACTGGGCTATCTGATGTAATTAGCGAAACATTTGTGTTATTATAAACGAAGACCCAAACGGCATCAAACAAAAAATGGGCATAGTCACTCAGCTGACGACCATCCATCAGTTGCGCCAAATGAACTGATTTTCCATCAGGTAAATCAGTGGTAATGGTTTTTGAATTACGTTCAGCAAGCTCCGCCAACTGGGCATTAATTGTGTTAGTGAAGTTTTCAGCTATGCTACGAGCCTTAAAAGTTTTTAAAAGTTGTAAGGTAAGATAGCAAACTAGTTGCTCCTTTTCTGCGGCACTAAGAACTGCTGAGTTACCATGATTTTTAGCGTCATTGCAAAACTTATCGATTTTTTCAAGCAACTTACCAGTCGGATCTAAAATTTTATCTAACGCCTTGTCTATTGCATCCGTTTGTTTGCCATCGCCATCAATGGTATCATAAAAGCCTTTTTCGCTTGGTCTTGACTTGATAGACTTTGTTTTTTTAAGAAAATCCGAAAGCTCCTTATTGTATACAGCAACATGATTGTTTTTTGCAAAACGCTTTAAATAAGTTTGTGGTACAGTGTGTTGATCTGTTCCAGTTCCACCCAAAATTACACCCCTTAATATAAAATCCCCACGTCACTAAGCAACTCACACCCAACCCAAAGCATCCCAAACACCGGCCGGATAGACGCCTCTACCCGGCCAGTCTCTGCTATATCACTTAGTTATTCGCCCTCTGCCTCAGCAGGCGCAACAGTTGGCTGGGCCGCCGCCGGAGGCGGCGTAGTAGCCGGTGCCCGCGGTGTCGGAGCCGACGCCTGGATGTCATCCAGGTTGAAATTCAGGAGCATCCCGCCGCCCTCACCGGTCATAACTGTGGGGAGCACCCCGTTCCACCGCTCAATCCACATGGCCATCAAGTTGGTATCCGTGAGCTCTGCCGCCTGATAGCGCAACACATCCGCCTGGGCACGGGCCATGACCCGCTCGGCCTCCGCCTCATGGCGTGACCGCTCCAAGTCCTGATAGGCCCGCAGGGCATTCTGTTCCGCGATACGCACTTGCTCAATGGCGTTGCTAAATTCCGCCGAGAAGGCGAAGTCAACAATATTAAAGCGCTCAAAGGTAAAACCATGGGTACTCAGGGTCGCCTGTAGCGCCGCCGCGATATCGGTACTCACCCGGGCTCTCTGTGTGATCAACTCTTCAATGGTGTAGCGGGCTGTAATATCTTTTACAGTCTCTTCCACCGTCGGGCGGATGAGAATACTCTCAAAGCCCATACCAATCTCTCTAAAGACGTTACCGGCCATGTCCGCGTTTAGGGAATAGTTCACCGTGTACACCATACGCACAGCCTGCAGATCCCGCGTGACGGCTTCCGTCACCATCTCCAGAGCCTGGATGCGGTTGTCCATCAACACCACGTTCTGAATAAAGGGCGGCGTGAAAACCAGCCCCTCCCTCTCATGGCCCACAACACGGCCCATGGTCACCCGAACACCCGTGTGCCCCGCCGGGACAACCACAAAGGACGATAGCACCAGAATCACCAATACAATCCCGATGATTACCAGAGCAACTGCTCTTCCGACTTTGAACTCTTTTTTGTTTGTCTGTGAGGTAGGTCTGTTTATCATGTATGTCTTTCTCCTTTTTTATTTTTCCTTAGTTATATTTGTAGGTGTTGGTCACTAGACCAACCTTATAAGGAAGCATTTTTCATTTTTTATCATTTTTTACTTCAAGCATCTTTTTATCTCGGCATGCCTGCCGGCGGCCTTCCTTTTTGCTTTCGCCCAAAAAGGAAGCAAAAATGCGACTCTGGGGCTTCGCCCCCGAGACCCCCTTAGATGAAGGGCTTGCCGTTTTAGGCGGGGAAGATGTGCGGCACAGAAAGGCGCTCCTGCATGTATTGCTTTGGGTAGAGCCACTTTTTTCTTGCGATGGGCAATGTCACCTGCATTATCGATCGCGAAGAACCCAGAAATTATCTCCGCCGAACTTCCAAAATCCAAGCCCAACCTAGAAACAACGCAACTAACCTATAGCGTGCAAGCCCTTTCGGGTTCCTAGGGGCTTTGCCCCTAGGTCGCATTTTTTTGGGTACTTTTTTTGGGCGAAAGCAAAAAAAGTATCGCCGCCGGCAGGCATGCCGAGTTAAAAAGATAGATTGAAGTTAAAAACGACAACACCTCTTAGATTATACCAAAACCCACCCAGAGTAGCAAGAAATATTCCACACCAAAAAATACCGGCCAACCAAAACAACAGCCCCTTGCCAATTCCCCACCGGCAAGGGACTCCATTTCACACGCAATAAAACAAGCCCTATTTCGAAATAATATGGTTCATATTATACAGCCCCGGTGTCGTAATAGTAGCCATATACTTGGCCGCCGTCACCGCACCGCTGGCAAAGACGTTTCGAGACAGGGCAGTGTGCTTGAGCTCAATCACCTCATCGAGCCCGGCAAAGATGACCTCGTGCTCCCCCACGATAGTCCCCCCGCGCACAGCGGAGATACCGATCTCCCGTGGGCCCCGGGGTTCCCGGATACTCTGCCGCTCATAGATATAGTCGGGATCATAGGGCAGGGCCTCTTTGGCGGCATCTGCCAACATAAAGGCCGTGCCGCTGGGGGCGTCGAGTTTCTTGTTGTGATGCCGCTCCACGATCTCGATATCATAATCCGTGCCCAGAATCTGGACAGCCTTCTTGATCAAGTCGGCCAAGAGGTTAATCCCAAGGCTCATATTCCCCGATTGGAACAGGGGAACCCGATCCGCCGCATCTCGGATCTGCGCCGCCTCCGCCGCGCTGTAGCCCGTGGTGCAGAGCACCGCCGGTGTCTTCGTCTCCACGCAGTACCGCAGGAGACCGGGGAGGCTCTCGGGATTCGAGAAGTCAATGAGCACATCGGCCCGGCCGCTAAACTCCTGGGGATCAACATAGACTGGATAGTCGTGTTTCTTCTCGGCCACGCAGTCAACCCCCGCCACGATCCGGAGTTTTGCGTCTGCGGCACAGATAGCCGTCACGGCTTGTCCCATGCGGCCATTACAGCCGGAGAGGATGATTTTCATAGCAAACCCGCCTCAACTAGTATCCCTTTGAGCCTCTCTAGGTTCTCCGGCACCATATCGCAGAGGGGCAAACGGAGAACACCCACATCCCAGCCCATCAGGTTCAAAGCCGTCTTCACGGGGATGGGGTTGACTTCCATAAATAATCCGTCTAAGAGGGCACTGTACCGAAGCTGGATCGAAGCCGCCCGCTTGAAGTCCCCATCTAAAGCCGCTTGACACATATCCGCCATCTGCCGGGGGATCACATTGGCCGCCACAGAGATGAGCCCACAGGCCCCGAGAGCCATCATAGGCACGGTGTGATCGTCGTTGCCACTCCAGATGTGGAGATCGTCCCCACAGGCGGCGATGGTCTCGGCGATGAGCGAAAAGTCCCCCGAGGCCTCTTTCGTGCCGTTGATGAGGGGGTGGGCACTCAGCGCCTTATATGTATCCGCCGTGAAACCCACACCTGTACGGCCCGGAACATTGTAGAGGATGATTGGGATATTCACCCGGTCGGCGATGTGGAAAAAGTGCTGCACCAGACCGCGCTGGGTGGCCTTGTTGTAATAGGGTGTCACCAGCAAGAGCCCATCCGCCCCAGATCTCTCAGCCGCCTGGCTGAGCAAGAGGGCGGCCCGGGTATCATTCGAGCCGGAACCGGCCACCACCTTGACCCGTCCTCCCACATGTTTCACGCAGAAATCCATCGTGGCAATATGCTCTTCCAAGGTCTGGGTCGAGGTCTCCCCCGTGGTGCCGCAGATGATGATGGCCTCTGTGCCGTTTTCGATCTGGAAGTCAATCAACTCGGCCAGTTTGGGAAAATTGATCCCCTCTGCTGTAAATGGCGTACAAATCGCCACACCCGAACCGGTGTATAACGGGGTCTTCATAGACGCTTCCTCCTTGCTTATTGTGGGGCCTCACAATCTAGGCCTCCCCTGTAATATTGTGCTTTCGTAGGGGACGATGGCAATCGTCCCGCCACATCGCGGACGGATTGCCATCCATTCCTACAATAGTGCTATTATTGTAATGCGTAACACGAGGCAATAATCGCTTAAATATACCCCTCACTGCAGAGCTGATCAGCCATTAACACGGCCCCGCCGGCAGCCCCCCGCAGAGTATTGTGGGACAGGCAGACAAATTTATAGTGATACATCACATCTTCCCGCAGACGCCCCACGGAGATGGCCATGCCGTGCTCCAAGCCGCGATCTAAGCGGGTCTGGGGCCGATTCTCTTCCTCGAAGTAGTGAATAAACCCCTTCGGCGCAGAGGGCAGGTCTAAGCTGGGCACAGCCGCCCAACAGGCCTTGATCTCCTCCATGCTCGGCGCTTCTTTCCCCGAGGCGAAATACATAAACACGGCCGCCAGATGCCCGTCAGACACGGGGACACGGACACATTGCGCCGTAAACGTCAGACCCGACGCGTTCTCTATCCCCTGTTCCGTCACGGTACCGAGGATTTTTAATGGCTCCCGCTCACTCTTCTCCTCTTCACCGCCGATGTAGGGGATCACATTATCCGCAATCTCCGGGGCGCTCTCCAAAGTCTTCCCCGCGCCGGAAATGGCCTGATAGGTACAGACCGTCACATGCTCCAAGCCATATTTCTTGTGCAAGGGATAGAGGGCAGGCATATAGCTCTGTAGAGAGCAATTAGACTTCACCGCGATGAACCCCCGCTCCGTCCCCAACCGCGCCCGCTGAGACGCGATCACAGCCAGATGCTCCGCGTTTAACTCCGGGATCACCATGGGCACATCCGCCGTCCAGCGGTGGGCGGAGTTATTCGATACTACCGGGCACTCCAGACGGGCGTATGCCTCCTCTAGGGCGTAGATCTCCTCTTTGTTCATGTCCACAGCGGAGAATACAAAATCCACCGCCGCCGCAATTTTCTCCATGTCCGCCACGGCGTCATAGACGACAAGCCCCTCTATGCTTTTCGGGATCGGCGTCTCCATGGCCCAGCGGCCTTCCACGGCCTCTGCGTAAGATTTACCCGCACTGCGCGGACTGGCCGCCAGGGTGGTCAGGGTAAACCAGGGGTGGTGCTCCATCAGGGCCACAAAGCGCTGACCCACCATACCAGTTGCGCCCAGGACGCCGACTTTGTACTGTCTCATGCTGATTCCTCCGGGGATTTTCTCGCTGTCTTATCGTATGCCAGAACTGGGGAAATAGTATCACACTTGGAGGTGGGGTGTCAATCTGCAACCCTTCGTCTGCCCACTGCATTGAGAAGCCAAACGGCAAATGCCTGCACTTTCTTATGCTTTAAAACCCAGCGCACAACCACGCGTAAAATCCCATAAGGAAAGCCCTCCAACACCCGGGTCGCCTCAGCCAACTTCTCCCGAATGGAAATCTCTTGGGGACATAGGGGCTCGCACTTGCCGCAGCCGGTGCAGAGGGAGGCCTTATGCCCCTCCATGGTAGCCGCGTACCAACCCATAGCCCGGTACCGGCCCTGTCTCGTCTCATTGAGATAGCTAAAGCAGAGGGGGATATCCACCCCAAAGGGACAGGGCACACAGTAGCCGCAGTGGGTGCAAGCCACCCGCGTCCCGCCGCGAATGGCGGCGCTCACAGCCTCGTAACGCGCCAAGTCTTCCGCCGTGAGGGTCTCCGCCGCCGCCTCAGAGGCCACCCGGACATTCTCAACCACCATCTCCATGGTTCCCATCCCCGAGAGCACCGAGAGCACCTGGGGATGATCCCACACCCACCGAAGCCCCCGTTCCGCCGCCGACTGTTCCCCGGGGGCTGCCGCCCAAATCTGCTTGGCCGCCTCGGGTAACTTGTTCACCAACATCCCGCCCCGCAGGGGCTCCATGACAAACACGGGCATTCCCCGCTCAGCAGCGTAGAGTAATCCCTCCCGCCCCGCCTGGAAGTTCACGTCGTAATAGTTGTACTGGATCATGCAAAAATCCCAGTCATAGGCGTCGATCAAGGCTTTAAACTCCCCACAGGAGCCGTGGAAGGAAAAGCCAAACTGCCCAATCTGCCCACGGTTCCGCTTTTCCTCCACCCAGGCCATGAGTCCCAGATCAACCAACCGCTCCCAACTGGCCAGATTGGGTAGCATGTGTACCATATAGTAATCTATATGATCCGTCTGTAGGCGCTCTCGCTGGGTGTCAAAATACCCGTCAAAGTCCGCCCCCTTGCGCACAAAATAGTGGGGTAACTTCGTGGCGATCTTCACCCGCTCCCGCAGACCGTCCTTGGCTAGGATCCGGCCCAACTTCTCTTCGCTGTCCCCGTAACTATAGGCCGTATCGAAATAGTTGACACCCTTTTCGATCAAATAGCGGACATGTTTCTCGGCCTCTCTCTCGTCTTTGTGGAGCCGCATGCACCCCGCCCCCAAGACCGAGATCCGTTCTCCCGTCTTCTGATTAATCCTGTATTGCATCTGGCCTCTCTCCCTGTCACCAAATCGCCCCCGCGCATATACTAGATTGGCCCGCGAACAGTGGGCCAAATCAAATAGGACGTGGAGGCAAAATAATATGTGTTGTTTCTTTCATTGCTGCCACCGGCACAGATGCTGCCGGTGTCGCTGCTGTTGCTAGACGAACAGACCCGAGAGGCGCGCCCGCGTCTCTCTACATATCAGAGTTCTCCTCCTGCGACCAACGAAACGTCATATCCTCATATGCGGCCATATTTTTCTTCGCACCGATGAGATACAAAATGGGGAGCGGCAGACTAATCAGGAGGTTGAACACAAAGGGAAGCCCGAGGACGAAAATCCCCAGCAGAAGGGCAATCCCATAGAGCACTAAATCAGCGATGGCATAACCCCGCAGTTTACGCGCCTCTTCCGGGCTGTCACAGTGTTTGACACCCCCTATACCCATGAAAATACGGAAAACAATAACCGCCAGCGCCCCAAGCGCAAAATTGCCCAATAGCAACGATAACACGGCCCAGCCTGAAAAAACAATATACAAAATACCTGTTACTTGCAAAAACATCTTACCCGGTGCATCCATGGTAATTCCCCCCTGCATAATAGTACTCAGATTTTAAGCTTGAGGCTCATCAACAGACTCCTGTTCCCGCAAAAACAGGTATCCATCCTTCGGAATAAAATCAGCCGTGTAGGGAAACAGCCACTTTTTCCACCGCGTCAAAGCGTTGCCGGCCTCAATCTCTACCGTCGAGTCTTCCACAGCAATAGCGAGTGTATTGCTCCCATAGCGCCCCACATTTGCATATAGGGTATACTTCCCATCCGCAACCGCAAATTCCTTTGTCTGCCCCGCCCTAACCGCGCCGAGATAGTCCTGATCCAGATAGATTCTATAAGCTTTGAAGATGTCCATATATCGTAATTTCCTTGTGATCCGTATCATCCCATAAAACCCCCGAAAAATTCCGTATTAAGCCGCCGGAAAGGTCACCCGCATAATTGTCCCGCCGTCTGCCCGCCGGGAGGCTTCCACCCGGCCACCCAGGCGGCGTACTGTGTCCTGCACGATAGAGAGCCCCAACCCACTGCCGCCCTCTCCGCTAGAGCGCGCCTTGTCCACCCGGTAAAATCGCTCAAAGATATGGGGCAGGTCAGCTGCGGGGATTCCAATCCCCGTGTCCCCCACCGTGAGCCGCACTACACCGGCCAGTTGGTCCAAGCGGATGTAGAGGGTGCCTCCCTCCACGTTATACTTGATCCCGTTCTCCGCTAAGTTCTGCACGATCTGATATACATCGTCTTCCGTGGCGCGAATCAGACAGTCTGCGGCCAGGTCAAACACCATCTCCACCCGCCGCCCCTCAGCCAGGGGCCGCAACAGATGTCCCGCCCGCCTGACCACCTGCGCCACATCCACGGGGACAAGCTCTGTCTCCGGCGCGTC
>Ga0123355_10016049_pt1 | contig 11789 bp, 8 predicted proteins | sample TergutEmb28metaG_3_FD_89872 | JGI IMG/M metagenome (GOLD analysis project Ga0123355, IMG submission 89872) | Embiratermes neotenicus P1 segment gut microbial communities from Petit-Saut dam, French Guiana - Emb289 P1 | ecosystem: Host-associated > Arthropoda: Insects > Digestive system > Gut ...
CGGAGCGCAATGTTGCTCTAGTATGTTTTTTCTTGGTGATAGCTGTGCTCGTATCTGCGTTCTTTCGTATCTCGCTGATTGAGTGGGTAATCGTTGCCCTGTGTTGCGGACTAGTGCTTGTGACAGAGCTACTTAATACTGCAATAGAGGCAGTAACAGACTTGGCCTGCAATGATGAGATTCATCCTTTGGCAAAAATTGCAAAAGATACGGCTGCTGCTGCTACCTTAGTGGCTTCAGTAACCAGTTTAATAGCGGCAGTATTGGTGTTTGGCCCTAGAATCCTAGCCCTCTTCTAAGGACATTATGAATCCATCTCATGACAATAAAGACTTCCGTTCAGGGTTTGTGACCTTAGCGGGAAGGCCCAATGCGGGCAAATCGACGTTGGCAAATGCCTTAGTTGGTACGAAGGTTGCCATTACTTCTGCTGCTCCGCAAACTACGCGTCATCGTTTGCGTGCAATTCTGACCACAGATGAAGCCCAAATCATTTTTGTAGATACTCCAGGCTTGCATAGACCAAAGGATGCTCTGGGGGAAGAGGTAAATAAGTCTACCTATAAAGCCTTAGAGGACACAGATATCTCTGTGTTATTGATAGATAGCACGCGCCCTTTAGGCAAGGGTGATATCTGGGTTTTTGATTTGTTGAAAGAGGCAGCTGCTGGCACGGAGCCTTTAGTTCTTTTTACAAAGACCGATATTGCCACAGAAGAGCAGATTGCAGAGCAGAGGGCGGCACTGGCTGCCTTCACAGAAGTTGAGCCTTTGCTAATATCTGCCTATGAGGGACTGGGGACAGCAGAGCTTGTGAATAAAGTCACAAATTTGCTACCCAAAGGTCCTCTTTGGTTTCCTGCAGATGCAGAAACAGATCAGCCTTTCGAGACCCTTATCGCAGAATTCATCCGCGAAAAGATACTGCGCAGCACCTTTGACGAGGTTCCTCACGCCATTGGTATTCGAATTGATGAGCTAGAACAAGATTTAAAGCGCGATTTGACCCGTATCGAGGCAACAATTTTTGTAGAGCGTGACTCGCAAAAAGGTATCGTTATTGGCAAAAAAGGGGCAGGCATCAAGGCGATCGGTGTTGATGCGCGCAAAGATCTGGAACTGTTGCTAGGAACACGTGTATTTTTGGACTTGCGTGTCAAGGTAAAAAAGAATTGGCGTAAGGATGCTGCCCAGATTCGCCGCTTTGGCTATGGGGAAGGCTCGTAAGTTGTGCGCACTTACACGGCAACAGTCTTAGTTCTAGGAAAAACTAAACTGGGGGAGACTGACCTCATCTTGACACTTTTGAGCTCAGAAGACAGGCAAATCCGTGCTGTAGCAAAAGGGGCGCGTAAGCCAGGGGCAAAACTTTGTGGACTGTCAGAACCCTTTACGGTCTTTGAAGGCAAATTCCACACAGGAAAATCTTTAGATATTACTGCTGAAGCGAGAGCACTTGAGGTCTATGCAGGAATCCGCAGTGACTATGACCGTCTGATGGCTGGCAGCGTAGCCTTAGAGATAGCAGCTCAAGTCACAAACGATGGCGATACGGTACCCAGGCTCCACGCTATGACCTGTGCGCTTCTCGACACCCTATCCAGTGCCCCTGAAGCCCAATTACAAAGTTTAGTCACGGCATACTTGTTGAAGGTTCTGGCAATGATAGGATATTCCCCTGAGTATGAGCTTTGTGCAAGGAATGAACGCTTGGCATGGTTGCTGCGAAACACCTTTGAAGAAGTGGCCAACAAAGAAGCTTGCAGTAATCTGTCAGACCTGCGCCAAGTAATGAATTTCACCGAAAAGCACCTACCAGCAAAACTGAAATCTTTAAGCTGTTATCGCAAGTCTCTGTAGGGATAGGTCTCTCAATAAGTCTTTAATCAACTTTATAAGATTGTGACTTGCAAGTCATGGGAGTTTTCGCTAGTATAGTTCACTGCGCGCGGATGTAGCTCAGCTGGTAGAGCACCACCTTGCCAAGGTGGATGTCGAGGGTTCGAATCCCTTCATCCGCTCCAATTGCTTATCGAGTTTAACGATTCGAACCCGTGAGGGGTGAATGCGAAAGCATTCACGGGCGAGCGAAGCGAGGTCTCCATGCATTGACACTGTCAATACATGCGAATCCCTTCATCCGCTCCAATCCTTTTTTGGATGAGCATATACCTTCTAGCCAGCGCATTACTGGCTTTTTTTGTTTCTAGTATTTGGAATGGCGACGTGGCCAAGTGGTAAGGCAGAGGCCTGCAAAGCCTTTATTCACCGGTTCAAATCCGGTCGTCGCCTCCACTGTTTATTTACTTGACGTGCGTAGTCAAGTTTTCTTATGTGTCGGAGTGGCGGAACGGCAGACGCGCTAGGTTGAGGGCCTAGTGTCCGACAAGGACGTGAGGGTTCAAATCCCTCCTCCGACACCATTTCAAAATTTGATGACTGGATTTGAGCTCACAGGACGCTACTTTAAGTCTGGCAATAAATATTTTTACTGACAATTTTGTCAATTGCAGTTTTTTCACTTGCTAATTTTTTCTAAGTAGCGTACCTTTTACTTCCTCATTTGTTTGGCGGGGGGTCAGACAGGGGTAGGAAATGACTTCATCGATATCAAAAAGCCGCGATGCGGTGAAATTGGATGAACAGGTAGCTTCAGGTTTACTAGGAGTAGTCACCAAAGCTCAACTCTCAATTCGTAGACAGTGCTACCATGAAGCGAGTGACATACTTGCTACAGCAGAGCACATCAGCGAAGGCAGAGTGGAGCTTAGAATCACTAAGGCGATACTTGAAATTCGCTGTCAGATGGCACTGTCTAATCTAGAGAAAGCTCACTATGCGTGGCAAGACTTAGAGGAAATTATCTCTCGATATCCGCAGATGAACAATTCAGAAATTATGCTTCTAGGCGTTCGGTTACATTGGGCTTTGGGCGATGTTAAGACTGCCTTGTTCTGCTCGAAAACTGCGCTCTCAGTTTCTCGCAACTCGAAAGAGCATATTTTGTCCCAGGCTACTTCTGCTCGGATTCAATTTTGCTTAGAGGGCGAAGGTAGCGCAATCCTAAGAGAGCTAATGCCCCTGTGGTCTGCGCTCAAAATCGACTGTAGCTTCTCTGAAGAATCAAGACTTTTGAGTAGACGACTAAAGTTAGTTTTGATGCTTGCTGCACTTTCACAGGGCAAGCTTCATTTGGTGCAAGAACTCATGGAAGATGTTGAGGCTCTGAGATCCATACTTGACCTTGAGCTTCATCTTTTAGCCGGTATCGCCAATATATTTGCTGGTGAATCTGGTCTAGCAATTCGTGCTGCTCAAGATGTAGATTTAGTGCAACTAAAGGATGGCTCTGGCAGACAAGAGCGCGCCACTTTACTGTGGTGGCAATCACTCATATATCATGCTGTTGGCACAGAGCGCGAGGCTTATCGTAAGGCAGAAGATTTCCACAGTGCAATCTCTGCGCTTGGCTCAGGCACAGAACCTTGTGGATTGCAGCCCTATGCAGATGTACTTTTGCTCTCCTGCTTAATCCAGCGCAAGAATATAAAACGAGCTACTCAGATTATTGAGGACTATCCATCGGATAATCAGACACATATTGTGCAAGAACCTGCAAGATTAAGCAGGTCATTAGATGCGATGTTTGCTTTGTGCAGAGCCCTGCTTCTGTATGAACACGAAGGACTTCGCAAGGCGCGAGCCTCACTTGTTAAAGATAGAGGTAAAATTTTCAATGAGGATTCTATACTGACGGCTTGCCTAATGTGTCATGCGCACGAGCAGCTGTTTACCTTGCTTTGCAAGAGTTATGGTGTTGAGCATTTGCCGACAGAGCTTACAGACCTTCTGGATACAGAAATCTTTCAGCCAAGTTATGCTTGTACAGAAAGGCAGCTTCAGCAAAGTGAGTCAACAAAACTGCATAGAAGGTTTGTTTCCTGCAATGAGCAGGTAGAAATTCAGAATAAACGCGAGAAACCTTTGCAGATCCGCCTTTTTGGTGGTCTCGATGTTAGGGTTGCGGATAACCAACTAGACCTAAAGGGCTGGGGAAATAGTAGAACTCGTAGTCTTTTTATCAGTGTAGCCCTAGAAGCAGGAAATGAGTTTGCCCGTGAAGTGCTCATTGAGCGTCTTTGGCCAAAGCAGCAAGATGAAGACAGTGCATATAAAAGTTACAACGTAACCTGGTGCCAAATGCGCAAAAAGATTCTTGATGCCCTGCCCAGTAAATCACACGATGAAACAGATTACATCTATGATTCTTTTCAAAACAGAGGAGGCAGATGCATTCTGAAAACACGAGATGTTTATGTAGATGTCCAAGAGTTTAATATCTTAAATATGAAACTTGCGGACTACTTGCATCAGAACAATAAGACTGCCTGCCTTGCAACGATTAAGCAGATAGCAGAAGTTTATAAGGGAGACTTACTTCCTGGGGATCGCTACCTGGACTGGCTTGATATGGAGCGCAGGCACTATAGTAGGATGTTTCTTGATGCGATGTTGCTAGGTGCAAATATTTGCTTAGATAGCGGAGAGTCAGAATCGGCACTCTTTTACTTGCGCCGTGTTGATTTGTCACAGGCAGACAATGAGGAGTTGTGCTATCTCAGCATGAAAGCCTATGCTGCCACAGGTCGCAGAGAAGAGGCTATTAATACCTACCTTAACTGCAGGCGTTATTTGCATGATGAATTGGGATTGGATCCCAGTCAACGCATTACAGATCTTTATCAAGACCTTTTGTGCGAAAGCACTTAAGTTCCTGGATATTGGTAAGTAGACAATTGCTGATGTTTATATCTTTGACTGCGAAATTGAAGGAATTTGGCAGTCTACTTACCTTTTCCAGGTGAATTTATGTAAGCTGCATATATACTCTTTTCTTGAGTAAACTCTAGGTGACAGACTGCCGTTATCACTTATGAAATATGAGTATCTATGCTAAGATTATGGGTTGGTAAATACCACCTCTATGTTGTGAAGGAAAGCGAAAATCCATGGCAAAATTACTAGCGTCTATCTTTTCTTTCGGAGAAGGCAAGGCACTTGCAGATTACGAAAAGAAAGTCAAAAGAATCAATGAGCTTGAGGAAAAATTTCAAGCCTTAGCGGATGAAGATTTTCCCCGCATTACTGAAGAATTCAAGCAACGTGTAAAAGATGGCGAATCTTTGGACGATTTGATTTTCGAAGCTTTCGCAGCTGTTCGTGAGGGCTCAAAACGTGCATTGGGCATGCGTCACTATGATGTTCAGCTCATTGGTGCCATGGTTCTTCATGACGGAAAAATTGCAGAAATGAAAACGGGTGAAGGTAAAACTCTTGTTGCAACTGCAGCTGTATATCTAAATGCTTTAGCAGATAAAGGTGTTCATGTAGTAACAGTAAATGACTATCTGGCCAGCCGTGATGCGGAATGGATGGGTAAACTCTACAACTTTATGGGTCTTGAGGTGGGTGTTGTTGTTGCTCAAATGCCTCCAGCCTTGCGTAAGCCCGCTTACACTGCCGATGTGACCTATGGTACGAACTCTGAATTTGGCTTTGACTATCTGCGCGACAACATGGCGACTCGCTCTGAAGACCGCGTTCAGCGTGGACACAACTTTGCCATCGTTGACGAGGTTGACTCTATCCTTATTGATGAAGCTAGAACACCTTTGATTATCTCTGGTGCGGGAACAAAGTCTGCAACCACTTATAAAGACTTTGCAAAAGCGGTTGTAAAGCTTAAAGAAGATGAGGACTTTGACCTAGACGAAGCGAAGCGCACCTGTGCACCTACTGAATCTGGTATCTCTAAGATTGAACGCATGCTGAGCATTGATGATATCTACATGGATCCATCAGGTCAGATGGTAAATCATCTGCAGCAATCCTTGAAGGCGCAATTCTTATTTAAGCGCGATGTTGACTACATGGTAAAAGATGGCGAAGTTCTGATTGTAGATGAATTTACAGGTCGTCCCATGGTTGGTCGTCGCTATTCAGATGGTCTACATCAGGCCATTGAAGCAAAAGAGCGTGTAAGTATTCGTGAAGAAAATCAAACCCTTGCGACAATCACTTTGCAAAACTACTTTAGAATGTATGACAAGCTGTCAGGAATGACAGGTACAGCGGTAACTGAAGACAAAGAATTCCGCGAGATTTACAAACTACCTGTAATGGTAATTCCGACGAATATGCCCATGGTTCGCGAAGATCGTGTTGACCTTGTCTATCGCAATGTTGAGACAAAGTACAATGCAGTAGCTGATCTGGTGGCTGAATGTCACGAGAAGGGTCAGCCTGTTCTTTTGGGTACTATTTCGATTGAGCATTCAGAGTATCTGTCCTTCTTGCTGAAGAAACGCGGAATTAAACATAATATCCTTAACGCAAAATATCATGATAAAGAAGCGCTTATCATTGCTCAGGCTGGTCGTTTGGGTGCGGTAACTATTGCAACCAACATGGCGGGTCGTGGTACTGACATATTGCTAGGGGGTAACCCTGACAAACTGGTAGATCAATTCCTGCATACAGCAGGCGTTGACCCTGAAGAGGCCACAGATGAAGAGCGCGAAAGTGCGCAGAAAAACGCAAAGGAAGAATGTGCGTCAGAGCGCAAACAGGTAATTGAGGCTGGTGGACTTGCTGTTATCGGTACCGAGCGCCACGAGGCACGTCGTATCGATAATCAGTTGCGTGGTCGTAGTGGTCGTCAAGGTGACCCAGGAATGTCGCAGTTTTATCTGTCGTTAGAAGACGATTTAATGCGTCTATTTGGCGGAGATCGCATGCAGCGCATTAGCGAAATGATGGAAAGTGCTGATGTGCCTGACGACATGCCTATTGGTGCAAAGATGGTGGCAAAGTCAGTAGAAGGTGCTCAGCGCAAGGTAGAACTTATGAACTTTGCCTCGCGTAAACACGTACTGGAATACGATGACGTCATGAATAAGCAGCGTGAAGTAATTTATGCAGAACGCACGAAGGTTCTTGACGGAAAAGATATTCATGACCAGGTAGAATTTGCCACTACCAAGATTATTGACTTGGCAATAAAGGAATACTGTGGTGACGAAAAGTCAGATTCTGCGACTTGGGACATTGAAGCCCTGTCAAGATGGTTCCAGGATTTCACCGGCATTCGTGCAGGAGACACGCGTAAAGCTTTGGGGGATACAGCAAGTATAGCTGAATGTTCAGAGATTCTTTCTGAAGCGGCTAAGGCAAAGTATTCCGAAAAAGAAGAACTTTTAGGACCAGATAATGTGCGTGACCTAGAGCGCCAGGTTATGCTGCGAATCCTAGACACACGCTGGATGAGTCACCTTGAAGAAATGGACTACCTCAAAGAAGGTATTGGCATGCGTGCCATGGGTCAAAGAGACCCGAAGGTTGAATACAAAAATGATGCTTATGAAATGTTTATTGGCTTAGTTCAGTCTATTGACGAAGACTTCGTAAAAACACTCATGCACATCAACGTGGTTGTAGAACCCCAGCAAGAATCACCAGCTTTCTTGCGTGGAGCCAGCTATTCTGCACCACAAGAAGCAGGAGGCGGAGGAGCCGTGAGCGCAGCGGCTGCAGCAGCAACTGAAGGCATGGGACCAAGTTCTGGTGATATACAGGCTGCAGCAAGTGCCGCTGGTGGCGGAAAAGTAAAGACTGTCAAAAAAGATAAGGACGACGCTTTTGCAAATGCAGGCCGTAACGATCCTTGTCCTTGTGGGTCTGGACGTAAGTACAAAAAATGTTGCGGACAGCAGTCCTAGTTAGTTTTTGATTTTATCTTCGGGATTCATGCTAGAGAACAGGGCAAATGAAATAGACGAATTGCGTCAACGACAGCTTTACTTGTCTAACCAATTGGCATCTGAACAAAAGCGTGCTGAGCTACTTGAACTAGAGAAGCTTGGCACGACTCCCAATTTTTGGGATGATCAAGCAAAAGCTCAAAGTGTTATGGGAAGGGCTGCCGCAATTCGTGACAACATTGAAGCTTTTGAGCAGCTTACAGCGAGCTTTGATGACTTAGAGGTTGCTCACGAACTGTCTTTAGCAGAGGATGACATAGATCTTGCTGCAGAGGTTGATAGTGAGATAAAGCGCCTTGATAGACAGATTAGTGATTTAGAAATACTGACATGGTTTGACGACGAACTTGATTCTGAGGATGCCATCGTTACCATCACCCCTGGCCAGGGTGGACTTGAGGCACAGGACTGGACAGGAATGCTTTTTCGTATGTACCAGAAGTATGCTGACAGGCGTGGCTGGAAGATTACCGTTCATGATGCGCCAGCAGGCGAGGCGATAGGGCTTGATCGTGCTGTCTTCACTGTTTCTGGTCCTAATGCTTATGGCATGTTGCGCAGTGAAGTTGGAACGCATCGTCTGGTTAGGATTAGTCCTACCGATATTAAAAAGCGACGTCAGACGACTTTTGCAGGAGTCAGCATTCTCCCTGTATTGCCCGACGATATTGAAGTGGATATCAAAGATGAAGATATTCGCATTGATGTGTTTAGGTCGAGCGGCCCTGGCGGGCAGAGTGTAAATACAACAGATTCGGCAGTGCGTATTACTCATGTCCCTAGCGGTATTGTCGTAACCTGCCAAAACGAAAAGTCGCAGCTCAAAAATAAAGAATCAGCCTTTTCAATTCTTAAAGCACGCCTTTATGAAGAGGAAAAAGCTCGCCGTGATGCAGAAATTGAAGAACTTCGTGGGCCTAAAACAAGCATTGCCTGGGGGACTCAGATACGAAATTATGTGTTGTACCCCTTCCAATTGGTCAAGGATGTAAGGACTGGTCTGGAAAAGGGAAATGTTGATGCTGTACTTGATGGAGACATTGACGATTTTGTCGTTACTTTTCATCAGTGGCGTGCAAAACAATCAAGCGATACTTAAAGCTTCATAGAACATAAATGGAAGAGACTGGCTAAAGTACCCATGGAAAATCCGACAAGAACTGACAGATTAATAAAGGCTGACCTGCATGTGCATACGGTAGGCTCTGGTCATGGCTTCTCTACGGTAAAAGAGAATGCTGACGCTGCCGTAGAGATGGGCATGGAACTTATCGCACTTACAGATCACGGTCCGAGTGTGCCACAAGGGGCACACAACTGGTATTTCTGGAACTTGAACCATGTTCCTGGCATTTACAAGAATCTGGTTATTTTACGCGGTTGTGAAGCAAATATTATTCCCGACAGTGACCCCTATGAGTCTCGCTGGGGAATTGATGTCGCAGACATTGTTGCGCGCAGATTGGATTATGTCACCATAGGTTTTCATCCGACAACGGGCTTTGATGAAGGTGATGAAGACAAAAACACTACTGCATTGATAAGGGCTATGCAAAATCCCTATGTCGATCAGTTCAATCATCCTGGAAATCTAATAGAATTTCCTCTTGATGTTGATGCTGTTATTGCTGCAGCGATAGAATATAACGTAGTGCTAGAGATTAACAATTCTTCACTTAATCCTTTGGGTGCTCGCGCTGGCAGTAAAATGCTTGAGATTAAATTCGCTGCTAAGGCTTATGCTGCTGGGGCTACGCTCTCGATTAATAGTGATGCTCATCACTCAACGGGAATTGGAAACGTTGAACCAGCACTGAGCTATGCTAATGAGCAAGGTATTCCTAGCAGCGCCTTTCTCAATACGAGCGCGCAAGCTGTGATTGAACATATTACAGCAAAGAGAGACAGACCACTTTTGGCAGCCAGTCAGGCAGATTTATGAGCGAAGAAAAACGAAAGCTTAGCGAAGAGCACGATCCAGCCCCTCATGTAGATAGGGGAGATACTATCGTGAGCACTTTTCTTGAAGCTGGGGAAAAGCATGATGACCAAGAGTTAAGGCGCTCTGGGGCAAAGAATAAGAATAAGTATGCTAAGGCAAAATCATGGATGGACTACTGGGATGACCGCCAGGCAATCTACCAGGCACAAGCTGTAGAGAACATTGAAACCTACGAGCCAACTGCGCTTGAAAGATTGGTTGCTCTACTTGCTTACGTTCCTCTTTTTGTCTTCTTTATCCCCATGGTTAACATACTGCTTTTCAAAAAGGAGGGAAGATCTCTTTTTGTTCACTTCCACACAAAGCAGGGCTATAATTTGATGATAACGAATTTCTTCCTTATTATCGTTTATGGTTTAGTTCTCTTCATGTTTCATGTGTTCTTGGCAGATCCTGTCGAAAACTTTAGTCATGTACGAGCTTATCTTACTTACACGCAGGGCTGGAACAGTCAAATAGTTTTCTGGTTCCTAGGTCTAATCTGGGCATTTCCTCTTTACCTTATGAGTGCGGGACTTTCTAGAGCATCACAGGGAGAATGGAAGCCACTTCCCCTGATCGGCAAAGACATGTTAGCTGATTAACAATATTTTCTTCTTGTAACTTAGCACGTAAGTCTTAAATGGAGTTAGAGATGCAGGACTTCTGCATAAAGGCATCTTGATATTCATAATATCTACATAAATTAATTCTTGACAATTCGCAAAAAAAAAAACGATAATGCTATTATGAAATTATGTCACATATACATATGTTGTGTGCCTATAATCTAAGGAGGGGTCCGCCAATATGCGTTTCTCGATTATCGCCAGTAAGGCGTTATTGCTTAAAATGGCATTCCATGAACCTTGGCGCTTAAGGTGTCGAGGCCTATCAAGCTTCTAACATTCTAGCGCATATCTTAGTAGATCTTAGCAGAATTGGATGATTGTCTCATTTCGAAAGGGGTAAGACCATCAAGAATTCGGTGAAAATTTGCGTAGTTGCGATTATGGTTCTGATGCTTACGGTTCCATCGGTAGCTTTGGCGACTTCTGTGACCGCGACCTTTAATGGAAGTCGTACTAGTTCAGTTACAATCGGAGGACTTCTTCGAGGATGGAATCATGGGAGGATGCGTGTTCAGAATACGAGCAGTAATAGAGCTATTTTTCATCTGAGAACTATGTGTCCATCTCAACTTGTTCAGGGAACTATTCACGATCAAGTTGTTGGAGGAACCTCAACCCAAACGTGGAGAGCATATCAACGCTCTTTACACATAACACCAAACATGTCTGGCTGGAGAACGATTGTTGCGCCGCAAACGGCTGGGCGGACTATCACTGGTTCAATTGGAGTTCAAGGACAACAAAGGTAGGTCATTGAGGAGCTGCACTCTACTTTCAGTGCAGCTCCTTCTGCATCCTCGTGAATAAGAAGGCGATACATGAACTATCTCATTTCATATTGCTACCCATTGTTGAAGAGCTTTCTTCGCACGCGAAGTATTCTCGCTCTCTATTGCACTGGTGCGACAATAGCTCTTGGGATTTTATGTTTCTTTCTTTCTTTTGGATTGCATTCCGGGGGCTCTTTTTTATACATGCTCTCTGGATATCTCCCTTATGTGGCCGCATTTTTCTTTTTAATAAGTGCGACTATCTCATTTGAATTTTCCAAGCAGGTTTTTGAGGGGCAAAATGAAGACCTCTTTCGGACGAGGCGACGAGGTTTGGAACGAACCGTTTTTCCCACACTTCTGATTTTGATGACCCTCTGGAGCTTAACGCTTATGGTGTCTGTTGCGGCTATTTCAATTTTTGCATTCGCTTCAGGAGCGGTGACTGCACAGCATCTGAATGCTGATCTTGCCCCCTGATCCTGTACCACTTTCATAGTTAGTAGAATAGCACTACTGGCGAAAGGAAGAAATTATGGCAAGAAAGCACTACAAACCAGAGCAAATCGTTGTAATCTTAAGAAAA
>Ga0123355_10016050_pt1 | contig 11788 bp, 8 predicted proteins | sample TergutEmb28metaG_3_FD_89872 | JGI IMG/M metagenome (GOLD analysis project Ga0123355, IMG submission 89872) | Embiratermes neotenicus P1 segment gut microbial communities from Petit-Saut dam, French Guiana - Emb289 P1 | ecosystem: Host-associated > Arthropoda: Insects > Digestive system > Gut ...
ACACGACCAATATGGTAAAAAACATCATAGTCGCGAGCTCCTGATAATGGGAATAGTAATGCTCGAAACATGTTGAGCCTATAAGAAGTACAATAAAATATCAAGTGGCATCTAGTTGGTTTTATGATTCTTCAATTTCCTAAGCAAGTTTGGTTCGATCCGAGGCGAGATATTTATCTACTAATAAACCCAATTTTAAAAGTTTTATTTTCAGTCCCCCGTCCTCGACAGTAAGAAGAAGTTCCATATTGAAAATCCAGTGTCACTTTTTATATACATGACTGTCCTGTGTCAGGTTTAAAAGATTTATTGACTTCTGTATGGTTGAAGACGGCAACGCACCAGTCGTGCGATTTGCTGCACTCTGACATTTAAGAATTCTAAATTACGGGAAACATAAGCAGGAAATGTTGCTTCAGTACTCCTGCGTGTTTCGCACACACCTGCCATCCTGTATCCTATTACTTGCCCTGTAGTTTATATGTAGGAAGTGTCTACATACACTACGCGGCAAGTAATACAGGGACACGATCCATAACGGATCGAACACTACACCAGATATTTGTACACGTGGGCGAGTGCTGCAACAATATAACGAACACAGAATTTTAAACATCCACTGTGACTTTGTATAATTTACATCAACTGCAAAAATCAATATGATGTATTTGTGGTGCTTTTATAATGCGTTATGTTTATATATCAACCAACCTGCACTTTTAATTTAGCTGCTGAATGCTACGTACATTGAATATTACGAACGTAATTTGTTTTATACACGCAAGTTGTAAATTTATTACATAAACTCCCTGAGGATGTCATGGGTGTGCCGAAACATTTAGGAGTTTTGAATGGCCGTACCTTTAGATGTGTGTGTGTAACTTGTGCCTTGTGTTGAGTTCTTAAACGAATATTGAGCACAACGTGCGCAATTAAAATATTCAAGTTCATTTAAAATACCTGCAAATACTTTCTGAACTCATGACGCATTGTACTTCACGTCCTGCGTGTATCGTGCCCCCATTTTCGAAAAGGGTTCGGGGGGGGGGGGGTTCAGGAAACGTACCTCCCGGGTGAGGAGCAAGAATTGGAAAAAGGAGCTGTTAGTGTAAGAAGACTCTGGTTGTAATGTGACGTGTGGTTGGAGGGGCTGGCAGAGTAGTAGCAAAAGCGGCAGGGCCTAGGGGAGTTGCCATGTGTTTCATTTAGCGAAGCTGATGAGGGCGGAGAAGGTTAGGGGTAGAACCGAATGTGACGTGGTTGCTTCCTGTGAACTAATTGCCGAAACTGCAGAGTTAGCTACATCCCTAACCTTCATTGCTGCTGAGCGGAGGACAGTAGCCTGCCGAGCCTACACTCAACGAATGAAACAGCATCTTTACCGCTCGTACAAAAGTAGCCGAGGTATAAGACAAACAGGTGGCCACGTTAAAGAAGGTCGACATCGCCCTAAATATTGTGTATTTGCCAGCTGCTTAAAAATGTGGCCTTCACGACAGGCTGCCGACTCACAGGGGTTGGCCAATGCAGCAAGTGATGTGTGCTGCTTGTGATAAGACAACAAACTGGTCTTGACCTGACGCTACCCTTGTACGGCCGAACGCCATCACAGTTCTTACTCAGTGTGACTTGTGCTGCTGCACGGCTTTCTCTCTGAAGAGCACGTTGCTATCAGAGCGTCACACTAAACGTGGTTTTTATATGTTCCGCCAAGGATTAGAATTAACAAGACAGGCAATGTACTTATAAACGAAACCCTGAAGCGCATTCGCCTAACCATTTTTACGTGTAAAATCAGTAAGTGTTCAATATTGTGTGTGTGTGTGTGTGTGTGTGTGTGTGTGTCTGTAGCCCTAGTCATCCAGCACGCACATCGCATACGCTGTGTTATGTCATCTGTGGTCTCCCTGGCTGTCACTTACTTACTCCATGGAGTAGAGTACGTCTTGAGAAGCTAACCGGTTCTCACCTGGGCAAGAAATTCTCTGAATTTTATAGAAACCGAAGGTTCGTTACCGCGTTTACAAGTGCCAGCCAACTGCCCCTGTCATGAGCCAGATCAATCCAGTCCATGCCCCCACATCCCACTTCCTGCAGATCCATCTTAATATTATCCTCCCATCTACGCCTGGTTCTTCCAAGTGATCTCTTTCCCTCAGGTTTCCCCACTGAAACCCTGTATGCACCTCTCCCCCATACATGATACATCCCCCGCCCATCTCATTGTTCTCTATTTGGTCATCTAAATAATATTTGGTGAGCAGTACATGTCATTAAGCTCCCCTTTATGTAGTTTTTTCCACTCCCCTGTTACCTCGTCCCTCTTAGACCCAAATATTCTACTCAACATTCTATTCTCAAACACTCTCAGCCTGCTTTCCTCCCTCAACATAAGCGACCATATTTCACACCCTTACAAAAAAAACAGGCAAAATTATAGTTCTGTTTATGTGTATCTTAATCTTTATATTTTTAGACAGCAAACTGTAAGACAAAACAACTGCACCAAATAATAGCAAGCATTGCCTGACTCCAATCTGCCCTTAATTTCTTCCTGGATAGAATTTTGATACATCAAGGTTGTTCCCATATATTTGAACTGTTCCACCCTTTCAAAGGAACTATTATCAATCTATGTTGTGACTTCATCCCAGATTCTCAAGGCGTGACTGTATACTTAGATTTATCAGCATTTACTTGTAGTCCAATCCTCTTACTAGCAACTGCTAAAGCATCTGTGTTTTTCTTTACAGTGTGTACACTTCCACCCAATATATTTGCATCATCAGCATCAAACGCAAGCTGATGTTTAACATTTAATTTCAAACCATTCTGGTTTACCAGAACACTCCTAGTATCATATGCTAAAGCAAAGTTGAAAAACCATGGTAATAAAGAATCTCCCTGTTTCAGATCATTTATTTATAGAATATAAACTAAATTACTAACTCCTTTGTAAGACTATCCTAGCCTAGTTGCCAATTACAATTTTAAATCAATTTTTTCTATTATTATGGGTGTAATTGTTATTGCACATAATTTATAGAAAAATGTATGGGTAAAAGTACACATATAATTATAAATATAGTTATTCATTCTTTATTCTATGTACTTAACTTCACGTTGCCCACATGCAGACCGAATCTTGCCGAAGCTTCCCTCTCACCACATGGAAGGTTGAGCAGGCCTGGTGGCAGTATATGCAGGTAGATATATTTCTGCCCAACAGTCAATTGCAATTTAAGAACTCCTGATAGCATTGCAGTTGATACGTTCTGGGGCTTAAATTTGCAACACAATGCAATGCACAGAAATAACTGCAGATATTTCCTCAATGAGAGACTATTCCTTTGTTCAATGTGGAATATGGAACCAACTAGATGTCACTTAGTATTATATTTATTTCTCCTTTATAAGTTGCTCAACATGTTTCGGGCTACCTTGTGCCCATCCTCAGGAGCTGACGACTTAGTGGTAATTTGCTGCGTGTGGTGTAGTGGCATGGCTGTGTAGGTGGTCAGATCCGGTTGGCTGGTTGTGTGTCCATTGGGGAGTACGTAGCACGTAGGGGTCGTACCGCACCGTTAACCTCTAAACGTTGCATTTTATATATTTATTTAACAAATACAGGTACTGAATATTTTAAACATAGTATATACTGTCCTTATTTTTCTCTTCAAAATGCAGTTTGTTTCATAATTCTAACATATTTGGTTCCTGTTTTATTCACATTTTATATACAGAGTGTGCTAAAATTTAAAAAAATAATTCTGGCAGCTAAAGGTTAAACTAATCAAGTGTAGCTTTCAGTTTTCGTGTCATACCATAATTACTAAGAAGATTTACTTTGATATTAATTGTGCTGTCTTGCTGTATTACAAGATCTCATCAAATTTTTGACAAATTAATTTAGAGCAATAAATACTGCCACTATAATTCTCCACATCCCTCGCCTGTTGACACTTCACAGCCTCATGATTACTTCATGTACCAGCACATCTAACATCCAAAATTTTATATGTCCTGCAGAGTGTATTTATATGTTTGTATGGATTTCAGAGCAAACTGCGACTATTTACCTATGGAGAACCAACTGATTTGTTTTTATAACCGAGAACGATTGTGTTTACTGTGCAGTACAAACTGAATCTATAAGTGCAGTTGAGGTTCGTTTTCATCTTTAAAGGGTTTATGTAAGACTTGAATTAAAAGTGGCTGTTTGACTCTGAACTCACTAGAGGGCACATATCTTCTTGAAAACATTTTTATAAGTAAAGTTGTCTTAAATTTAAATGGACTAAAGATCAAAGAATCATAGTTTAGTTGTAGGCTAAATTGTTGGGTGCAGGACATGCATAATGCTAATAGCCATACACATTATCATTTCCTTAATTCTACTCGGTCAGCTGCGGAACAAGGAGGATGTGTGTTCTGATGTGTCCTGATGGCTCATCTTCCATTCACTGTGTTTACAAGAATGGCTAAATTTAATTAAATAAATGGCATGAAATGTAATTTAGTCATTTATACATTTTATACCTTGGTAAGGAATCTTGGATCCTTCTCCCCACCAATCACCCCAGTTGGAAACACAGTGGCTACTAGCCTAGAGGTGAAATGTTTTTGCTTTCCAGGCACTTGGCTGTGAGTGTAAGCAGATTTCATGATAGAGTTGCAGCACACAACATTCTTAAATGAGAACTACAATGACTTTTATTAGCAGACAAATTTAAAGAAAATAATGTGCACTGCATGCCTCACATGTAGTCTGGTGTTCCTACACCAAAGGGAAACCTTGAATTGGTACCTGCCATGGACTGTACATACTGATTATGGTTTACATTAAGTTGCATATTGAAAAGAGGAACTCAGACCAAAAGAAGATTTGCCATGGCCCATCCATTTTCTGTAAGAACATGGATTGGAGAAAACACATACACATGTTCTTCCCACACATAACGTTTTAGAGTCTGAACACATTCACAATTTGAGGTTCTGTGCAGCATTTCAGAGCGTTCAGCTCCTTTGGGTTGCAATATTTTGGGGCTGAATTGGTGTTTTCTGATATTTCCTGGACTTTGAAGATGAAGCCCTATATACTTTTTTAAATTTCAGGAACCGTTATCCCAGCAACACAGCTTCAGATCCCAAAAGGCCTGAATCCTCTGTCTGAACCCATCTTTTATTTAAACAAATAAACAAAAAACCTAACATGCACATAAGCATTATGCACAGTATCGATAACTCCACTGTAAAGACAATAAAACACCTTCAACCTACAGTTTGGCAGGATGTCTAGGTCTTGATTCTTGTTACTTTGACCATTACAAGTCAGTGGCTTATATGACCCTAATGTCCTCAGTTTTCAAGCAGCCAGTATTTCCCATTAAACTTGCACCCATTCCACCAAATCACGTTTTATTTTGTTTATTGATGGATTATGACTATAGTAGTGCATGTATGATTCCAAACATATTTTAATGCCATGAATGGGTCACCAAACAAGACCAAATAATTTAGTACATAGGCCATATTGATGCAGTAATGAATGTGCATAAAGTTTTATATTATCACCATACAAGATTTGATAATTCAAAGTTTATATGTTCACTCTTACATTGTACACCAGTGAAACCTAAGTAAAGTGATGCCCTAAATAGAAAATTTATGATAAATACAATCAAATATTGTGCCCAAAATAAATGTTAGTATGAGTACTATGATAATTTCTGTCATTTGCTCTGCTTGACACTCATACTGCAAAAGAAATACACTCAGAATGTTACCTCTAGCTGTAGTTCTGTTAATTCTGAGACAGTCTTTCCCAACACTGTGGACTTTTTTGAATGAAAATTGAAGTAGGTTAAATCTGGAAAAATTAGCAACACTTTAATTTTATTAAACAGTTATTCAGATTAAATGTTAGAAAACTAATATTTATTAATTTCATGTATGTATATAAAATTGAGCTTAATAAAAGGAATTTGTGCTCATGAGATAGTTGTCTATTATAATCATTCAGCTATTATAAATTTTTACAACCTCTAAATTCTAATAAAATGTAGAAATTAATAGTACCTAAATGACTATTAATCCCTCGATGCTGACATTGGCAAACTGTCGGACCTTTATTTTCTAGATCCTGTTAGCCTTGGTGTACTGCGCCGTGGTTGTGATTGCATTTAAGGGTAATGTATGTTTAAAACTCCTCCATCCTGGGCAGTACTTGAAGCTTAAACCCCACATCATTGAAAAGTTCACATATCAAAGTTTTATGCAAGAAGAAGTTCAGTGCAGATTAAATTTAGGGAATAACATTCAGTTCAGGATGCTCTGTCTTTCTATTTTAACAGAAAAAATAAAGATGAAAATATACAAAACTACAATTTTGCTGGTGTTTTACACAGGTGTGAAACTTGGTACCTCACATTAAGGGAAAAACATGGGCTATGAGCATTTGAGAGTAGAGTGCAGGGCCTAAGAGGGATGAAGTGTACAAGATTCTGAAGAAAACTGCTTAATGAAAAGCTTTGTGATTTGTCTTCCTCACCAAATATTATTAGGGTGATCAAATCATAGAAGATAAGGTGGGCAGGCGATGTGGCACGAGGTAATTCAAGGTGTTGGTGGGAAAAGCAGAAAGAAAAAGGCCACTTTGAAAACCTAAGCGTATGTAGGTAGATAATATCATAATGGATGTTACAGAAATATAATTGAAGGCCGTGAATTGGATTCATCTGACTTGGGACAGGGAAAAGTGGAGGGCCACTGCAAACATGGCTCTGTAAAATTCTGTGAGTACTTTCAGTTGAACTATTAGATTCTCAAGCAAGACTTTGCTTCATGGACTTGGTAAACAATTGACAATAAATTCTCATGCTTATAGTATCTTCATTTATTTATTTTTTATTTCGTGTAGTAAATTAAGCGAACAATGAGCACTTTTAAAACGTCTCCGGAACATGGTAATGCTATGGTTATTCCACGGTTCTGAGCTAGAGCTTGTCTTCGTTACGATCCGTGGTCTACGCCGTTTTGTTTCTCGTCTCGTTGTGGCCTGTTCGGACAGAATTCGAATGTGCGTCATGCCTCTCGAGTTGTGAGAGTAGGCAATTGTGGCGTTCGGTGGAGTAGCAGGAATGGCTGCATTGGGTCTTTGGGAGATTACTTAAAAGGTTATCTTGTGATAAGTATCTGTGTGGTAGATAATTATACTGTAGCGTCTAACTAGAATAAGAAGTATAATGACATAACTGTGCGGTGTTGGAGAGTCTTACACCGGTGTTTCTGAGGGTTCGGGTTTGGTTGAATGTCACTGAGTCAAGTGAAAGGTGTCAGATGCTTCGAAGGCGCAGCGTTCCTTCAAAACGTCGAGAACCGAGTGCTTGATCCTATACAGTGAAGGTACGACGTTGCCACGAAATGTCTGGAACCACTCGCCCAACGATACAACGGCATATCACAAGGGACGCGAATCTGTGTGTGTGTTGTAGTCATGTACAGAACACGCATAGATGAATTACAAATTTTACCTTTTCTGGTGAAATATACATTTTATATATCTTACTGAAAGTTCGCAAAAACATCTTACAGTACTAGGCATTTACCCCACAGGACCCCAAAATTATTTTCCTACTGCCATTGTTTATGTTTTCATAGACATTTCCAGGCAATATACTGCCATTGAACTGCTGATATGTGGGCTGTCTGATTGTGGATGGAATTGATTTTCAGTTTTGAAATCGCAGGAATTGAACTTAATATTATTATACCACCAGTGAATTTAACATCCATTTAAATAATGAAAACTGGGAATCTGTACTAAAAAGCTGCGATGTTGACTGAAAGTTTAATACATATCCCAGTATCTTCATAGACTTTGCAAGTTTCCCCACCACAACAGGCAGAGTAGTATTTTAAAATAATTAATGAATCACTGAACTGATATCTTGCAAACACAAATAAGATTATACCAAAATAGGTGCTCTGTTGACATATAATGAATATTTACTGTGGGAAATTAGTAAATATCAAAAAGGAGTTTACTGTGCTGGAATCAGGTTATTTACAATCTCTCACACACAATGAAAATTTTAAATTATGTAAAAGTAACCCAGCATTAAAACAGTATTGCACTCCTACTCTACAAACGCCTGCTTTGATGAAAAGTTCTCATTGGCTATAAAAAAGTGTAAGAGTAATGATGGTTCTGTGATGGAATTATTTTTTACTGTGACTGTAAATAGGTATGTACAGTGTATTTATACTAGTGTTTGCAACAAATATTGTATATATTGAACCATGAGATATTCATTATTTGTGGCTCAGTCTCATGAAGGATCTGTGTATTGTAAATGAAATCCAGTCTGCTTTGTTCTGTTTTGTAGTATTACGATGGAAGATGAGGGGCGACAAAAAAAGGTAGAAGTTGGAAGGGAAAAGGTGAGTATGTTCGAATTAATTACACTGACATCTTTAAATGTAAGACTTTATGTATGTGTATGCTTTTTTTACATTTTTCAGTTTGTTACATACCTCCCTTTGTTATTGTCCACAATTAATTTGTTACATTTTGTCAGTAATACTAATAATTTCTGGCATATGAGAAGTAAATTTCATCATGCAGTCAGTTATCCTTATTATTCAAATTGCTGGCCGGTTCCTTTAAGCTGATCATATGATCTGTGTACCAGCATGTAAGAAAAACAGTAACAGATCAAATTTGTATATTTGTTGGCAAGTTAGAGTAGATGAAATACAGGCCGTGCACGTTACCATGAAGTTCAGGATATTTCATCTATGCTAATTTTCTTCTGTCCAAAGCCCTGTAGATTAAAGATGTGCAACTGTAGAAATTTGTGTTTGATTTATATAGCTGTGAAATTTATTGTCTCATTCTGATGGGTGTAGGGAGGGGTGTTTGAAAACAAAGTGATGATACAAATATTTGCTCCCAGAATGTAATAATGGAGGAAATCAGATAATCAGGAGTTTCAGAATGTGTGCTGTTTACTTGAAGGTGAGAACTGGATAGGCCAAGTGGATGACAAACATGATTACAGCTACAAATGTTTAGCATCCATTGTAAAAGGTTTTCTGTGTTGCTAAACATCTGTCAGTTGTCCAAGTAAGATTGTATACTGTGGAGCTGTCTGATTGTGTACTGTGGAGCTGTCCGATTGTGTGTACTGTGGAGCTGCCCGATTGTGTGTACTGTGGAGCTGCCCGATTGTGTGTACTGTGGAGCTGCCCGATTGTGTGTACTGTGGAGCTGCCCGATAGTGTGTACCGTGGAGCTGTCTGATTGTGTGTACTGTGGAGCTGTCCGATTGTGTACTGTGGAGCTGTCCGATTGTGTGTACTGTCAAGCTGCTCGATTGTGTGTACTGTCAAGCTGTCCGATTGTGTGTACTGTGGAGCTGTCCAATTGTGTACTGTGGAGCTCTCCGATTGTGTACTGTGGAGCTGTCCGATTGTGTACTGTGGAGCTGTCCGATTGTCTGTACCAGTCTGACAAAACTGATTGAAGGAGGATGTTCTAGAATATTGTTTCAGATCCTCATATTATTTTGAGTAGTGATTAATTGGCAGAAACAGAATATTATATCTGTGTATAAATATGCCATAAAACTGAATAGTAATTATTAAGGACTGTCTCTGTACTCAGATTCAGAGTGAGTTATATCAGACTTTCCTTTGTAGTATCAGCACTCTGACAAATTGAATTTGTGTGAATATTTATGTTTCCTGTTTTCAGTTTGCTGCATACCTGAAGAAGAAAAATGCATTGGGACAGAAAGGTGAACAGAAGAAGAAAAAGAAGATAGAAAATGATGCTGGAAGTCCAAAGGAAGTTTCTGTGACAGAGGAATCTTTGGATAATAGTCCCTTGGCTTCTTCACTTGAAGACAGTGAAGGGAATAAATTGGTAAGTTCCATCAAGTAGTTGGTCTATTTAAATTGGGAAGATTGTGGAATGAAGTAGACATGACATTTTTTAAGGTGTAATGTCCCACCATTTACCGGGAGAGAGAGAAAATCCTCAAGAGGGAAAATCTCAGAGTGTCCATCCTCTGGGCTAAGACTCAAGCTCAGGACCTCTGAGCCACTCAGGAATGACAACCCCTTGGATTGTGACACTAGGTATTAGTTGTATAAAGACCTCTTATTGGATGGGTTCCTCATGGCCTGTCATAAGTTTATGGATGGGAGAAACATCTTCATGTTTGGAAGGTAGGTGTGAATATGTTGACTGAGGAACTGTGTATGACCAATAAGGGATGACTCTGTACTTGCATTTGTGGATGGGGCTAATGGCTTCGTAACCTTTAAATAACTGGGTTGATGTGTTAAATTTATGCACATTGTTTATTACAAATGTATTATTTGAACAGGAGAAGATAAAAACATGAAATAAATGGCATTGTGTGGAAAATAAAGCAGATTGTGTGGCATGTCTCAAAAATGCAATAAATTTCCTTTTTGCCTGAATATATGAAATGTTTTTTCTAAGGGCACTTATTATGCACATTTGCATATGTGAATGATTAAAACTCAAGATATTATGAATCTTTGTAAAGACCCTTGGATTTGGACTGTATATTGTGTGGATAATATTGAAATGGATATGCTGAAAGATTAATTAATCTTCATGTCATGAAGACTTATAGGGAAGTGAATGAATAGCTCCAGTTATTCTTAACTGTTGCACTTGATAATAGTGAGCAGTCAGCGTCCTACCCTGGCCACTTTACTTCTTGGAATATAGCTCTGACTATTGACTGAATAGGAGACTGGGTGAGTCCCAGAGCTGGTTTGGCCATGATGCTGAATAGGAAAATATTTGATCCAGCCAGTAGTCAAACCCCAGTCACCAGTCCCAAAAACCTGCCTTTGCTGACCCTTATCATCCACTTAATTGTAATTTGTATTGTATCCACCTCCATATGGGAGTTGTAATTGTTATTTTTCTTGTATCAAACTCCATATGGGAGTTGTAATTTGTAATGTATCCACCTCCATATGGAGTTGTAATTGTAATTTGTCTTGTATCCACCTCTATATGGGAGTTGTACTCACTTTACAGTCCTGCTGTGACTTCATTACAGGATATTCAAGCAGAATTCCATGGGTCCACTGCTGCTTTGGATGTGGGTCACCAGAGTTTTGAGGAAGGAAGTGATGTATCTAGAGAAAGACTGCAAACCAGGGTGAAGGAATTGGAAGACATCCTTTCAGGTGTATAGATAGTGAGGAAGAACAGTTTCTTTCCTGTGCTTAGAAATTGTTAAATGTTCATGAAGTGTCAGATATTAATTCAAACGGTGAAGAAAGATATCCGATGCTGTTTAAACATGTAGGTGTTCATATATAGAATTTAACAACAGCTTGTTGCTAAACACACTTTATTGGTTAATTAATGCTTTGACATGTTTTGGCCTCAGCTGCTGGCCATCTTCAGGGAGCACGTAACTTTTTTGGCATGTGTAGTTTTTGCTGAAAAGCTTACGAGCTCCCTGAAGATAGCCAGCAGTTAAGGCCAAAACATGTCAGAGCATTAACTAAAAAATAAAAAGTGTTGTGCTACAAGTTGGTGTTAAATTTTACATATGTAATATAGTTGCATGTAAAAAGCACAACATTCATCATAGGTTTTCATTAACCTTTTGGCGCCGGAATTATTTTTTTTTAATTTTAGCACACTCTGTATATAAAATGTGAATAATACAGGAACCAAATATGTTAGAATTATGAAACAAACTGCATTTTGAAGAGAAAAAGACGGAGA
>Ga0123355_10016052_pt1 | contig 11788 bp, 3 predicted proteins | sample TergutEmb28metaG_3_FD_89872 | JGI IMG/M metagenome (GOLD analysis project Ga0123355, IMG submission 89872) | Embiratermes neotenicus P1 segment gut microbial communities from Petit-Saut dam, French Guiana - Emb289 P1 | ecosystem: Host-associated > Arthropoda: Insects > Digestive system > Gut ...
AATCAATGCATGTTTATGCATCTGCCCGTCATTGCGAGCGAAGCGAAGCAATCCAGGCTTTGGACTTACTGGATTGCTTCGCTTTGCTCGCAATGACGATGGCTTGCATGTTTATACATTGATTTTGCTTATCAAGACAGCCCACGCGGCATGAAGAAAACCCCCTGGAAGCAAACACTCCCAGGGGGTTTAGTCATTACATAAAATGGGCGGTGGGGGACTCAAACCCTCGACTTCCACCACGTCAAGGTGGCACTCTATCAGCTGAGTTAACCGCCCAATACATATATTCTAGCACTGTGGCATTATTCTGTAAAGGCTTCGCGTGCGAGCCTCCGCTTTTTGTGGTTACGTGCGTCTCTTTTAAGCTCATTTATGTATTCTACAGATATCACCCCGATATTATGAAAGCACATTCACTGATAGAAACAAGTGAAAATTGCGGCGATGGTTATATTAGGTATAAAAAAGGTGCTTGCATGTTAACACACAAGCACCCATATCATGTTTAATTAACCTCTGGCCACCGTCGGGTAAAACAAATCATCATCATCGGTATCATCGTAGCCGGGGGCACTTCCTACTTCTATACTGCGGTATAGCGGCATACCCGTACCAGCCGGTATTAGCTGGCCTATGATAACATTCTCTTTTAGCCCGATTAACCTATCTTCCTTACCCCTAATAGAGGCTTCGGTAAGCACGCGGGTGGTTTCTTGGAAGGATGCCGCGCTAAGGAACGAATCTGTCGCAAGCGATGCCTTGGTTATACCAAGTAGCACCCTAGAACCGGTTGCAGGCTCTAGCCCTTGCGCCTCGATATCCTTATTAATTTGCTCAAACTCCAGCCAATCTATCATGCTACCGGGAAGCAAATCTGTATCGCCATTTTCCTCAACCTTGATACGCTTTAGCATCTGGCGGACTATTACCTCAATATGCTTATCATTGATATCTACACCTTGCAGGTTATATACGCGCTGTACTTCCCTAATCATATAGTCTTGCACGCCGCGCAAGCCCTTGATTTTTAGCAGGTCGTGTGGGTAGATGCTACCTTCGGTTAACTCATCGCCTGGCTCTACTATATCACCGTCATGCACTTTTATCCTTGAGCCGTAGGGTATCATATACGCACGGCCTTCGCCTGTTTCTGGTGTGGTTACTATTACTTCGCGCTTTTTCTTGCTATCGCCCAGGGTTACCAAACCGCCAAACTCTGCAATTATGGCCAGGCCCTTTGGCTTACGCGCTTCGAAAATCTCCTCTACACGCGGTAGGCCCTTTGTAATGTCGTCACTTACGGCAACACCACCAATTTGGAAGGTACGCATTGTTAGCTGTGTACCCGGCTCTCCAATGGACTGGGCCGCGATTATCCCAACAGATTCGCCTATACGCACGATTCTGCCGGAGGCCATGTTGGCACCATAGCACTTACTGCATAGCCCTATGCGGCTACGGCAGGTTAGTACTGTGCGGATATGCACTTCTTGTATATCCGCGGCTTCTATGGCATCGGCTTGGTCTGGGGTAATTAGTGTGTCTGCTTGGGCAATTAACTCGCCGGTTACTGGGTGGGTAATGTCTTCAAGCGCCCAACGTCCGCGTACGCGGTTTGCTAGGGCTTCTATTACTTCTTCGCCGTCTGTGAAGGCGGCTACCCACATGCCCGGTTTTTCTGTGTCTTCTTCTTTTACGCAGTCTTCTTCGCGGATGATTATATCTTGGCTTACGTCTACCATACGGCGGGTTAGGTATCCCGAGTCGGCTGTTCTTAGTGCTGTATCGGAAAGCCCTTTACGTGCACTGTGGCCGGATATGAAGTATTCCAGTACGGTTAGACCTTCACGGTAGTTAGAGCGTACCGGTATTTCCAGCGTCTTACCGGAGGGGCTGGCTAAAAGCCCGCGCATACCGGCCATTTGCTTCATTTGCGTTTCCGAACCACGTGCGCCGGAATCTAGCATCATGAATACGCTGTTGTCTTTTTTTAGGCCCTTCATCAAGTCCTCGGTTACCTTTTGGGCGGCCTCGTACCAGATTTGTAATACGCGGTCGCGGCGTTCTTCGTCTGTCATTAGGCCGCGGCTGTACATGCGCTTCAGGTCTTCTACTGAGTTGTCTGCATCGGCTAGTATTGTCTCTTTTGTTGCCGGTACCTCCATGTCTGTTACGGATACGGATAGTGCGCTTTTGGTTGCGTATTCGAAACCTAAGTCCTTTATCATGTCTAGGGTGTCTGATGTTTGGACGCTTCCGTGCTTGTTTATACAGCGGTTTACTATCCGGCTTAGCATCTTGTTGTTTACTACATCGTTAATTTCGAAGGAGAATTTATCTTGTGACCTATCTACAAAGCCCAGGTCTTGGGGGATGGCTTGGTTTAGGATTATGCGGCCTGGGGTGGATTCCACTATTTTGGTTTGGCCGGTTTCCTCGTCTACACGGCGCACTTTTATGCGGGCGTGCAGGCTTACCTCGTTGTTTTCGTATGCTACTAGGGCTTCGTCCTCGTTGCCGTAGGCTTTGCCCTCGCCGCGTGCGCCTTCGCGCTCTAGGGTTAGGTAGTAAATGCCCAGTACCATGTCTTTTGAGGGTACGGTTATTGGTGCGCCGTCGGATGGCTTTAATAGGTTGTTTGGGGCTAGTAGCAGGAAGCGGCATTCTGCTTGGGCTTCTACGGATAGCGGTACATGAACGGCCATCTGGTCACCATCGAAGTCGGCATTGTAGGCGGCACATACCAGTGGGTGTAGCATTAGTGCGCGGCCTTCTACCAGCACCGGCTCGAAGGCTTGAATACCCAAGCGGTGAAGGGTTGGGGCGCGGTTTAGCATTATAGGATGTTCCTTGATTACGTCTTCTAATGCGTCCCACACTTTTGGCTCTAGTTTTTCTACCATACGCTTAGCGGATTTGATATTGTGTGAGTCGCCGCTTTCTACCAGCTTCTTCATTACGAAGGGCTTGAATAGCTCTATGGCCATCTCCCTAGGCAGGCCACATTGGTAGATTTTTAGCTTTGGCCCTACTACTATTACGGAACGGCCAGAATAGTCTACGCGTTTGCCCAGTAGGTTTTGGCGGAAACGGCCTTGCTTACCGGTTAGTAAGTCGGATAGGGATTTTAATGGGCGGTTACCGGGGCCTGTTACTGGGCGGCCACGGCGGCCATTGTTTATTAGAGCATCTACTGCTTCTTGAAGCATACGCTTTTCGTTACGGACTATTATGTCTGGTGCGCCCAAATCTAGTAGGCGTTTTAGGCGGTTGTTACGGTTAATTACACGGCGGTATAGGTCGTTTAAGTCGCTTGTGGCGAAACGGCCACCGTCTAGCTGTACCATCGGACGTAGGTCTGGTGGGATTACCGGGATTGTGTCAAGTATCATCCACTCTGGACGGTTGCCGGAAAGGCGGAAGGACTCTATTACCTCTAGCTTTTTGATATAGCGCAAGCGTTTTTGGCCGCTTGCGTCTTTAAGCAGGGTTTTTAGCTCTTCGGATTCTTTTTCTAGGTCTATGGCCAGTAGAAGCTCTTTTACGGCTTCCGCGCCCATGCCTACCCTAAAAGACGGCACGCGCTGGCCTTGGGCATTGGTGCGGTAACTACCATATTTGTCCAGGGCATCACGGTATTCTTTATCGGTTAACAGGGTTTTTACCGGCATGCCGGTATCACCGGAGTCTAATACTACATAGGAAGCGAAGTATAGAATTTTCTCTAAAGCCCTTGGTGACATGGCCAGAATAAGCCCCATACGGGATGGGATGCCTCTGAAATACCAGATATGGGATACAGGGGCGGCTAGTTCTACATGGCCCATGCGGTCACGGCGCACTTTGCTTTTGGTTACTTCTACGCCACAGCGGTCACATACTACGCCTTTATAGCGGATGCGCTTGTACTTGCCGCAGTGGCATTCCCAGTCCTTGTTTGGGCCGAAGATACGCTCGCAGAAGAGGCCGTCACGTTCTGGTTTTAGGGTACGATAGTTGATTGTTTCGGGCTTTTTAACCTCGCCGCGTGACCATTCGCGGATTTTTTCCGGCGAGGCTAGGCCGATTTTTATGGAAGAAAAGGCCAGGTTTTGGCCCGGTTTTTGCATTGGTTGCATACTTGTTTTCCTCCTAACTAGCGGATTAACTTCTGCGATGCCTTTACGCAGAACTAATTCGCGGTTTTTGCCGAAGGCAAAATAGTTTCATATTCCGCCCGATTAGGGCAGTTAGCCCCTTCTTTAGAAGGGGGTGCCGCCATAGGCGGCGGGGATTGAATCTCTAATTATGATAAAAGCCAACCCCCGGCCCTTCGGGCCACCCCCTTCTAAAGAAGGGGGCTTTGCGGCACCTTTGGCCTCTTGATGCTTCATTTCCTTTGGCCTCTTGATGCTTCATTTTGGTTATTCGTCATCGTCTGGGAATATGCCGTAGTCTTTGTCGGTTAGTTCTAGGTTATCGTCTGGCACTACTGCTAGGTCGTCTAGGGATAGGTCGTCATCTAATAGTTCTTCTTCCTTGATTAGCTCCTCGTCGGTTGGGTCTAGGTCGTCGTCTGCGTCTTCGGCTAGGATTACGTCATCGTCTGGGTCTTCGTCTAGGTCGTCTGGTAGGTCGGTGCTTCCTAAATCACCTTTTACCATCGCGGCTAGATTCTTCATGATATCTGTACCCAGCATATCGCCTAGGTCGCCATCTGTGGCTGGGCTTGGCTCGTTTGCTATATCTGATGCCCTGCGTACGTATCCATGGTCACCTTCGGACTCTGCGCCTTCGATATTTACGTTTAGGTCTTCGCCTTCTTCTACGGATTCCTTAATCTCTACTTCTTCGTCATCCTCGCTTAGCACCTTCATATCCAAACACAGGGCTTGTAGTTCTTTCAGTAGAACCTTGAAGGATTCTGGCACGCCTGGCTCTGGGATATTTTCGCCTTTTACTATGGCTTCGTAGGTTTTTACGCGGCCTACTATATCGTCAGACTTAACGGTTAGGATTTCTTGCAGGGTGTAGCTTGCGCCGTATGCTTCCAACGCCCACACTTCCATCTCACCAAAACGCTGGCCGCCGAACTGGGCTTTACCACCCAGCGGTTGCTGGGTTACTAGGGAGTAAGGGCCTGTGGAACGGGCGTGGATTTTATCGTCTACTAAGTGGTGCAGTTTTAGGTAGTGCATGAAGCCTACCGTTATTGGATTATCGAAATACTCGCCGCTACGGCCATCCCTTACACGGATTTTGCCGTCACGGGTAATTGGCATGCCGTTCCATTCTTCGCGGTCGTCTAGGTTGTTTTCTAGGGATGTGAAAAGCTCTGGGTCTAGGATTGGTTGCCATTTGTCTGTGAAATCATCCCAGTCCATGTTTGCGAAGTCGTTTGCCAGGTCTAGGGTGTCCATGATATCTATCTCGTTGGCACCGTCGAAAACTGGGGTTGCGGCTTTCCAGCCTAGTACCTTTGCGGCTAGCCCTAAGTGGACTTCCAGTACCTGGCCGATGTTCATACGGCTGGGTACGCCTAGGGGGTTAAGCACTATATCCAGCGGGCGGCCATTGGGTAGAAACGGCATGTCCTCTACGGGGAGAACCTTGGCTACTACACCTTTATTACCATGGCGGCCTGCCATTTTATCGCCTACAGAGATTTTACGCTTTTGGGCGATGTATACACGTACTAATTGGTTAACGCCTGGGGGCAATTCATCTTTTTTGGCACCGGGGCTAAGGTCACGGCTGTCACGGGCGAATACTTTTACGTCTACTACAATGCCGCTTTCGCCGTGCGGTACGCGCAGGCTTGTATCGCGTACTTCGCGGGCTTTTTCACCGAAAATTGCGCGTAGTAGCCTTTCCTCGGCGGTTAGCTCGGTTTCGCCTTTGGGGGTTACCTTGCCTACTAATATATCGTTCGGGCCTACCTCCGCGCCTATGCGGATTATGCCCATTTCGTCTAGGTCACGCATGGCATCTTCGCCTACGTTTGGGATATCGCGGGTTATTTCTTCCGGGCCTAGCTTGGTGTCGCGGGCCTCGGCTTCGTATTCCTCTATGTGGATGGAGGTGTATACGTCATCTTGCACTAGGGATTCGCTTAATAAAATCGCGTCCTCGTAGTTGTAGCCATCCCAGGCCATGAAGCCAATTAGCGGGTTTTTGCCTAGGGCTAGCTCGCCTTTATCGGTTGATGGGCCGTCTGCAATTACGTCGCCGGCTTCTACTTCTTGGCCTTTTACAACTATTGGGCGGTGGTTTATGCAAGTGCCTTGGTTGGAACGCATAAACTTGGTTAGGCGGAAGTTGCGCTTTGCACCTGTGGCCGCGTCTCTTATGGCTACGTTGCTGGCAGTTACTTCCTCTACCTTGCCGCTTACGTTGGTTTGTAGCATTACACCGGAGTCTATGGCGGTCTTGTATTCCATACCTGTGCCTACTACCGGGGATTCTGTTGTGATTAGCGGAACTGCCTGGCGTTGCATGTTAGAGCCCATTAGCGCACGGGATACGTCATCGTTTTCTAGGAAGGGGATTAGTGCTGTGGCTACGGATACAATTTGCTTTGGCGAAACGTCCATCATATCTATGCGTCCGCGGTCGAACTCTTGGATTTCGTCACGGAAACGGCCTGCTACGCGGCGGTTTACGAAGCGTCCATCTTCCGTTAGTGGCTCGTTTGCCTGGGCTATGATGTAGTTTTCTTCTTCATCTGCTGTTACGTATCTAAACTTGTTGGTTACTATCGGCTCTGAGCCGGTGGTGTCTACTATTCTATAGGGGGCTTCTATGAAGCCGTATTCGTTTATTCTTGCATAGGTTGCCAGTGAGTTTATTAGCCCGATGTTTGGCCCTTCAGGGGTTTCTATTGGGCACATACGGCCATAGTGAGAGGAGTGAACGTCACGCACCTCGAAGCCTGCGCGTTCGCGGCTTAGCCCGCCTGGCCCTAGGGCTGAAAGGCGGCGTTTATGGCTTAACTCATCTAGGGGGTTAACCTGGCCCATAAACTGGGAAAGCTGGGATGAACCAAAAAATTCCTTGATGGCGGCGGTTACCGGGCGTATATTTATCAAGGCTTGTGGGGTAACTATATCCATATCTTGAATGGTCATACGCTCTTTTACTACACGTTCCATACGTGTGAGTCCTATACGGAACTGGTTTTGTAGTAGTTCGCCTACTGCGCGGATACGGCGGTTGCCTAGGTGGTCTATATCGTCTTTGCTACCAATACCGTTGTCGGCGTTTAGGCCGTAGCTTATTGCGGCCATCATGTCCTCAAATTGTACGGTTTTGGGAACTAGACGGTGAATGTTTAAGCGGATTTGGCGCGCCAACTCGTCCTTGTCTTGGGCTTGTAGTAGGGATTCTATGGCGGGGTAGTACACGCGCTCTTTGATATTAAACTCTGCGGCGGTTAGGCCATAGGGCTCTAGATATTGGTCTATATTTACGGCCATGTTGCTTAGTGCGCGGATTGTGCGCTCCTCGTCATGCTCTATATCTACGTGGGGGCAACCTGCGTCTTGAATCATGTCGGCCAGTTCTGCCGTTAGCACTGTGCCTGCCTCGGCAATAATTTCACCTGTGGATGGGGCTATTGCGTGGGCGGCCAGTACACGGCCTGTTATACGGGATTTTAGTGCTAGTTTTTTGTTGAATTTATAGCGGCCTACCTTGGCCAAGTCGTAACGCTTGGGGTCGAAGAACATGTTTCTTAGTAGGGTTTCGGCACCTTCTACTGTTGGCGGCTCGCCTGGGCGGAGGCGCTTATAAGCCTCTTGTAGGCCCTCTTCGTAGGATTTTGCTATGTCTTTTTCTATTGTTGCTAGGATTTTTGGGTCCTCGCCAAACTTTGCTATAATCTCCTCGTCTGTGCCTACGCCTAGGGAGCGGATTAGCACGGTTACGGGAACTTTACGGGTACGGTCTATGCGTACATAGAAAACATCGTTAGAGTCGGATTCGAACTCTAACCACGCGCCGCGGTTTGGGATAATGCTTGCGGATACTAATTGCTTGCCCACTTTGTCGTAATCTATATCGTAGTAGATGCCTGGAGAGCGCATTAACTGGCTTACAATTACCCTTTCGGCACCGTTTATTACGAATGTGCCGTTTTCGGTCATTAGCGGGAAGTCTCCCATGAAGATATCTTGCTCTTTAATTTCGTCTATTTCTTTGTTGTGAAGGCGGCATTTAACGCGCAGGCTTACTGCGTAAGTCGCGTCGCGTTCTTTGCATTCTTCTATTGTGTGCTTGGGCTTGTCGTCCAGGGAGAGGTCTATCAAGTCTAGAACTAGGTTATTGTTATAGTCTGTGATTGGGGAAATGTCTTGAAACACTTCCTTTATCCCTTCCTTTAAAAACCACTGGTAGCTGGACTTCTGGACTTCTATCAAGTTGGGAATGTCCAAAACCTCGCCAATACGCGAGTAGCTGGCCCGGCTTGGGCCACGGTCTTTTGAAGGGAGGATTCTGTATTTCTCCATATGCAACACCCCTATGATGTAATAAGATATATTATAATCTTGTCCGTCATTCCGGGCTTGACCCGGGATGCATGGGCGAGCAGTTCGCGAAGCGAACGTCCAGCCCGGAATCTCCTCAGTCTCGCCGCTAGATTAGGGGGTTCCGGGTCAAGCCCAGAATGACGGAGGAGTAGCTTTTTACAAAATTGATTTCTGTGTGGAAATAAATTTTTCTTGCCTATATTCTAAAAATGTGATATCTTTGACAAAATCTTAGATTCGGTCATGTTGACAAAACGGCGAACCGGTTTCCAAGCGTATCAGAGTCCGTTTTTTTTGTCAATAGCTTTGACGACTTTTTTTGTGAATTATAATGCCTTTTGGGCCGTGAGGCTTGAAGGGCTTTTTTTATAGACCAGTAGGCTTGCCTTGAGACTGCCGTTAAAAGCGGCTTCGCCGCCTTTTATACCTATCTAAAAATACTATAGAATAGAGTGCTATATAATGAAGAAACACATAATTATATCGGTTATGCCAGGCAGTATTGCCAGTGAAATGGAGCTTGAGCCGGGGGATTTTCTTCTTTCTATTAACGGCCAAGAGGTAAAGGATATGCTGGATTACCGCTGGCTTACTGTTGATGAATGCTTTCTAATGGAAGTAGAAAAGCCCTGTGGTGAAATTTGGGAGCTGGAAATCGAAACGGATGGCGATTGCGATTTGGGCCTAAGTTTTGCCAAGGGTAGCATGGGCGAAGATAGGCGATGCGTTAACGCTTGTATTTTTTGTTTTGTAGACCAGCAACCCCCTGGGCTTAGAGAGTCATTGTATGTTAAGGATGATGACCCTTATCAGTCCTTTGTTTTGGGTAATTATGTTACGCTTACTAACCTTAGTGATGATGATATTAGGCAGGTTGTAAAGCACCGCCTTTCGCCACTAAGGATAAGTGTGCATGCCGCTGATATACAGCTTAGGCAACGCATGATGGGTAGCCCCAGGGCGGCGAAGTTGTTTGATGCGCTTGAGCAGTTTAGCCAGGCGGGGCTTGAAATGCACTTTCAAGTAGTGCTATGTAAGGGGATTAATGACGGCCCGGCACTGGATTATACGATTGAGCGGTTGCTACAGCTTGGGAGAGGTGCGAAAAGCCTGGCGGTCGTGCCGGTTGGGCTTACGCGGTATAGGGATGGACTATTTCCTTTAGAGGCTTTTAGTAGCAAGGATGCGGCAGCAGTTATTGCGCAGGTAGACGAGTGGCAGGGTAAGTGCCTGGCGAACGTTGGTAGCAGATTTGTTTTTCTTGCGGATGAATGGTATGTGCTGGCGGGGAAGGCGTTGCCGGGGTATGATGCATACGAGGATTTCCCGCAGTTGGATAATGGTGTTGGGATGATGGTGCTGTTTGAGGATGAGTTTTGCGATGCGCTAGCCATGGAGAGGAATCACCCCCCCACCAAAGCAACAAGCAAAGCCTCCTCCGCTACCAAAGCTATACCGCAACATGCCACCCCCGTCATTGCGAGGAGCGAAGCAACGCGGCAATCCAACCCACTTGTAAACACCACAGCCGATACCACCAAAAAAATAGCAATAGCAGCCGGCAAAGCCGCCGGTGATTTCATGTTTAAATTATCAAGGCTCTTTATGGAGTCTTTCCCTAATATATCCGTAGATATACATGTAATAGAAAATGAATTTTACGGCCCGAACGTAACAGTTAGCGGCCTTATAACCGGATGTGATATTATTAGCCAACTAGAAGGGCGTTGCGGCGAGGTTGACGTACTATTCATCCCAGAAAACGCCTTCCGCGCCGGTACAGAAGATATGCTATGCGGCACAACCCTAAGCGACATTTCTAAAACCTTAAACGTAAAGGCCGAGATAGGCGCGGCAGACGGCGGGGAGTTTTTTCGCCAGTTGACGAAATTCGTAGGGCGCAATGCCCACATCGCGCCGCAGTTATTGTAGCGATACATCTGCCACAGCGCGATATGGGCATCGCGCCCCTCAAGAGTATTACGCTTTCCGAGAAGAATCCGGTTTTGATACCGTGGACAAAAGCGCTCACATTGGCCCGGTTTTGATACTTTGGTCAAAGGCTTTCTAACTCACCATACAACCACACAAAATAAATTCTCAATAAACAAAGAGGTAACCCATGCTACAACTATGTCTTTCACAAAATATTACCGAAACCCCCTACACCTTCAAAGCCACAGGCATAAGAGTCTACTCCATAGAGGAGGCACTTTACCACGCCTACCACTACTGGCGCGAGTCCATAGACGAACTACAACAAGACAACCTATCCACCTGGATAGAGAGCCAAGGCATAACAAAAATCACAGTAAAAATGAAGGCCCTAGCAACCATAACCCCCCAAAGCAAACGCCTATTATCCTTCCTAAGCATAACCGAATACTTCACCCCCCAAGAGCTAACCGCCCTAAAAGCCGACCTAGAGCGTTGGGAGCACCGCGTAGAATGGGAAAAGCTAAAAGACCGAGCCGACAACCTAGTTTCCCGTGGCGAGCCGGCCAAGGCCCTACCCCTATACCGCCGCGCACTGTCCTACGGCGAAAACCCTGCACTACTTAACAACATGGCCACAGCCAACATGCAACTATCCAACCATAAAGAGGCGGTAAACCTACTATCCAAAGCCCACGCCGCCCAGCCAGAAAGCACCGCCATAGCCCAGCACTACGCCGAGGCCCTAATCCTAAGCGGCAACTACGAAGAAGCAAAAAAAGCCCTGCAAAAAGCAACCAGGCTCTCATATAAAAACACTGCTGACAGCTACACCCCACCAGACGAAACCGCCGCCGGAAGCTACAAACCTCACGGAGAAACAGCCGACATCCAGTACCTGCACGGCCTAATGGCCTATAACCAAAAAGACTACCCCACAGCCCTAACCCACTTCCAAAAAGCCATGAACCTAAACCCAGAAAACCCCCTATATACTCACAAAACAGCCGAAACCCACCAGCAACTAAACCAATATGATAAAGCCCTAGCCACCCTAGAAAAAAGCCCCACCGCCCCCCACCACGAAAAACTAGCTGAAATATACGCCGCATACGGCCATGCCTACATGCCGCAAGCCATAAACCACCTGCGCCTAGCCATATCCCAAGGCAACCGCGACAACACCGCCCTATGGACAAAGCTGGCCCAGTACTACCGCAAAGATTATGATAACGAACGCGCCAACGAAGCCATAGCCCACGCCCTACCCAGCAAAAGCGTAGCCGCCCTGTTAGAAAACGCCCGCATAAAAAAGGGCCTAGGCCGTATGCGCGAGCATCGTA
>Ga0123355_10016053_pt1 | contig 11788 bp, 10 predicted proteins | sample TergutEmb28metaG_3_FD_89872 | JGI IMG/M metagenome (GOLD analysis project Ga0123355, IMG submission 89872) | Embiratermes neotenicus P1 segment gut microbial communities from Petit-Saut dam, French Guiana - Emb289 P1 | ecosystem: Host-associated > Arthropoda: Insects > Digestive system > Gut ...
AACTCTCTTTGATACCCGTTGCTCAACGCATCTTCAAATCGCGGCTTCAAGAAATCGGACTCAAAATTACCAATTGCGTTCAGCATCTGCACTTCATCTTCTTCCGACATATCACTGTGTCTTAACAAGGCGCAGAAGATTTTGAAGTATTCGTCGAATTCCCACAACAACTCTTTAGAAGCGCATAGGTTAGCGAATTTTCTCACAGCGTTATTATTTGATGAGAACCGAAATCCTGACAATCGATGTTTGATAATATATTCTCGTAATAATTTGTATTGTGAATACTTGACTATTATATCTAACGTAAATTCATCAATTCTGACTGGAGTTGTTTCTGCAGCAGTAGTGAATGCAAATGTATCATTTGCAGAAGCATTGTCTTGCGGCTTGTATGTAATCAGGACAGCCCTCGCATACACCCAAAACAACTGCTTTGTATCGCTAAAATCATCTATCATCACAAGATTTAGTTTTATATAGTTGTAAAAACATAATGCTTTTTCGGCTATTTTATTCAATTCTCCATACGGTTCACTCTTTGACATGCCTAAATTTGAGTAGAACGCTTCCTGCTTTTCCAATTGCATAGCGCATTCCAAGATGGTTTGCGATGACTTACTGTTGATAATCCAATCATAAATGTAGGCAAAGGCATTTTGCTCAGGCTCTTTGAGGTTCTCAAAATATTCTATGACCGCTTGTCGTGCCTTCTTAAATTCGTCTGGCATAGCATGACGTACTTGGAAGAAGCGAGAAAATAAGAACCAGTTCATCTTGTCCAACAAGCGCATGAATGCAGACTGTTGTTCCATAGAGTATGCTAATGATTTTAATCTTTCAGTTATATCGTCATCATTGCGAGCTCTGCGAGAGCAAAGCATGTTGTAATATTCTTTTGTTCTCTGACACGAAGAATTCTTTGCTCGCTCTAGAAGTGTCAAATATTCGTTATTCAAATATAGTGCAAACAACTCATATGTTTCATCTACTGTTTCATTTTCTGCGCCTTCTTCACTTTCAGATGTAGCGAACTTATAATAATCTCTCTGAAGACCAACCGCATCTTTAGGCATGTACATACCATAAATGTATGCATCCAAAAAATAGTTTTTTATTACAGGTTTAGTTTCGCAAGCCCTCTTAAGCAAGGAAAAAGAATCTTCGCCTTTTTTTGTAAACTGCAATTGCTTCCAGCCAAGTATAATATCTTTTTCTGACTCATCATCGTGATTGCTTTCTAAAAGCACATCGGTCGTATAAACATTTTCTAAGTCTATTGCTCTCATCAAATCTAAGACTTTAATCAAGCTAGGATATGGAATATATTTGAAATCATCAAAAACGCTGAGTCGGTTGAGCATCGCTTCGGTGCTTCCTAAAATGCTGATGTCAGCCACTGGGTCAACAACTGCGTTCATCGCAGCATACAATTGTTTTGCATGGCTATTTGTGAAAAGGCTCGTGGCATTAGACTGTTCAATATAACTTTCAGGCAAATCGTTAGGATTCAATAGCTCAATGCGTTTTTGCTCCAAATACCTTTTATCATACTCTTGGACGTCAGAGTCACCTGTCCTAATAACATAATGTGTCGGCAGTTTGTTTCTTACTGCTTTATTGTGTTCCGACAGATACTCTATCCAATCAATAATTTGTTTGAAGTTATAGTCGTTTATTTGATAGCCAATGAAAAGAAAAGTATGATTAACGAGCAACGATTTAATGTAGGTGCTTACTAAAGCACGCTTTTGTTCGTATCTCAGGTAATCATCCTCTTTGAGGACGATATTTTCAAGGTCTTTGTAATCTCCATGCATCTTAATAATAAATCGCTTGGCACTTTTGCCCTTTTCCAAAAGTTCTTTGTCGCTTGAAACTACTGCGTAATATTTTCTGTTGCTACTTTCGTTATATCCAGTATGGGTATTATCGTTTGCAGTAGTTTCGTCGTTTGAATCTGCTTTGGAATATTCCCTATTGGGGGTTCCGCACTTTTCAATAAGAGGGTCATAATTTGTGGTAATAATGTGTGCAGGAGAAAATTTGAAGAGTAGTTCGTGAATCGGATTAGGTATTTTATCATTGGTTGCATCTGCGCCAAAAAATGCTTTGAGAAGCTGTAGATATTCGTCTCGATTGCTGTTGTATAAGTATTGCGGAATTTTCAAAAATTCATCCGAGCAAAAATGGTCTTTCCGATTTATATAGCATAATTTTTCAGCAAAAGCTTTCACTAATTCTTTCCATGAGGGCAAGCCAGAATTTGCCGATACTCCCGCACCGACAAAAATTACAAGCTTACCTTGCTCTTTTGCATTCCGAATTCCCTCAATGTGTTTGAAAATATCCAAGTATGCATTCGTGTTAACGGTTTCTTCCATTCGTTTTACCTCCGCAACAGTACATTTCTCCATAAGAATCTTCACTCTTATTTATTCAAAACATACCGTGTATTCTTTCCATTACCCACAGCCCGAATCTCGCCCTTGCTTATCAAGCCTTTCAAAACACGCACAGCCATTGCTTGCGATACTGACAACGCCGATTCCACATCTTTCCTAACGATAAACTCCTTATTTTTGAACAACTCCAACGCTACACTCTCGTTATCACTTAATAAGGCTTTTTCAGTGGCTTCATTGGTATTCGGCAGGGTAATCTTAAAGGCATTGTCAGTGACTTCGATTTGTAGCTTGGTTGCAAAGCCCTCATAGCTCTGCATGATTTTTGGCATACCAGTACCATAGGCCTCTATCAGCGTAAGCCGATAGAACACATTGGCAAGGTTTCTATTGCGAGCTATAGAAATACCAAGCATCACGTCATCAAAAGTTATTCCTCTGACAAGCCCACCGATGGAAACAAATTCGATGCGGTCATCGAAAATACTGATTAGCGTACTATCGCTGAAAGCGTAATCCTTGTGTACCAGAGCGTTTAGCAATGCTTCCCTAACGGCTTCTGGCGGGTAGTCCCTTTTGTCCAAACGCCGCAGCCCGTTTATCTCCGAGCGAACACGGTTATAACGGTCAATAAACTCATAAATCTCGTTTAGTTGCTTTAGCAAAGAACCCGAAAACTCCCGTCTGTCTTTGAAGATTGCTTTAGATGCGCCCTCAAAGACAGCAAGTTTTACCGTGTGTACGCACTGGTCGGACAAGAGCAAGCCTAGATTCGTATATATCTCATCGGCGTTCATCAGCCCAAGTGTCTTTTGCTGACTCTTCCCAAACGAAACATTTTCTTGCTTAAACTCGTTTTCGGCATAAGCAAAAGTCAACTCTTGATTAAGCGAACGTGTTTCCTCGTATTTTTCACCATCAGTTTCCTTTATCATGCGCAGAATCGCTGTTTCTGTTGCGGGAACACTTGATGCCCCCTGCCTTACATATACACCCTCCGGGCGTATACCCCTACTTGAAATGTAGTATGGACATGACGAACCTTTTTGCACAACAATTTTGATAACCGCTTTGTTATCAACAATTTCTTGCGTATAATCTACGAACATAGTTACATCAGGCTTTACGCTATCACGAATGGCATTACTCGCTTTCAACATCGTGCCGTCAATATCTTCTACGTCATACGCACCTCCGCTGTTGTCAATGCCAATATAAAGTGCGCCACCGCTAGTGTTTGCGTAGGCAATGACGGTTTTTATTATGTCCGATGTATACTCCCTCTTAAATTCTGTTACCGCATTTTCAATCAAAGACAAATGATGCGCCTCGCTTTCTGATACGTTCTGCTACCATTCTAATCATTCTTATCATGCTCGTCAATAAAATTTTGCAGACTGTCACTCAAACTGTGCTCATAGCACAAAGCAAAGCCCAAAAAACCCTGTAATCATCAGGCTTTCGGGGCTTTTATTGTCTGCTCACACTCGACACCGCAAACCTTAATCTAAACAATTTTGTTTAGAGGATATGGTTTGTGGTATTCCTATTGCTTATATTATCCATAGCGCATGGGCTATCTGATTTTTTGTTGCCATATTGTTGCCAGTGCTATGCTTCTTGCAAATCACCAACATATAGTGTTTTTCCTAAAGGAGCTAATACTCTTAAAATAGTATCAAGTTGGGGGCTTGTTTCCCCTGCTTCCATACGGGATATTACGGGTTGCTTAACCCCGCTTAGTTGTTCAAGTTCCCATTGGGATATGTTTTTTTCGTTCCGTGCTTTTATAAGTTCACCGATGATGGCTACCCTCAAATTGCTCTCCCTTATTTCTTCTGCGGTGTATAGCTTTGGTCTAACCTCTGCCCATGTTTTCATTTATTCCCGCTCCTTTCCTTGATGTCTGCAAGATTGCGCTTTGCCTGTTCAATTTCTCTTTTTGGTGTTTTGTTGGTTTGTTTGAATTGGAAATAGTGTAGCAATATAAAGTCGTTACCTAACCAACTTGCAAAGAAAATCCTCGCTCTTATTGGTCTTATCTCCCATATATCGCCGTCCAAGTGTTTGATATACGGCTCTCCGGCGGCTTTACCGTGTTCGCTTAACACATGGATATAGTCATTTATTTTGTTGTGGTTTATGCGGCTGTCTTTGTCTGTTCGTTTTGATAGGGCTTCGATATATTCTAATACTGGGCTGTTTCCGTCTTTATCTTCGTAAAAATGAATGTTGTGCATATTATCCCCTCGCTAATATATATTATGCATAAAAGTTATCGAGCGTCAATTCCTTCTGCTCATTGGATGAGACTGGATGTGGGCAGTGCCCACGGTTTTAAAACTACCGCAAGCCACTACTCTCTAGCGTAGGCGGCTCTACATGTACAATTAGCAAAGCAAAAGCGGAGAGTAGGGTGGTTTTCCCTGCTCCCCGCTTTCGGCGTAGCCATTGAACCCATAGAACAAAAATAGTCAAGGGTTTATGCGAAGCGTCCCTTGACTATTTTTGAGTCGTAGCGGATGGATGTAAATATAATTATGCATTAGAATTATTCTTAACAGCAGTAAGTACACTCGCACTCTGCCAATTTACAATTTCATCAGCATAATTCTGCACTTTTATTGGCATCCTTTCATTACCCCATGGCTTAACACCAACGATAGGTTTGCCTAAACGATGAGCTTCTTCAATCTCAAAATCAATCCACTCACTATGGGTCGTATACATGCCTGCCAATATAATGACACAATTAACTAGATTTATTTTGTTTGTTATTTTTTTCTTTAACTCCCTTTTTGCCATTTCATCAAGGGCTTTTTCTACTGGAATTGAGTAGTTTATCCAATTAAAGTATGGCTCATCATTTAGCCACTTTTCGACAGTATTATATTGCGTATTATAATCCCACGAGTGGCTAATAAAAATTCTGTGCGTCTTTGCCATAAATACAGCTCCTTATATTTTAGTTTTGCTCTTTCTTTTTTTTATTTAAACTTGCCCAGTTTCCCACTTCAGTGGACATAATACTTTCACAGCGCTCTATAAATAGACCTTCTAATTTGCGAGAATCACCATCTAAGTAATCGCCAGCCTTATATTGGAACATATATTTTTCATGCTTTAGCCTCTCGCATGTATGTCTGTATTGAATATGCAACTCTTTATACTTCTTCAATTTGTCTATTGCTTGAATTATGACAATAGATGCACCAAGTATACTGGAAGTAAGAATGGATAGCTCCTTAAAGTCAGAGTTGTACAATACTAATGCTGGAATTAGTGCAACCAAAGCTCCCAGTGCAATGCTCAATGTGGATATTCGCTCATGCCAACGCTTAAAACTAGCTGATTTTTTACTATACCAAACAATTTGGTCATCAACACGCTCTTTCATATAGCCTTCTATCTCCATAAGCACCTCCCATTAAAAAACATACCATTGTAAAAACTCCATGAAGTACAACAACATAGAAAATACTTCCTTTGCCTAGTTTAGCATAAACACGGCATAACTCTCAAGAACAATTTTTCGCTTATTGGGTTGTACCAATGTCTATGCAAGTGTGACCCTACTTTACACAACAAAAAAAGAGCTAATCGGCATCCAAAACCAGTTAGCTCTTATCATATGGATTTATAAGCAATGTTGCCAAATTGTTGCCACGACTGCTATCGACAGGCTGCAAACCTAGTAAAATCAACATTCTTTACGGTGTTTTTATCACTCCCACTCCAACGTCCCGGGGGGCTTCCCTGTTATATCATAAACCACCCGGCTGACCCCATCGACCTCTGTGGTAATCCTTTCAGCCATTCGATTAAGCACATCATGAGGTAAGCGTGTATACTCGCATTTCATAAAGTCCGCTGTGTTTACAGCTCTTATTGCAACTACCGGGTCGTAGGTTCTTATGTCGTTCTTTATGCCTACTGTGTAGGTGTCCGTTAGTATGGCGAAGTATTGGTTGGGGCGTTCATTCTTGGGCAGGCGGTCCAGCTCTTCTCTTACTATGGCATCGGCATTTTTTGTGATGTCTAGTTTGGACCGTGTTACCTCACCCATGATTCTTATTGCCAGCCCCGGGCCAGGGAATGGTTGCCGGTCTACCATGTTGCCGGGTAGTCCCAGTAGGCGGCCCAGTTCACGTACTTCTGGTTTGTATAGGCCGGATAGGGGTTCTATAATTCCTTTAAAATCCATGATATCCGGTAAACCCCCTACATTGTGGTGGCTTTTCACTACTTTGCCGTTTTCGCCTTTTGATTCAATGATATCGGGATAAATTGTGCCTTGGGCTAGGTATGGGATTTTGCCTAGTTTGGTAGCCTCTTCTTCAAATATATGGATAAATTCCTCGCCGATGATTTTACGCTTTTTTTCTGGGTCGGTGATTCCGGCTAATTTGGTTAGGAATCGGTCTTGGGCATTTACTCGGATAAATTTCACAGGCCAGCTTGAGAACATTGCTTCAATTTGGTCCGGCTCGCCTTTTCGCATAAAGCCGTGGTCCACAAAAACGCAGACCAATTGCCCTGGTGCTGCCTTGGAAATAAGGGCAGCGCATACAGATGAATCTACTCCTCCAGATGTGGCGAGGAGGGCTTGCTCGCCTCCTAGGACATCGCGGATTTTTTGTTCTTGGTCGGATAGGTAGGTTTCTAGCTTGTTCATTTTCATACCTCGATTTATTAGTTTTTTGTGTCTTTTAATCGGCGATAAGCGTCTCTTGCTTGATAGGTGTCTTCTCTTGTTATTTCATCAAAGCTGTATCTGGCGCGAATGTAGACTTCTCGTAAATCATTGCCTCTGTCACCCAAGAAGTCTTGGGATATACTCGTCATGTCCTGACTTGTATGGCGAGGCTGAATGCGCGCACCTTGTTTATTTATTAGTTTAATGAAACGCTGGTAATATCGACGGATTACGGTGCTGTTGCTGGATGGTTTGTCGGGAATTGCTCTCTTCTTTGGATCTTTTGTTATGGTGATGTTCTCCCGTTGCAAATTTTGGCTACCTTTTGTCTTGCCATGAGCCATAAAGAGCTTCCTTGCGACCCAGATTCCAAACAAAACAACTATGAGTAACATTATCAGCAAAAACCCGGCCTGTGCTACGCCGGTGAGCATAAGCCATGGGGGGGTGGCTTCGGCCAAAGCTTCACGGTATCCGATTTCCATCTCCATTGTTGTTGCTTCATATTCATTCCAGCCATATTGGCACTCCAGCATTTCTATTAAGCCAAAATCAAATGCCTCCGGCCAACCCATCAAAGAAAAATAGAGCCAGGCAATCCCGTTTAAAACCATTTGGATCAAACGGCGTAGTATGCCTGTGCCAACCAAAACCACAGTCCCTAGTAATAGCCCAATTATACTCAGGTTAAGCACCATATACCCGGGCTCCTCCAATGTGGCAACATCATGGCGCAAATTGCGGGAAAGTAGAATGCCACATACTAGCGCGGCGGCTGTAAATTCAAGTCGGGCACCCAACATAATCATTGAAATATACCCGGTAATAAAAATATAAATAACCGCAATAGTGGTCACGTTTCTAAACGCGTCGTTATCAATTGTATAAAGGTCAAATATGGCGATATATATAGCAAAGATTGTGACCGGTACAATTACAAAAAGCAAATCTGCAACTCCGGCAAAGGGTATAAGAATCCCCAGTAGCAGCAAAGGCAAAAGCCGTGAAGCCAGATTTTTTCTTAGTAAAAAGCTAATCCAAAGAGCAACCACACACAGGGCTACGGTGCCGAAGTGGGCAAGATTTATATTAAATGTATAACGGAAAATCCCTGGAATAACAAGAATCAAGCTAAGCTGTGCCACTGTTTTTAGCAAAAAGATGCTATGCATTGTTCATCACCTCGCTTGCTAGATGCTCATCTACAAATTGATTACCTTGTGCCTTCCTTTAGACGCCTGTATGCGTCTCTGGCTTGGTGGGTGTCATCCTTGGAGATTTCATTGTGGCTGTATCTGGCGCGGATATAGACTTCTCGTAAGTCTTGTCCTCTATCGCCCAACAAGCTAAAGGATATATCCTCCATATCCTGGCTTGTATGGCGTGGTTGAACATGACCGCCTCGCTTTGAAATTAACTTAATAAAACGCTGGTAATACCGACGCACAACACCGCTATAGCCGGATATTTTATCGGAAACGACTTTCGTTTCCTGTTTTGTTGTTACATTAATATACTCCCGCTGTAAATCACTGCTACCCTTTTGCTTTCCAGAAACCATAAAGATTTTCTTTGCTATCCAGATTCCAAATACCACAACGATAACAAGCACCAATAGTAAAAAACCGGCCTGCGCAAAGCCAACAGCCATAAGCCAGATGGGCGCGGCTTCTTCCGAAGCTTGCAAATACGGGTGATAGGCTTCCATCCCTGCAGTGTCAGCTCCATTCCCGTAATAAAGTTCCTCGAGGTCAAATAGTAAGCCAAACTCCAATGTCTCGGCCCGTCCAATAATGGAAAGATAAATCCACGCAATCCCGTTAAAAATTAATTGAATAAAACGGCGTATTATGCCTGTTCCAGCTAAAGCCAGTGTCCCTAACAAAAGCCCGATTACGCTCAGGTTAAGTATCATGTACGCCGGTTCTTTCAATGTAGCGATGTCATGGCGCAAATTGCGAGATAGGAGGATGCCGCATACAATAGCAGCTCCTGTAAATTCAAGCCTGGCACCCTGCACCACCACTGAGGCAAACCCTGTAATACAAATATATATTACAGCTATCGTAGCCACCGTTCGAAAAGAATCGTTGTTGATTGTATACAGGTCAAAAGCGGCAATATATACAGCAAAAATAGCGATAGGCATGACTACAAAAATTATATCTCCTGCTCCGGCAAAGGGAATAAGTATCCCCAATAATAGCAAGGGAAGAAGCCGAACAACCAGGTGCCTTGTTCTTAGAAGCAAGCTAATCCAAAGGACAGCCACGCAAAGGGCAATCGTGGCAAAATTAGCAAGGCCAATATCAAATGTATTCCGAAAAATCCCGGAGATAACAAGAATCAAGCTTAGCTGTGCGATTGTCTTTAGCAAAAAAATGCTATGCATTACCCATTACCTCGCTTAATCCGTTTTCGTTGAGACCGGCGGTTTCGTCTGCGGTAATAAACAGCAGTTTCCCTCCTGAGGATTCTCTTAATCTATCCAGCTGCGGGCGAATAGTTTCATCCTCTTCCGGTGTGATAATTATGTGGCAGCGACCCTGCTCGCATTTAAGTATTGCCCGTTCCAACATTTCGGCAAAGCTTTCGCCGGTGGTGGTGTAGGCGGCACAGCCTAGGCCACCCAGTAGTTCATTAATATGGCCTTGCCCTAGGCCATCTGAGACGCTGTTCCATCTCTTGGTATAAGAGGATTTTGCATTGGTCATAAAGGCAAACTTGGCTCCAGCTTTATTTAAATCTTCGAAGACATTACGCGCTAAGCTTAAGCAGGCTTCTATTTTATAGTAACGAGGAGGATTATGGGAAATAGAAGTATTGAGCAACACTGTGATTGCAGGCTCTAAAGTATAGTCATATTGCCGCACCATCAAGCGGTTTTGCCTTGCGGTATGGGCATGATGTATATCTCTAAGGGGCTCCCGCCCCGTATAATCCCTTGTGCCTACTGTAAGTACCGGATCAGGCATTATAAACCGCCGTACGGATACATCCCCAAGAAAGCCTCCCAATGCCTGAGTTATCTTTGGTGCATCCAATCGGCGGGGCATAACGATAATTTGTTTTACATATGGAAAGGTCTTGGAATTGGAGCGCACCCCAAGAAAATCTCCGCCATACATACGAGCCGACGCTAATGAGTAATGTCCCCGGCTTGGAAGGCGGTAATCGGCTTGGTATTTCACCCTTTGTCGGGGCATGATATAAAAACGCTTGGTCATATAGCGTTTATCGCCGCTTATTTTATGGCCCCCATCAATTTGTGCCTCCCAAGGTATCGGCTCCTGGAGTTCGATATAAAACTCCGGCAGTGCTTTGGCATTGGTTATCTCGGAGCAAATGGTAAAGACCTGGTCGGGCTCAACCAGGTGATGTGAGGCATAGGCACGATAGGAAACATTTTTTAGGGAATAGGCAATAAAGAGACGCTGGAGACCTATGGCAAACAGGAGTAGGGCTATTATAACAGGCCACATATTACACCGCTTCCAAGGGAACAGTAACGCTGTCCACTAAACTCCTAAAACTATAGTCCGTAGTCGCAGGCAGTCTATGCCTCAAAATCGGATCAGCCAAGAATTTTACATCCTCAGGCAATACAAAGTCCCGCCCATTACAGGCGGCCAGTGCCTGTGCGCCTTTGTAAAGTAGCCCTGCTCCACGGGTAGACACCCCTTCTGTGACACTGGTACGGGTCTTTTCTACTATATCCAGTAGATAATTAACTACATCGTTCCGGACTGTTACCTTTAAGTACTCGGTTTTTACAAAGTTTATATCATCGGTGGCGAGCTGTTGCGCTAGGCTTTCCACTAAATCTATAGTTGACGCCCGCGCAATAACTTCCCTTTCCTCATCCCTACTAATACGCCCAAGAGACAGCCGCATCATAAACCGGTCCAACTGGGCCTCCGGCAGTGGGAAGGTGCCATAGGACTCAATGGGGTTTTGTGTGGCCATTACCATAAATGGTTCATCTAGTTTCATGGTGACGCCGTCTACGGTGATTTGTCCTTCACCCATGGCCTCCAGCATTGCGGATTGGGTACGTGGGGTTGCGCGGTTGATTTCGTCTCCCAGGACCATGTTGGAGAAAAGGGGACCGGGACGGAACTCGAAGTCACTGGTTTTTTGGTTGTAGAAATGTATCCCTGTCAGGTCAGAGGGAAGTAAGTCCGGGGTAAACTGGACTCGTGTAAAGCCGCCTCCCATGGTTTTGGCGAATGCCCTAAGTAGCATAGTTTTGCCGGTACCGGGTACGTCTTCGAGTAAAACATGGCCAGAACAAACAAAGGCCACCAAGGCAAGAGTGATTATATCGTTCTTGCCAACGATGACCTTTGAAACATTCTCCACAACTTTGTCACGACATTGCTTAAATCTGGCTGTATCCATACAGCACCTCCTTGTTAGATGAGGTTCCGCCCCAACCCTCCGCTCCACTTCTTAGCGGTATCCGCGCATTGCGCGTCTAATAAGACGAGATTATACACAAACATACGCAAAACTTCCAGATTATTATGATTTTGCAAAGCTGGTGTGCTTTGGCGAAATCGCATAAAGGGGCTGTCTCATTAAGCATTTTTATGAATAATTATGCACTTGCCTCGTCGTTGCGAGGAGCGAAGCGACGAAGCAATCCAGCAAATCAAACCTTCTGGATTGCTTCGCTTTGCTCGCA
>Ga0123355_10016054_pt1 | contig 11787 bp, 7 predicted proteins | sample TergutEmb28metaG_3_FD_89872 | JGI IMG/M metagenome (GOLD analysis project Ga0123355, IMG submission 89872) | Embiratermes neotenicus P1 segment gut microbial communities from Petit-Saut dam, French Guiana - Emb289 P1 | ecosystem: Host-associated > Arthropoda: Insects > Digestive system > Gut ...
AATGACGAAATTCACGAAACCCGCAAATATTCTGCGCCACAGCATTTTACCTTTACCGATGCCGAGGGCGTGTATGTTGACGGCTGTGTAATACAGCCCGTAGACTTTGATGCAAACAAAAAGTACCCCGCAGTGTTGGAAATTCACGGCGGGCCAAAGGCCGCTTTTACGGAAAATTACTTCCACGAAATGCAACTATTCGCAAACCGCGGCTATTTTGTGCTGTTCTGCAACCCACGCGGCGGCGATGGCCGCGGCAACGAGTTCGCAGATATTCGCGGCAAATACGGCACAATTGACTACGACAACCTAATGCAATTCGTTGACGAATGCCTTGCCAAATACCCCGCCATAGACGGCGAGCGGCTTGGCGTACTGGGCGGTTCATACGGCGGGTTTATGACAAACTGGGTCGTTGGCCACACAAACCGTTTCAAAGCCGCAGTTACAATGCGCAGTATTTGCAACTGGGTAAGCTTCGGCTTTGTAAGCGACATTGGCTACTATTTTGGCAACGACCAAATGAACGTCACCGACCCTTGGGACGAAGTGGAAAAACTATGGCAACATTCGCCGCTTAAATACGCCAAAAATGTGAAAACGCCAACGCTTGTACTGCATTCTGACGAGGACTATCGCTGTTGGTCGCCGGAGGCGTACCAGTGGTACACCGCCCTTAAACTTTTGGGCGTGGATACACGGCTGGTTATGTTCCACGGAGAAAACCATGAACTGTCCCGCAGCGGCAAGCCGGATTTAAGGGAAAAACGGCTGGAAGAGGTATTTGACTGGATGGATAAATACTTGAAGTAATTTGGAACGAACACACGCAAGCTCTGTCATTCCGGGCTTGACCCGGAATCTTCAAGCTATAGCCCACAAGCCAGATTCACCACTATTACCACGGTCAAGCTTCATTTCTTCTGATAGTGATAAACATGGCTGTGAAATCTGAATCATGTAGATTCCGGGTCAAGCCCGGAATGACGTAGCTACACCCCGCCTAAATTTTGGATTGCTTCGTCGCTATACTCCTCGCAATGACGGGCGTTAATCGAAAGGAGCCACACCAATGAAAGTCACCTACAACCCCACAATGTACCACACTTGGGACGAAATCCTGCACCTCGTATCCGAATGGTGCAACGCATTCCCAGACCTAATAAAATCCTACCCCATAGGCAAAACCTACGAAGACCGCGACATCATCTGCCTAGAAATAACAGCCCCCGGCACCCCGGCGGGCGAAAAGCCCGGCTACTACGTAGACGCCAACTTCCACGCGGGGGAAGTCACTGGCTCGGCCGTGGCACTTTACACCGTAAGCTGGTTTTTGGAAAACTACGGCACATGCCCCGAAGCAACAGAACTGCTCAACAATTTCACATGGTATGTTGTGCCCCGCGTGTGCATAGACGGGTCGGAGATGTACTTACACACGCCATTCACACTGCGTTCTTCGACCCGCCTGTTCCCCCACGAAGAAGACCAACCCGGCCTGCACGCCGAAGACATGAACGGCGACGGCCTAATCACCATGATGCGCTTCGAAGACCCCCATGGCGACTGGAAAGTTTCGGCCCACGACCCGCGCCTTATGGTGCGCCGCCGCCCATTCGACATGCACGGCACATTTTACCGTGTGTACCAAGAGGGCCGCATACAGGACTTCGACGGCGTAGAAATCCCAATTGCCCGCCCGCGCTGGGGCATTGACACAAACCGCAACATGCCGGCCTTTTGGGATATAGACTCGCGCCAAATAGGCGCAGGCGACTACGCCCTTTCCGAGCCAGAGACAAAGGCCGTGGCCGACTTCATTATAGGAAAGAAGAACATCGCCGGGGCCATGAGCTATCATACATCCGGCAATGTACACCTGCGGCCATGCTGCACCATCCCCGATACAAAAATGAATAAGGAAGACTTTGAAGCATACAAACTGCTGGGCACTTTGGGTGCAGAAATCACAGATTACGGCCATTGCAGCGTGTTCGACGGCTTTACACAGGACAAGGAGAAGCCCCTGCTTGGCATTTACTTGGATTGGCTGTACCACCATCGCGGCATTTTGGCTTGGTCTACCGAGCTATGGAGTGCCCCCGTTGCCGCCGGTTGCGAGAAGCTAAAATTCGATGGCCCGCGCACCCCCAAAAGCGACAAGGAACAAGAAGAGGAAATGCTAAAAATCCTAAACTGGCAAGACGCAGAAAAACTGGACGGCTTTTTGCCTTGGACAAAATTCCAGCATCCTCAACTTGGCCCGGTAGAGATTGGCGGATGGAAGAATAAATTCATGTTCCAAAACCCGCCCGCGCACTTTTTGCCGGAAATATGCGAGAAGAACATGCGCTTCACAAATATGCAGGCACTGGCAATGGCGCGGCTCGAAGTACGCAAAGTCGAAGCCAAAAAAATTGCCGACGGCGTGTACCGCGTCAGTTGCGGTGTGGTTAATGCGGGGCATTTAAATACCGCCGGTACCGGGCTGGCGGCAACCGCCTCTATTGCAAAACCGGTAGAAGTTGCAATCGGCGGCGACAATGTTGTTGTGATAAACGGCAAAGCAGAACTGGAACTAGGCCATATGAAAGGCCGCAGCGAGAAAAAGGCAGAATGGATAGTACAAGCCCTGGCGGGCAGTACCGCTACCATTACTGCCCATGGCGAACGCGCCGGGACGTGTCGGTATGTGGTTTCGTTTGGGTAAAAAAACTTCCAACCCGTTACTCTCAGTAACGGGTTGAATTTTTTTCTAGCCCCGTATAGACGCAGGGCTTTTTTTATTGTACGATTACACCAATAAAAAATGAAGGAGACAATAAAAATGAGCATCGTACGTGACCTATCCCTAGCCCCGGAGGGCATCAAAAAAATAGAATGGGTAAAAGAATACATGCCCGTTCTGCGCCAAATCGAGGAACAATTCAAAAAGGACAAGCCATTTGCAGGTATGCGCATTGCCATCAGCGTTCACCTAGAAGCTAAAACGGCGTACCTTGGCCAAGTACTTGCCGCGGGCGGCGCAGACGTTGCCATCACAGGCAGCAACACACTTAGCACAAAGGACGAAATTTGTGCGGGGCTGGCTTCCCAAGGCTACAAAGTGTACGCTTGGCACGGCGCAACCGAAGAGGAATACTGGCAACATTTGAAAAAAACCCTTGAATTTAAACCACACATAATAATTGACGACGGCGGCGACTTTGTTGGCCTTTTGCACGGCGAATGCAAAGAATATGCCGAAAACTTGCTGGGCGGCTGCGAGGAAACAACAACCGGTATCACCCGCCTAAAAGCCCGCGAAAAAGAAGGCTCGCTAAAATTCCCAATGATGCGCGTCAACGACGCAGACAGCAAGCACCTTTTTGACAATGTGCATGGCACGGGGCAATCTGTATGGGACAGCATCATGTTTACAACCAACGTAATGCTTACCGGGCGCGATGTTGTTGTTGCGGGCTACGGCTTCTGCGGAAAAGGCGTAGCCATGCGCGCAAAAGGCCTTGGCGCACGCGTTACCGTAACGGAAATCAACCCATGGCGCGCCATGGAGGCCGTAATGGACGGCTTCAAAGTAGTAAGCATGGACGAAGCCGCAAAATACGGCGAGTTCTTTGTAACAGTAACAGGCTGTAGCGATGTTATTACCGACCGCCACTTTGAAGTAATGCGCCACAACGCGTTCCTAGCAAACGCAGGCCATTTCGACGTAGAGGTAAACGAAAAAGCCCTGCGCGCTATGTCCACCAAAGTAGAAAACCGCCGCAACTTCATTGACGGCTACCATATGAAAGATGGCCGTATTCTAAACCTGCTGGCCGAAGGCAAGCTTGTAAACATTGTAGCAGGCAACGGCCACCCAGCCGACATTATGGATATGAGCTTTGCCCTGCAAGCAATGGGCTGCAAATACATTGCCGAAAACGGTAAAAACCTTGACCCAAAACTGTACTTCATACCCGAAGAAGTTGACCGCCAAATTTCTGTTATGAAATGTAACGCAATGGGACTTGGTTTGGATACACTTACAGCAGAGCAAGAAGAGTATTACTACGGCACCGGAGAATAAATTAGACTTCTTGCATGACTTCAAAATTTCTGCGAAGCAGCGGAAGCGGCAGTGAGTGCGACCAAGTGTTTTCCGAAGGAAAACATAAGTCGACACGAACGTCTTGCCGCGTACTGTGAGCAGAAATTACAGTTGTGCAAGAAGTCCATTACAAAAAAAGAACGCAAGCAACGTCGCTTGCGTTCTTTTTTCGTATTTCTACCTGCCATGAAAATAAATGCGCCCGGGTTCTATCCCGCCATGTACATAATACAAAAGTTCAGAGACTGTCACCAACATAAAGCCTTCCTCAATCAAGCGCGGTATTACGCGTTCCATTGCGGCGGCAGTGGTTTGGTGGGTATCGTGCAGCAAAATGATGTCGCCGTCACGGACATTTGACATTATGTGCTGATATACAGTGTTTGCGTTGCGGTGGCGCCAGTCGTTGGTATCAATAGACCACATTATTAGCGCATACCCTTCTGCGCCAACGGTTTGCGCAACGCGGTCGTTTACCGCGCCGCCGGGCGGGCGCATTATCGGCGGTGACTCACCGGTTATTGCTGCAATGGCGGCACTGCCCGCACGTAAGTCGCGTATAATGTCGGCATTGTTCATAACCGTCATAATTTGGTGGTGGTATAGATGGTTTGCTACCTCGTTTCCAAGCTGGTGCGCGCGCAACGCAACTTCCGGCCTTGCCCGCAGGCCCCGCCCAACTACAAAAAATGTTGCTCTGGCATCGTGATATTCCAAAACATCCAGAATGCGTCCGGTGTGTGCGGACGGGCCATCGTCAAAAGTAAGCGCGACCATGGGGCGGCGAATATTTCTGGCATTTTCATCTTCCGGCGGTGGCGGTAGCATATATATGATTGTTTCTACAAGCACAACGGGGGAATATTGCAGGAATTCATACAGCCGCAACATAGCAACTATGCTTTGCTGGCGGGTATATTCACTGTCCGGGGCAAAGTAGTTATCATAGCCGCCGTCCATTATGCTTGCCGCTTGCATTTGCCCTACTGCGTAAAACGCCCACGGTGCAATATAGGCATAGTCCGCAAAGTCTGGGGCAGCTATGGGCAATGGCTGCCCGGTTACATACGCAAGCCGTGCAAGCAGCACCGCCACTTCTTGGCGAGTTATTGTCCTATATGGGTAAAAGTTGCTGCGCCCCACACCTGCAACAACGCCCAAACCGCCCATTTTTTGTACGTTTATATCTGTTGTATCGTAAAATTCTGCGTATTCAGCTATTTCCAAACCGGTTGCGCTTTTGTAAAGTGCAACGGCAAGGGCGGCAAACTCCGCACGAGTAATGGGTTGTGAAAAGTCGTATTGCAAATTTTCCGGCACAAGCCCGGCGTATATAGCTGCGGCTACATATTCGCAATACAAGTCCTCGTCAATTTCTGTCGGCTCTTCGTCTATGTAGACGGGCACAGGCGGCGGTGGCGGCGGCGGGGCATCAGCAAAAGTCGCTTGAAAACTTCCGACAACAAAAACCGCAACCAATACCGCAACAATAATTCGCTTTGTTGTTTTCACTGAGTTCACTCCGTTTCTTGCTGTTAATTCTACCACACCAAGAATCGCGATTCAACAAAACGAAAATTTCAAAATCAACTGGTACGAAAATCGTACCAGTTGATTTTGAAAATTTTCATATGATATACTAAACCATACAATCGCTGGTACGTATATATCAGTGATAAAAATACAGGAGGAAAACAAAAATGAACAAACTCGCAAAAAAAATCACCGCAATGGCGGTAGCTGCCATCCTAACAATAGGCTCGACAATTGGCCTAATGGCAGCAGAACCAGTAAGGTCCAGCTTCGAAGATGCAGGCGCAACAGTCACTTGGGACTATGACAACCGCCTAATCGTAATCGAAATAATGGGTGGCACAGTAGTGTTTGAACCCGGCAGCTACACCGCTTTGGTAAACGACACACCGGTGCAACTTAGCACCCCAGTTTTCATCCAAGACAGCAAAGCCTTTATCGAAATGGAAGACTTAACAACCGTTTCCCTTGCGCTAATGGGCATTGAACCCGTAGAGGGCGAACACGGCACAACAATTGTCACCGCCCAAGCTTTAGCGGCTCAATTTATGGAGCTTGCCCAAGTTCCAGACTTCACCATAGCAATAGTAAACACCAACACCGGCTTCGCTTGGACAGATACCATGAGCGATGCCACAGATGCCGACACTATCTTCCACCTAGGTTCAATAGCAAAAACCTTCGCCGCCGTGGGTGCAATGCAATTGGTAGAACAAGGCCTTTTGGACCTTGACACCCCAATAGTCGAATACATCCCCGAGTTCACAACACAGCCAAGCGCAAGGGGCGAAGGCAATTACCAAAACATTACCGCAAGAATGCTACTTTCCCACACAGCGGGCATTTATACAAACGACATGGGTAGCGGTGCCGTAACATTGGGCGACCATTACCAATATTATATGAACAACTTCTTAGACCGCTTCGCCAACACCCGCATGGTGCGTGAAGAAGGCACCGCATACGAATATGCAAACAACGGCTTCGTGCTTGTAGGCATTCTCATTGCCCGCATCCTAGGCCACGACAATTACTTCGAGGGTTTTAACCAATTCATGCTGGAAAACGTGTTTGAGCCAATGGGCCTTGCCCGCACTTCATATGTAATAACGGACGAACATCGCCCATACGTTGCCGGGACATACACGGCAGTTGGTGTGCCGCAACCGTTCAAGTATTTCAACTCAATGTCATCCGGCAGTATGTTCTCTACTGCAAACGAAATGGTTAGCATCATGACAATGTTCCTAAACGACGGCTATTACAATGGCAATCAAATTCTGACAGCCGAAAGTATAAACCAAATGTTTACCGACCAAACAGGCACAGGCCACTACGGCCTTGGCATTGGCTTCATGGGCGACGTTGGCGGCACCGGAAATGAAGTAATTGGCCACAACGGCGGCATGGTTTACAATTTCTCTGCAATGTTTGTTGACAGGGAGCATGGATTGGGCGTATTTGTGGCAGGCAACAGTACCACGTCACAAGGCCTAACCGATATTTTGGCGGCCAATATATTAGCAACTGCCATAGTAGAAGTTGGCGGCGAACTTGCCCCGCCGCCAATTAGCCATGTAGACCCAGAAGCTGTCCCTATAGAACTAACAGATGAAGAACTTGACGCAATAACAGGCCTCTATTTGGCAGGCGGCGGCATGTTGCACTTCTTTGTAGAAGTTGTGGATGGTCAATTGCAGCTTAGAGTCCCTGCACAGGCTACAACCTTTGCCCTTTTCCCAATGAGCGACGGCCACTTTGACACAGACTTTGGTGTACCAATTTGGCTTATCCAAGACGATTACGGCAACGTATTTTATGTCGAAGGGGCAAACAGATATGCCGTTGTTGGCGCACGTGTGGACAAATCGCAGTTTATCCCCAACGAAGACTTTATGGAAAACTGGTACGGCTTTATATTTGAAGCGTATCGCGAGAAAGACTTCTATGTATTGTTTATGCCAACCATGACCCACGGCATAAACGAAGACGGCCTTGCATACAGCAACACCGTGGTTATCAATATGCTGCCCGGCGCGACGATGGTAGTGCTTGACCCTATGGATTCAGATGTGGAACTTCAATATGAAGATGGAGTGTATTTCTTCTATTATTGGGGTTTGAGGTTTGTAAGGCAGTAGGTGTAAGACATTTAAAAGGGGCAACTCTGAAAATTTCAGAGTTGCCCCTTTTGACATTAATTTTGAACTCTTTGTGCGGAATTTTCTAGCGCGTAATCAATACACTGTACTATCATCTCATTGCGGCTAATATCGGTTTCCGTTGCTTGTCTGTCTATTTCGGCCAATAAATCTTTATCTATTCTGATACTAATGACTATTTTTTCGTTTTTTATAGGTTTAAAACCCTCCATAGTCCATCACCTCTTGCACTATTGTATTTTACTTGTGACAGCACATATATATTTTAATATCGAATACACAAAGTGTTTACATAACGAATACACAATGCTATACTTGTGAAAAAATATGTGAAGGAGAATGTGAAATGAAGAAAGTAATGAGTGTTTTTGTTGCGCTTATGCTGGCGTTTGGGCTGGTATCGGTGGCTGCGCCAAAGGAAGTCCAAGCAGCAAATGGGCTAGAGTGGGCAATTGAGCCGGTGTTTGGAGGTGCGCGCTGTTTTTCAGAAGGGTTGGCCGCTGTTGCAGTTGGTGAGTGGCCAAATTTGCTTTGGGGGTTTATTGATACAGAGGGCAATTGGGTAATCGAACCACAGTTTGATGAAGCAGATAGCTTCTCGGAAGGATTAGCCGGAGTTCGCACTGGGGATGGGGAAACAGGCCTTTGGGGGTTTATCGACACTTCTGGCACTATGGTAATAGAACCACAGTTTGACGGCACAAGTAGCTTTTCGAGCGGGCTGGCCGCCGTTCGTGTTGGAGATATGCGAACGGGCATTTGGGGCTTTATAGATAAAGACGGTGAAGTTGTGATTGAACCACAGTTTTCAAGCGCGCTTGGGTTTTCAGAGGGGTTGGCTGCTGTTGGTGTTGGTGTATGGCCAGATAGACTTTTTGGCTTTATTGACACAAACGGCAATATGGTAATTGAGCCACGATTTGCCTTTGTAGAGAACTTTTCAGAGGGATTGGCCGCTATAAATTTTGGGGATTGGCAAACTGACCCATGGGGCTTTATTAACACTAGTGGGGAAATTGTAATTGAACCGCAATTTATTTCATTTAATTTTGGCCAGCGGCCTTTCTCGGAAGGACTTGCAGTAGCCGCTGTTGGGCGCGATGGAGGGTTTATAGACGCTACCGGTGCCATGGTAATAGAGCCGCAATTTACCAGAGCGCACGACTTTTTAGGAGGACTTGCCGCTGTTTGGGGCGATTATTTTGGCCTAATTGATAAAACAGGTCACATGGTAATGACTGTGTCTGGTGTTAATAGTTTGTTTAGTCCGTCATATGGTCTCGCCAGAGCATCTATTGGAAATTTTTCCGGTTATGGCTTCATCGCTGTCGGTGACATATCACCAACTCCGCAACCTATCACCCCAACATCTGCTGCAACCATCCTTCGCTTCCCAATAGACTCCACAACCTTCACAGTCAACGGCACTGCACACACCTTGGAAGCCGCGCCGTTCATCGCTAATGACCGCACGATGGTACCCCTGCGCGTAATTGGCGAGGCATTGGGCGCAACAAATTTGGCGTTTAACGCAGGCGTCATCACATTTAATATTGGTGACCAAGCTTTTTCTATGGCAGTTGGCGAACCTCTGCCGGGTGGCTTTGGCACACCGGTAATTGTCGCGGAACGTACTTTTGTACCACTGGCATTTATCGTTAACGAAATGGGCGCGGCCGCTCGTTGGGACGGAGCGACCCGTGCGGCGTATATTTATATCAACTAAGTCACACAAATTTTAAGGGCGATATACAAACGCCCTTTTTTTATTTCCCCAAATTAGAATTACAAAAAAATTCAAGTTGTGACTGTGAGTCACAACTTGAATTTTTTTTACAAATGCACGCATGTGAATAATTATTCAACAATATGACTATTTATTCACGAATGGCACTTGTAAAACACACAAATCTAATTTATGATGAACACGCAAAAGCCCTGTCATTCCGGGCTTGACCCGGAATCTTCAGGCTACAGCTTGCAAACTAGGTTACTTACAACAACCACATTTTAGCTTCATTTGTATCAACGGCGATAAACTTGGCGGGAAATCTGCATCGTAGAGATTGCGGGTCAAGCCCGCAATGACGGGGCTGTGATGCATCCTGTTTTAATTAAGTCGGAGTGTTTACACAAAACTTTTGCTTGCATAAATATTCATTTTCTGGTATAGTCATTCGCAATTCGTAAAAAAATTCCCTAGGAGGCACAAGTGAAACCAACCATATTTATAGACGGTCAAGAAGGTACAACAGGCCTAAAAATTAAAGCGCAACTGCGCGGCCGCACAGACATAGAGCAACTAACTATTCCGGTTGCAGAGCGCAAAAATATCGAAGCACGGCAAGAGAGGCTAAACTCCGCCAACATAGTATTCCTCTGCCTGCCAGACCAAGCCGCCAAGGAAGCGGTTTCCCTTATCAAAAACCCGCAAACAAAAGTAATTGACGCGTCTACTGCACACCGCACAGCCCCGGGCTGGACATATGGCTTCCCAGAGCTTACAAAGGAGAGGCGCGACGAAATTAGATATTCCATGCGCGTAGCCAACCCCGGTTGCCACGCAACTGGCTTTTTGGCAATCGTAACCCCGCTTATGAAAGCCGGCAAATTACAGCATGACGAGTTCCTTACCTGCCATTCGCTAACCGGGTACTCTGGCGGCGGCAAAACTATGATTAACGAGTACGAACGCTCTGGCCGCGCAAACTCACTGGATGCGCCCCGCATTTACGGGCTTGGCTTCGCCCACAAGCATATACCGGAAATGCTGTCGCAAACAGGCCTTACCGTAAAGCCGCATTTCACGCCAATTGTTGCCAACTATTATAATGGCATGGCGGTTTCCGTTATGCTGCACCAGAAACAAACCGGGCTAGACTCTGCGCAAATACACGAACTGCTGACCACATACTACACTGGCGAACATTTTATCAAAGTTTCGCCATTTAATAGCAGCGACCAACTTGCCATACCCGGCTTTATAGAAGCAAATGCGCACATTGGCACAAATGTACTTGAACTTTTAGTCTTTGGCGACGGCGAACAGACACTTGTTACCGCTAGGTTCGATAACTTGGGCAAAGGCGCATCCGGCGCGGCTATTCAAAATATGAATTTGATGCTTGGGCTGGACGAAAAAGCCGGGCTGTAAAGCCCCGTCATTCCGGGCTTGACCCGGAATCTTCATGTTGAAAACGGAGGATTTGATTATGCAATTCACAACAGGCGGCATATGCGCCGCAAAAGGCTTTTCCGCAGGCGGCTTGCACTGCGGCCTAAAAAAAGTTAAAACCGACCTTGCACTTATAGTTTCAGACATCCCCGCCAACGCGGCGGCAATTTATACACAAAACGCGGTTAAAGCCGCGCCGCTTCATGTATCAAAAGCGCATTTGGCAGACGGTACAGCCCAAGCCGTTGTAATAAACAGCGGCAACGCCAACGCTTGCGCACCGGAAGGCGAAGAAAACGCCAAACTCATGTGCGAATATGTAGCACAGGGGCTAAACATCCCAGCAAATCAAGTGGTGGTATCATCCACCGGCGTAATAGGCGTTTCCATGACACCAAAAATGCCCCTTCTAAAAGAAGGAATCGCCAAACTATGCAAAAATCTTGGCACAGATGCCGCCGCTTCTGACATGGCCGCCCAAGGCATCATGACCACCGACCTTACAAAAAAAGAACTTGCCATAACATTTGAAATTGACGGCAAGACCGTGACAATGGGCGCAATTGCAAAGGGTAGCGGCATGATTCACCCCAACATGGGCACAATGCTGTGCTACATCACAACAGACCTTGCAATCAGCAAACCCCTGCTGGAAAAAGCCATGCAACACGCAGGCGCACACAGCTTCAACCGCATTTCCGTAGATGGCGACACATCCACCAACGATTTTTGCATGGTAATGGCAAACGGCATGGGAGGCAACGCGGAAATCACAACAGAGGGCGACGACTACGCCACGTTCCTGCAAAACCTAACCGCACTGT
>Ga0123355_10016055_pt1 | contig 11787 bp, 6 predicted proteins | sample TergutEmb28metaG_3_FD_89872 | JGI IMG/M metagenome (GOLD analysis project Ga0123355, IMG submission 89872) | Embiratermes neotenicus P1 segment gut microbial communities from Petit-Saut dam, French Guiana - Emb289 P1 | ecosystem: Host-associated > Arthropoda: Insects > Digestive system > Gut ...
TCGTTCTCTTTTTCTTTGTCCTCTGGTGTTAACTGGTATGTTTCTATTCTTTGTCGGTAGTACCTGATTGCTGCTGTCTTGTGTTCATAAGGGTGGCACGAATCATTGGGGATTATTAATTCTAATTATTTCCTGTTCACTCTTCATGATCATCTGCCTACAGTGTCTGTGCAAATGGCATATAATTATGTAACTGATCGAATCATTTATCCTTAGCAGTGATCGTGTGCATTTCGATAGGTACGGTACGTAGAAACTTTATTGTGACTATTTGACTGCAGCTGTCAGGCGACACAGAGCAAAGGGACATCAGTCACTTCAGCCTGGCTGCAGGCCGAGAAAGAACCGAGAATGTAAAACATTGTGTAACAACTTTTGATATTTGGTATGTCATAGAAAGTCGATAAGTACGACTTTTTCTTTTTCTTAGTGGCACGCTCCAACAAATTCCACAAATATTTTATTTTTATAAATCAGAAAAGAGATAAAAATCAAAACTTCATAAACTCATCCAAATATTACTTTTAGGCGCGTCCGCAAAATTTCTTAATCTCAGGTCGTACCAAAGAACATCAGCATATAAACAAAGCTGTGAACTGTAATTAACAGGTAATGATTGTACCGTGCAGTGCTGTTCAGAGTGACATTAGCAGTCTGATCGCTAACAGCACGTAAAAATGGTGGAACAGACTGAATGATTGCTGTGGCATATAGAGTTGAGATTGTTCGCTGTATAGATGAAGCAATTAATGGTAAAAATGTAGCTACAGACTGACTGTAGCTGTAACAGAATGTAGCTACAGACTGACTGTAACTGTAACAGAATGTAGCTACAGACTGACTGTAGCTGTAACAGAATGTAGTTACAGAGTGACTGTAGCTGTAACAGAATGTAGCTACATACTGACTGTAGCTGTAACAGTATGTAGCTACAGACTGACTGTAGCTGAAACAGAATGTGGCTACAGACTGACTGTAGCTGTAACAGTATGTAGCTACAGACTGACTGTAGCTGAAACAGAATGTGGCTACAGACAGACTGTAGATGTAACAGAATGTAGCTACAGAGTGACTGTAGCTGTAAAAGAATGTAGCTACAGATTGACTGTACCTGTAACAGAATGTAGCTACAGACTGACTGTAGCTGTAACAGAATGTAGCTACAGACTTACTGTAACTGTAACACAGATTGTGACAAACAGCACAACAGAGATTGGCACTGTTAAACTGCTGGGTGGTACAAAATGTACTATTATCTGTTTCAAAATTTAAAATTACCCCTACATGCCCAAATGGACAAATGTGGGAGTGGAGGTGTGGCTCCTCTCTTTAGACTAGAAACCATTTGAATGTCAGTGGTTATCTGCATTCCCCAAGCCTGCTGTCTTCAGTTCCAAACACATACCGGTACCGGTTGTAGAGGAGGCTGTGTGGACCGTACAGGTGGTCTGGACTGTTTGTAGAAGAATCGTAACTGTTGAAATTACAGGTTACACATCCCTGATAATGCAGCACACAGCCCAGTGACTGGTGACTATGACTCAGCTAATCTGGCCTGTAATACAATTCTCTGTTGGCTATAAAGGAGTTCCCCAACCTGCGGCCCTCCAGACTCTATTAACAGGCCCGCGGCCACATTCGTAAATTGTCTGTACACTACAAATTGTCTGTACACTACAAACTGTCTGTACACTACACATTGTCTGTACACTACAAATTGTCTGTACACTACAAACTGTCTGTACACTACAAATTGTGTGTACGCTACAAATTGTCTGTACACTACAAATTGTCTGTACACTACAAATTGTCTGTACACTACAAATTGTCTGTACACTACAAATTGTCTGTACACTACAATTTCGCACAGTACTTCAGGCCGTTAGCTGTACCACTGTATTACTTTTCCACCTGCGGCTCGCCAACCGACCCACAATAAAAAATGTTGCCCTTTGGCATGAAAGTTTGCTGACCCCTGCATTAAATCTAAGCAATACTTAGAACTAACTAACTGGTATCAAATTTTAAAACCTTTTGTTTTGCTTGAACCTCCCTAATGGCTACACAAAATCATGTCCATAAAGCACCGTAGGGGTCAGATCAAGTTTATAGCGGGCGGCAGCAGACTGACGGAATGTTAGGTGGACATTTTGTGTGGGCCACGGCAACGTCACTGTCTGAGTAAAATAATGAAAATCTAAAACTCAATGAATGTTCCCTTCCGTGCTGCATCTCTCCAGTACAGAAGGTGAAGCGGTATTTTGTTGCTTTACCCACATCTTGTATGGCTGAATGTGGTTTCAGTTGTGTGACTTATTTGCTGTCTGACGTATGTAACTGCCTTGATGTAGCGAACACGTGACCTTAGCTTATCACTTTCCACACTCCAACCTGATATCCAAATCTTGCACCTGTTCGTCATACCCAAGGAACACACTGAATATAGCGCCAATTGTTAACGGAGTATTACTAATTGTATAAGTAAACAATTTGTTATACCAAAAGATAATATTAAAAACCAATACAATAGTGTAAATAAAAGTAATACAAATACATTCGAATACATAAATCAATGTGGGAATAAAATGAATTATTTCCATAACTGACAGCGTCTTCGGAGCGGTGGGGGGGGGGAGGAGGGCACGAATTAAACCAGTTTGATAAGCGCTATAAAGATCACAGTTGAAAGCAATAAGTGACGAAACGACATCTTGTTTCAGACCAGAGTTAAAATGACACACTTGTACATCAGACAGTATTTGTCAATCCGAACTGTACTGTAAGATGCGTTTAACACACTTCCATTATACTTAATAGTTTCAGTGGATAAAAACAGAAGGGAATTGTTTACCCTATAACAGGCCACGAAACCCCAGAAGGGTAGTAGCTCAATTTTTTTGACCCTCGGTACTAGATTGGGGTGGTTGTTCAGCGCCACGTGACGTCCGCTTTAACCATTGAAAGAGAATCAGTACCTGTTGTACAGGAGGCTGGGTGGGCCCCACGGACGGTCTTCACATTTTGTTACCGATATCATCGGCGTATGGGATTGTTTGAAATGTTTTCTTATACATACTTTAAATTACATTGTGCGTGGACTGTTTTAGATCTTTCATAAATCTCTCAATATATCTAAATAAATAAATAAGTATATAAATTTTGTTTACAATCCGCAAACTGTTCTCTCGGCTTTACTGCAGACAACTATCCAAAATAATGTTTCATACGCATTTTTGAAAGTTGATACAAATTCAGTTGCAACGCAACTCCGACCAACACCGACAGTTACACCCTTCCTGCTCACTTATTCCACCAAACCTACTCCATTCGCCGTCCGTTCTGACACGCGATATCGCATACTGATCTTCAGCTGCTACAGTCACATCCAAATAACAAAACATCATTTCACAAACTGTGCTACACAGATCATGCAACGGAAAGGAATGTTGTGCACTGCTATCTTCTGCGGTGCATGACAACCGAAACAAACCCTACATTTTGTACCAATAGAGCTGATGCGGGCTTTTGTGGATTTGTGACACCTCACAGTACGATGAACCAGTTAGCAGCGAACCACTGGTTTCCCCACAAAGCGCCAATACATGTTCGTAATGTTTGTCTCTGGCCTGTTATAAGGACAACTAACATCACTGATCACATTCCTGTTTTTTTTTGCCAAAACACACAGGCAATATGTTTCGATGAGCTGTTTGATTCCAACACAAACTGTGTATGTTGCCAGCAGCACAGTGCAACAGCAAACAGTGCAAACAGACACGTGTAGTTTTGTGTGAAGAGTGTTACTGTGGACAGAAAAGAAACAAATGGACTGTGAGCTCCACGTTCACCGATTCGAGTTCTTTATTTTCCACTCTTCTTGTGTATCCATCAAACATAACAAGTCGACAGGAATGTTTTACGTAACAATACAAATATCTATAAACCGTCCAATTTATACAAAAGTGTGACCAGCCCTGATGTCGACATAAAAATGAATAAATTTCTGTAAAATTTTGAAAAGAATGTCGGCAGGGAAGAATGAAAACTTCCTAAGAAATTTCAGTACCAAAACCGAAGGTCTAGTTAGAATTCATATGTGTTTGGGGAAAGAGGAGATTTAATAACAGTGATAGAGCACACCGTAACTCAGCTAATGCTGTACCAATAACAGTGATACAGCACACAGTAACTCAGCTAATGCTGTACCAATAACAGTGATACAGCACACCGTAACTCAGCTAATGCTGTACGAATAACAGTGATACAGTACACCGTAACTCAGCTAATGTTGTACCAATAACAGTGATACAGCACACCGTAACTCAGTTAATGCTGTAACAATAACAGTGATACAGCACACCGTAACTCAGCTAATGCTGTACCAATAACAGTGATAAAGCACACCGTAACTCAGCTAATGCTGTACCAATTAAGTGATACAGCACACCGTAACTGAGCTAATATTGTACCAATATCAGTGATACAGCACACCTTAACTCAGTTAATGCTGTACCAATAACAGTGATAAAGCACACCGTAACTCAGCTAATGCTGTACCAATAAGAGTGATAAAGCACACCGTAACTCAGCTAATGCTATACGAATAACAGTGATACAGCACACCGTAACTCAGCTAATGCAGTACCAATAACAGTGATACAGCACACCGTAACGCAGCTAATGTTGTGCCAGTAACAGTGATACAGCACACCGTAACTCAGTTAATGCTGTACCAATAACAGTAATACAGCACACCGGAACTCAGCTAATGCAGTACCAACAAGAGTGATACAGCACACCGTAACTCAGCTAATGCTGTACGAATAACAATGATACAGCACACCGTAACTCAGCTAATGTTGTACCAATAACAGTGATACAGCACACCGTAACTCAGCTAATGCTGTACGAATAACAGTGATACAGCGCACCGTAACTCAGCTAATGCTGTACCAATAACAGTGATATAGCACACAGCACACCGTAACTCAGCTAATGCTGTGCGAATAACAGTGATACAGCACACCGTAACTCAGCTAATGTTATACCAATAACAGTGATACAGCACACCGTAACTCAGCTAATGCTGTACCAATTACAGTGATACAGCACACCGTAACTGAGCTAATATTGTACCAATATCAGTGATACAGCACACCGTAATTCAGTTAATGCTGTACCAATAACAGTGATACAGCACACCGTAACTGAGCTAATATTGTACCAATAACAATGATAAAGCACACCGTAACTGAGCTAATGCTGTACCAATAACAGTGATACAGCACACCGTAACTGAGCTCATATTGTACCAATATCAGTGATACAGCACACTGTAATTCAGTTAATGCTGTACCAATAACAGTGATACAGCACACCGTAACTGAGCTAATATTGTACCAATAAAAATGATACAGCACACCGTAACTGAGCTAATGCTGAACCAATAACAGTGATACAGCACACCGTAACTGAGCTAATGTTGTACCAATAACAGTGATACAGTACACCGTAACTGAGCTAATGTTGTACCAATAACAGTAATACAGCACACCTTAACTCAGCTAATGCAATCTTGAGGTGGGTCATCCCCGTAACGTGGTATAATAACAATATAATGATAATTTTAGTCAACACAACTTACGTATTAATCTATTTTGCTTATTACAACACTACATGTTTCGGCCCAACTTGTGGGCCATCATCAGGTGTGTCTAGAGGTTAAGTCATACAAGGTGCATGCACGGAAAAGGGGGGGGGGCCGAGATCTCGTTATTTGGGAAGTTATCTATGGATTGCATTACATAATTATGGTACTGAAGTTTTCTTAATGTTACGGTTTCTCGAGGTGTCTCATGCTACTGTTCTGTAACTACGAATACATTAATTAGCTACTTAGTATATTATTTATTTAACTAAGGTCGGACAGTGTCCATGATGCTCATCATTATATTGTCACTATTGTTACTATTCAGAGTGTCACCTTGTGGTTCGTGGTGGGACGCTATGTCTCTGTAACTGTGAAATAATTCCGGAATTAGCCGGTGAACCTGTTGTGGGATTTATAATGTGTTTTCAGGCTTCTCAACTCTCGTGTAGTTGAGTTGAGAAGCCAGAAAACACACTACAAATAACACGCTGCGTATACAGAAAGTTTACACACATTCTAAATATCCAGCCAACTGTGTGATATGTTATATAAAATAATATAAAGTGAAGTGACGCTCCTACTAAGTCGCATGAACGATGCCTCACAGTTCTACGTTGGTTACTATAACAGCACCCAGGCTAAACAAGACACTACGTACTGTAAAACCAAGAATAGTGCCAGTGGTGAGTAAGTGAAGTGTAAGTGACAAGAGACACAAAAAGGAATATCCGAAACAATACCGGTCCAGAACGAGGAACCTCGCAGCAATACAAACAAGAGTGAGTAACACTTCGCAGCTACAAACCGCCCCACAAACATTAAAATAACACCCGACAACAGGTTCACCGGTTAATTCCGAAAATGTTTCACAGATACAGAGACATAGCGTCCCAACACGAACTGCAGGGTGGCACTCGTAATAGTAACAATAGTGACAATATAATGATGAGCATCATGAACACGGTCCCAACTTAGTTAAATAAATATGTACTAAGTGGCTAATTAATGTATTCGTAGTTATGGAACTGTAGCATGAGACACCTCGAGAAACCGTAGTATTAAGAAAATTTCAGTACCATAATTACCTAGTGCAATCCACAGATAAATTCCCACATAACGAGACTTCGGAACCTCCGTGAATGTACCTTGTATAACTTGACTTCTAGACACACTTGATGATGACCCACAAGTAGGGCCGAAACATGTAGTGTTGTAATACGCAAAAGAGATTAATAGAGTTGTGTTGACTAAAATTATCATTACATTGTCAACTAATGCCGTAACAAGACCAGTGATACAGCACACAGTAACTGAGCTAATGTTGAACCAATAACAATGACACAGCACAACGTAACTCAGCTAATGCTGTACAAAGAACAGTGCTACAGAACACCGTATTTGAGCTAATGTTGTACCAATAACAGTGATACAGCACACCGCAACTGAGCTAATGTTGTACCAATAATAGTGATACAGCACACCGTAACTCAGCTAATGCTGTAGCAATAAGAGTGATACAGCACACAGTAACTCAGCTAATGCTGTACCAATAAAAGTGATACAGCACACCGTAACACAGCTAATGCTGTATCAATAACAGTGATACAGTACACCGTAACTCAGCTAATGCTGTACCAATAACAGTGATACAGCACACCGTAACTCAGCTAATGCTGTATCAACAAGAGTGGTAAAGCACACCCTAACTCAGATAATGCTGTAACAATAAGAGTGGTACAGCACACCCTAACTCAGTTAAAGCCGTACAAATAACAGTGATACAGCACACTGTAACTCAGTTAATGCTGTACCAATAACAGTGATACAGCACACAGTAACTCAGCTAATGCTGTACAAATAAGAGTGTTACAGCACACCGTAACTGAGCTAAATTTGTACCAACAAGAGTGATAGAGCAAACCTTAATTCAGCTAATGCTGTACCAATAAGAGTGGTACAGCACACCGTAACTCAGCTAATGTTGGACAAATAAAAGTGGTACAGCACACCGTAACTCAGCTAATGCTGTACCAATAATATTGGTACAGCACACCGTAACTCAGCTAATGCTGTACCAATAAGAGTGATACAGCACACCGTAACTCAGCTAATGCCGTACCAATAACAGTGATACAGCTCACCGTAACTCAGCTAATGCTGTACCAATAAATGTGGTTTTGTGGCTGATGGAAGCAGCATGGTAAGCGTAAGAATATTTTTCGCTATCAGAGATAATTAACAAAAGGAATAAGAATATGTATTGAGAAAAGAATGGGAACAACAAATACAAGGAACTTGAATAACTTTTCCAGCACTTATTAAACAAAACAATATACTAGCTCAATATCCCCTTCTTCACTCAATAAACCAAACCATATAACAGCTAAATATCCCCTCCAGGACTCACTAAACAAAACAATATACCAACTCAATTTCCCCTCCAGCACTCACTAAACAAAACATTATACGAGCTCAATATCCCCTCCAGCACTCACTAAACAAAACGATATACCAGCTCAATATCCCCTAAAGCACTCACTAATCAAAACAATATACCAGCATAATATAACCTCCAACACTCACTAAAAAAAAATATATCACCTCAATATACCCAACAGAACAAACTAAAAAAAGAATATACCAGCTCAATATCCCCTCCAGCACTCACTAATCAAAACGATATACCAGCTCAATATCCTCTCCAGCACTCACTAAACAAAACAATATACAAGCTCAATATCCCCTCCAGCACTCACTAATCAAAACGATATACCAGCTCAATATCATTTCCAGCACTCGCTAAAAAACAATAAACCACGTCAATATCTCCCCCAGCACTCACTAAACGAAACAATATACCAGTTCAATATCCCTCCAGGACTCTCTAAACAAAACCAAATATCAGCGCAATATCCCCTCCAGCACTCACTAAACAAAACGATATAACAGCTCAAAATCCCCACCATCACTCACTAAACAAAACAATATACGAGCTCAATATTCCCTCCAGCGCTCACTAAACAATACAATATACCAAATCAACATCCCCTCCAGGACACACTAAACAAAAAAAAATACCAAATCAACGTCCCCACCAGCACTCACTAAACAAAACAATACACCAGCTCAATATCCCCTCCAACACTCACTAAACAAAACGATATACCAGCTGAATATCCCCTCTAGCACTCACTAAACAAAACGAAATATCAGCTCAATATCCCCTCCAGCACTCACTAAACAAAACAATATACCAGCTCAATATCCCTTTCAGCACTCACTAAACAAAACAAAAATATCAGCTCAATATCGCCTCCAGCATTCACTAAACAAAACAATATATGAGATCAATATCACCTCCAGCTCTCAACAAACAAAGCAATATACCAACCCAATATTCCCAGCACTCACTAAACAAAAAAATATTCCAGGTCAATATAAACTCCAGCACTCACTAAACAAAACAATATACCAGCTCAATATCCCTTCCTAAACCCACTAATCAAAACAATATATCAGCTCAATATCTCCTCCAACACTCACTAAAGAAAACAATAAACCAGTTCAATATTCCCAACAGCACTCACTAAACAAAATATATATAAACTCAATATTCCCTCCAGCCCCCACTAAACAAAACAATATACCAGCTCAATATTTCTTCCAGCACTCACTAAACAATACAATATATCATCTCAATATCCCCTCCAGAACTCACTAAATAAAACAATATACCTACTCAATATCCTCCCATCGCTCAATAAACAAGAAAAATATAAAAGCTCAACATCACCTCCAGCACTCACTAAACCAAACAATATAACAGTTCAATATCGCCTCCAACACTCACTGACCAAATAATATACCACCCCAGTATCTCCCCAGCACTCATTAAACCAAACAATATAACAGTTCAATATCGCCTTAAAATCTCACTGAACAAAAGAATATACCAAATCAACATCCCCTCCAGCACTCACTAATCAAAACAATATAACAGCTCAATATCCCCACAAGCACTCACTAAAAAAAATACACCTGCTCAATATCCCCTCAAGCACAAATAAACAAAACAATATACCTGCTCAATATACCTTCCAGCACTCACTAAACAAAGGAATATACCAGCTCAATATCACCTCAAGCACTCACTAAACAAAACAATATACCAGCTCAAAATCCCCTCCAGCACTCACTATATAACAATATACCAGCTCAATATCCCCTCCAGCACTCACTAAACAAACAATATACCAGCTCAGTATCCCCTCTATTACTCACTAAGGAAAACAATATACCAGCTCAATATCCCCTCCAGCACTCACTAAAACAAAACAATATACCAGCTAAATATCCCCTCAAGCACGCACAAACCAAAACAATATACCAACTCAATATCCCCTCCAGCACTCACTAAACAAACAATATTCCAGCCTAATATCCCATCCAGCCCTCACTAAACAAAAAAATATACCAGCTCAATATCCCCTCCAGCACTCACTAAACAAAACAATATACCAGCTCAATATCCCCTCCAGCATTCACTAAACAAAACAACATACCAGCTCAATATCCCCTCTCAAATCACTAAACAAAACAATATAACAGCTCAATATCTCCTCCAGCACTCAAAAAACAAAACAACATACCAGCTCAATATCCCCTCCAGCACTCACCAAACACACAATATAACCGCTCCTTATCCCCTACAGCACTCACCAAACAAAACAATGTTCCAGCTCAATATCCCCTCCAGCACTCACTAAACAAAACAATATACCAGCTCAAAATCCCCAACAGCACTCACTAAACAAAACAATATACCAGCTCAATATCCCCTCCAGCACTCACTAAACAAAGCATTATACCAGCTCAATATCCCCTGCAACACTCAATAAACAAAACAATATACCAGCTCAACATCCCCGCCAGCATTCACCAAAGAAATATACAACCTCAATATCACCCCCAGAACTCACTAAACGAAGCAATATACCAGCTCAATATCCCGAGCACTCACTAAACAAAACAATATACCAGCTCAATATACACTCCAGCACTCACTAAACAAACAATATAACTGCTCAATATCCCCTCCAGCACTCACTAAACAATACCATATACCAGCTCAATATCCCCTCCAGCACTTACTAAACAAAGCCATATACCAGCTCAATATCACCTCCAGCACTCACTAAACAAAACAATATACCAGCTCAATATCCCCTCCAGCACTCACTAAACAAATATTATATCAGCTCAATATCCCCTCCATCACTCACTAAACAAAACAATATAACAGCTCAATATCCCCTCCAGCACTCACTAGACGAACAATATACCAGCTCAATATCCCCTCCAGCACTCACTAAACAAAACAATATACCAGCTCAATATCCCCTCAAGCACTCACTAAACAAACAATATAACAACTCAATATCCCCTCCAGCACTCACTAAACAAAACAATATACCAGCTCAATTTCCCCTCCAGCACTCACTAAACAAACAATATAACAACTCAATATCCCCTCCAGCACTCACTAAACAAAACAATATAACAGCTCAATATCCCCTCCATCAGTCACTAAACAAAACAATATACCACCTCAATATCCCCTCCAGCACTCACTAAACAAAACAATATACCAGCTCAGTATCCCCTCTAGTACTCAGTAAAGAAAACAATATACCAGCTCAATATCCCCTCCAGCACTCACTAAACAAACAGTATACCAGTTCAGTATCCCCATCCAGCACTCACTAAACAAAACAATATACCAGCTCAATATCCCCTCCAGCACTCACTAAACAAAAAAATATTCCTTCTCAATAACCCCTCCAGCACTCACTAAACAAAACAATATACCAGCTCAATATCCCCTCCAGCACTCAATAAACAAAACAGTATACCAGCTCAGTATCCCCTCCAGCACTCACTAAACAAAACAATATAGCGGCTCAATATCCCCTCCAGCACTCACAAACAAAACAATATACCAGCACAATATCCCTTCCAGCACTCTCTAAACAAACAATATACCAGCTCAATATCCCCTCCAGCACTCACTAAACAAAGCAATATACCAGCTCAGTATCCCCTCTAACACTCACTAAAGAAAACAATATACCAGCTCA